>Ga0070738_10007083_pt1 | contig 11405 bp, 12 predicted proteins | sample Coa_R2_2_FD_66446 | JGI IMG/M metagenome (GOLD analysis project Ga0070738, IMG submission 66446) | Surface soil microbial communities from Centralia Pennsylvania, which are recovering from an underground coalmine fire - Coalmine... | ecosystem: Environmental > Terrestrial > Soil > Unclassified ... | reverse complement strand
CTTGCCCTGCTCTTCTTCGGCCACACCGTCTACGATCAGGCCGCACAGCGCGCCTACGCCGATCTCGACGCCACCCTCCGCAATCGCGCCGAGAGCGTGCAACTCGGCAAAGACATGATGATAATGAATGGGAATTCATCTCCAATTTCCCTGCCGGGAACCGACGGGTTGGCCCCCGATGGAGTCGCCATTGAAGTGCTGGATAACCACCTGCACCTGCTTGCCTCCAACACGCTCAATGCCGCTCAACCTTCCACCACTGTGACCGGACTGCCCGCCAGCCTTGTTCCCTGGGATGCCAGCGCCGCGCGTTTCATTTTGCAACATCCCTTTACCGGCAACCAGCAGCCCAACAGTATGTACAGCACCATCACCTACGCGGGCCAGCAGGTGCGCGTCTACACCACTATCAGCAACGATTATGACCAGGACCACATCATCCAGACGGCGCGCTCCGAGCAAGACATCCAGCAGTCATTGAGCAACCTGCGCACGCTGCTCTGGCAGGGCGCGACGCTGGTGCTGCTCTTCGCCTTCGGTGGCGGCTGGCTGCTCATATGGGCAACACTGGCGGCAGTCAGACGCGTGACACGAACGGCGCAGGCCATCAGCGCCTCGCGCGATTTCAGCAGGCGCGTCCCCACCCGAAACGGCCCCAGGCATGACGAACTGAGCGCGCTTGCCACCACCTTCAACCAGATGCTGGCAAATCTGGAAGAGGCGTATCAACGCCAGCAGCGTTTCGTCGCCGACGCCTCACACGAACTGCGCGCCCCCATCACCTCAATTCGCTGCAACCTCGACCTGCTCGCCAGAGCCACCGACCTGCCGCCCGAAGAGGTGCAGGCCGCCCTGCACGATACCCAGGCCGAAGCCGACCGTATGGGCCGCCTCGTCAACGACCTCCTTACCCTGGCCCGCTCAGACGCCAGCCATAGCGGCACCAGCAGTACACCATCAAGGCAAGAGCAGGCAGAAGATTCAGAGATTTATGGCTATAAGAAATTCGAGAAAGTACAGCCCGTTGACCTGGACAGCCTGCTGTTGGAAGTCTTTCGCCAGTACAGGCCAGAAAGACAGCGAGCCGATAACGATGCCGACGAGAATGGTAGCCGACAAAAGCAGGAGCAGCGCGGGCCGCGCCTGGTGCTGCATAATATTATGCCCGCCAGAGTCTCCGGCAATGCCGACCAGTTGAAGCAGGCCCTCGTCGCCCTGCTGGACAACGCGCTCAAATATACCCCCTACGAAGGAACTGTCTCGCTCTCATTGACGGTCGAGCAGGCAGACGCCATCATCAAAGTGAGTGACACAGGTATCGGCATCCTACCCGAAGACCTTCCCCACATCTTCGAGCGTTTCTACCGCGCCGACCGCGCCCGCACTCGCGACCGGGGCGGCAGCGGCCTGGGCCTGGCCATCGCACAGAGCATCGTGCAAGCTCACCAGGGCAGCATCGAAGTCGAAAGCACTCCGGGGAAAGGAAGCACATTCACGGTGAGGCTGCCTGTTACAGACCACGCAGAAACAGTTTGATCGCATCGATGAGGCGACCAAATTGCTCGTCCTGCAACTCGTAATGCATAAAGTGACCGGCGTCTTCAAAGTAAGCTAGCTGCCCCATTTTCAGGGTTGCGGCAATTTTCTCGGCCAGTTGTGGCGTTATGCCTGCACCTCGTGCTGGGTCGCCTGTTAAAAGAAGAACAGGGCATTGATGCGCTCGACCGTCTCGCGCCAGAAAGGGCCGCCCGAACAGGAGGCACATAGTCAAGGGCAGCAAGATTGAACTGCGCCTGAGCCTCAAGATGGGCCAGCACTGTCTCCCCCGGCCAGTTCTGCGCGCCGGGTGGCAGGAACTGTTGAGGGTCTTCAAGCCGGTGATGTTGTTCGTTATGTATACTTCCTCAAAGCCTCCAATACAATTTTCTATTCTCCGTCTCATCCATCAATCTATCTTGAGAAAGCATACAGCATGACGTAACGTCAGGTGCAAGAGGGAAATTACAATAACTCCTGCTTCCTTCCTTTAGCAAACTATGCTATAATCTGGTCAAGGAGGAAAGGATAATGGCACAACAGTTAGAACCTGTTACATTCGATGAATTTCTCTCTAATGCCGCTTCAATCTTCGAACAGATTGAACGGGATGGCAAGGATGTCCTGGTGGAACACGATGGCGCTCTTTTTTGTGTGAAGATGAAACGCCCAAAAACAAAAAAGAGCAAACATGCTATCACTCCTCAGGATAGCCTTCTTCACATTATCGGCATCGGAGCTTCTCAAGAAGAGACTGATATATCCACAAATAAACATCGTTATCTTGCTGATGCAGCAGGTGATCTTCATAAAGAATAAATGAGAGAGATATTTGTAGATACTTCTGCCTACTTTGCCCTTGCAAATAGAAGAGATAAGAATCATGAAGCCGCCATTCGCATCGTCCACCAGTTCATCAGGGAAAGGGCGGAATTACTAACCACTAACTACATCGTTGCAGAAACTCACACACTGCTTCTCAACCGCATTGGATACGCAACGGCACTTCAGACTATCGAAGAACTCTACAAAAGCCAAACACGAATCTATCGTGTGAGGGAAGCAGAAGAGAGAAAAGCGTTCGATATTATTAGACTGTATGCTGACAAAGAGTTCTCACTGGTGGATGCAATCAGCTTTGCTACTATGGAAAGATTTCATTTGAGGCAGGCATTTGCTTTTGATCACCATTTTGCGCAATTTGGATTTTCGCTTTTGCCTGCAATCAGGAGCTAAAAAGCTTTTTTCTAGCTTGCCGACCTTCCCCCATCAATCGCAATGGTCTGCCCCGTGATATAGCTCGCGCCCTCTGAAGCCAGGAACAGCACTACAGGGGCAATTTCACCGGGTTTGCCAATTCGTCCCATAGGCGTTGTAGCGTTGTAAATCGCCTCGGCGCGTTCGATGATGGCTTCGGTCATGCGGGTGGGGAACATGCCGGGGGCGATGGCGTTCACGCGGATGCCGCGCCCGGACCATTCGACGGCAAGAGAGCGAGTGAGGTTGATGATGGCGGCTTTGCTGGAATTGTAGCCGACGGTGTTGAGCTGGCCGCCGCTCATGCCTGCAATGGAGGCGACGCTGACGATTGCGCCTTTCTGGCGTTCGAGCATGTGCCGACCTACCGCCTGCGACATGAGGAAGGTGCCGGTGATGTTGGCTTCGATGACCTGGTGCCATCGTTCCAGTGGCATGGTTTCGGCTGGCGCGCCCCAGGTGAGGCCCGCGTTGTTGACCAGTACGTCGATTTTGCCGCAGGTTTGCAGTATTTGCTGCACGGTGCGCTCGACTGAGGCGGCGTCCGCCACGTCGCAGAGCATAGCATGCACAGTTACCCCCTGCTCTTTCAGCGTTTTTTCTGCCTGGTTCAGCCACTGCTCGCGCCGGGCTGTGATCACGACCGTTGCGCCAGCCGCGCCAAATCCCTGCGCAATCTCCAGACCCAGCCCGCGCGAGCCGCCGGTGATCAGCGCCACTTCGCCGGTGAAGTCAAAACTGACGGTACCCATAGAAGCCTCCTCTGTGTTCATTTCATCAACTGGTATTATATTCCAACCTCATAGCGTCTTGCAGAGGAAAACGGGGTCTTAAGGCAGCACAAAGCTTCCTGAAATTTCAGGATACCCTGTGCTGCTCATCGATGTGAAATCAGGGATAGGGACTCAGAAACCAGGTAGCGGATTCTCTGGAAAGCCGGGAATCCGAAGCTGGCTCAGGCAATGCCCGCTACCGTGATGAGATGTTCGTAGTCGTCGTCCTTGATGTGGGTGTGCAGGTTCCATCGCTGAGCAAACTGAAGGGCGTGCTGGAACATCTCCTCTGTGTATGGCTCGAAGACAAATTTCTCGCCGAGACCAAAGGTGGAGTAGTCATATTCGCCCTTCAAGGCAGGAGGAACGTTACGTTCCCACAGGTGCAGGTAATTCTCCGGGTGTTCGGCAAGGACCTCATCGGCCCGCTTGAGGGCGCGGAAATAGGCATTCAAGACGCTTTGATCGAGGTTGGGGCCAACCCAGAAGGTGATGAGGAATTCTCCCCGCGCCAGCGGACGCAATCCTTTCGCCTCCGCGATGGGAATTTCGGGATCGAGCAGCGTTGCGGCTTCGATCTCCCCCCTGAGCAAGGCCAGCAAGCGTTGGCCAGGGCCTCCGGTGTGGATGGTGCGAATATGTTCTTTCGGTAGTATCTGCTCCAGCACGGAGAGGGTGGTGAAGTGACTGCCCGCCATTTCGCCGACGCCAACGGGTACGTCGCGCAGGTCGGCAAGTCGCTGAATCTTCGAGCCGGGGCGAGTAAAGAGGGCGAAACGTCCAACCGTGTAGAGGTCTGGCACGAGCTTGCCCATGCCAGCGCCCGCATTGCATGCTGTCCCCCACTGACAGGCCGAGTTGACGACCTCCATATGCTGCACAAACGGTAAATCCTGGGGGCGTTGCCCGTAAACATCTCCATGATGACTGGAAACCGAGTGCATCACATCTTGCAGCATCTCCGGTTCCAGTCCCTCCTGCTGGAAAAAGCCTTCGTCAAGGGCAATCCATTCCTGCAAACGCGAAAAATGTGGCACAACCAGAACACGAGTGCGTTGAGTTGGAACGGTCATAAGAAATTTCCTCCTTCTTCACAGGCATCAAGATCGCTCAATATCGCCCCGGTAAAGGGCATACGCCTGGCTATATTCCATAACGCGGGCAACTTCCGAGATAAAATGCTCATCGTATCCGGCCCGTTCTAACAGGTAGAATCCCATCTCCATGCCGGAGGAAATGCCGCCAGCGGTAATGATGCGTCCGGCGTCGACGACACGAGCGCGACTAATCCGGCAGGCCGGCGCCAGCTCCGCCAGTCGGTCAATCGGCACCTTGCCAGCAGCGGAGGCTTCCTGGCGATCTGGCTCCTTGCGATTGGTTGCCGCAAGCCCATCTAATAGCCCCAGCACGCCGTAAATCCAGGAACCGGTACAGACGCTCGTCAGCATCGTTTCCTCCGGGAGTGAGCGGATAAACTCGTGGAGACGACGATTATGCATCTCCTGGCGCGTTCCGAATCCGCCGGGAATAAGGAAAGCATCCATGGCAGGGCGATCACTGAAACTGTAGTTAGGTAGAACGGTAAAGCCTGCCTGCGCCTGCACCGGCCTCATCGCATCGGCGATCAAAAATACATCCAACTCTGGATCAAAGCGGCGCGCCACTGAAAAGACGCCATAGGGAGCCGCGAAGTCGACGATTTCAGCATCTTTGAAAACGTAGATTCCAAGCCGGAATCCAGCAATACGTGTCGTTGACATTCTTCTTCTCTTTGCCTCCTTGACGATAGATACGCGAGTGCGTTACAGCCGATGCATCTCTCTTTCCCTGAGACCTCTACACTCATTCCCCTGTTCAACCGGTATTATATTCCAATTTTCCCCTCTCTTGCCTGGAAAAATTCTCCCTACTCTCAAGAAGATTGTTCGACACGCTTTGCGGGCAATGGAAAGGCGTGTAACCACCTACCGTATTCCTCTTTAGCATTACCAGACACTGAACTATCGGTGATCAATATTATGTGCTTGAAAGTAGAGGAGGTTTTCTGATGCGCCTGTATTCCTCGCATTTCCCTTTTTTCAGACGTTCCCTCTGGATTCTGCTCTCGCTGGCAGTAGGAGCGTCTATCCTGTTTACCGCCTGTGGAGGTAGTACAACTGCCAGCAGTTCGACTCCGACCGCCGCCCCACCTACACCTACGCCAAGTCCAACCCCTGTTCCTGCGACCGTGCCAATGGGGGCCGTTGTGGTGCAAATGATTGAGAACCCGCCAGGCAACTACCTCTTTAAACCGGCGTCCGTCACAATCAAAGCGGGAACGGTGGTCGTCTGGATTGATAACAGCGACGCGCCGCATACGGTGACAAGCGATCCTGGCGCTCCCAATCCCTTTAACACGACGAGTAATGTGACAGAAGGCCACACCTTCGCTCTCGTCTTCAACACGCCAGGGACGTACCATTATCACTGCAATATCCATCCAACGACCATGAAGGCGGTCATCATCGTTACCTCTTGAGAGGACAACTCAACGTACTGGAGAAGATAGTCTGCTCGCCGACCACAAAGCTGTGATCGGCGGGCAGGTTATCGAAATGAGAAGTGGAATGTGTGCATGAGAGGAGCGTTGGAGAAGGATGAGCAATAGACGCTATGCACCTGAGTTGGAAGAAGAGAAAAACAGGGTATCATCGGATCGTTTGAAGGTAGGACAGAAGCGTCGGCATCGCTCGCGTGTCGGATCCGTTCGCCAACCTGTGCATTTCGGGCTTATCTTTGCCGTCGCTCTCCTCATCTTCGCGCTCAGCCTCATCCTGGTTCAAACTGGCCTCATTCCTGTGGGGCAGACGAATGCCTTGCCCACCCCGATACCAACGTCCACAGCCCGGATGCCCCTTTCGACAGCTTTTGTAAACGCAAAAGTCCATGTCTATCCGGTCGTTCCGGCAGATGCCGGGTTGATGCTACCAGCAGTAGACGGCAGGGGCAATATCTGGTTTGGTGAAATGGCAGGGAATCGTCTCGCCCGCCTCGATCCGAAGACAGGGAAAGTCCAGGAGTGGCTTCCTCCTCGTGGAGAAGATGGCATCATGGGAACTACTATCGACACGGCGGGCAATATCTGGTTCGCCGAACAAAACGCTAACTATATCGGGCGTTTTGACCCGGTCAGGCAAGCGTTTCGCCTCTATCCGTTCCCTCTCAGCAACGGTCATCCGGTGGGTTTGCAGGATGTGCAATTCGACGCGGAGGGCAAGCTCTGGTTTACCGAACTGCTGAACGGGCGCATCGGGCGGCTAGACCCGGTGAGTGGAAAGGTGCAAACATGGCAGGTGCCAACGCTGGCCGGAGGAGCAACTCCCTATCCTTTCGGCCTGACCATTGGCGGCGATGGGCAGGTCTGGTTCGGCACCTTTACTGGAGGGGTAATCGGTCGTCTCAATCCAGCCAGCGGCCAGATCACCCTGTACCACCTGAAGCACACACAGGAACAGATTTATGCAATGACGAGCGATGCGCAGGGCCGTATCTGGTTTACGGAACTCCAGTTCAGCACGCTGGGCATGGTTGACCCCGGCAACGGCAATGTAGTCGAACTGAGCGTACCTGCCGTTCTCGGCAATCCCGAAGATCTGCACAGCATCGTCGCTCTGCCCGACGGCACCGTCTGGTTCACCAGCAGTGGCGCCAATGCCCTCATTCGCTATTCCCCTTCGACCGCGACCTTTACCTTCTTCCGCCTTTCTCTGCCAGACAGCAACCCCTTCGGCCTTGTCCGCGACCGCGCAAACAATCTCTGGTTCACTGCAGGCGGCGGTCAGCAGGCCAACTATATCGGCGAAGTAGCCACACGCTGAACTTTTCAATGACCCTCTCCTCACATATCATCCTCTTGCAAAGGCTCGCGGACATGTCACTCTGAGCGCCGCGAAGAATCTGGAGCCTTCAACCAGGCGGCCTGGCCCACGAGAAATCCTTCGCGGCGCTCAGGATGGCATATCTGGCTGCTTTTCAATATGCTAGAATGAAAGAGAGGGTATGAACATTGAACAGCAATATGAATGCTATTGAGGAGAATGCTTTATCGCAACGACTTCGACTACACCACAGTTTTATATGAGCGCGGAGGATCAGCACCGGCTGGAAGGATTGCCCTGGCAGGTGCCGCTGGAGAAGTGGCCAGAGCAGGGTGTAGAGCCGCTTCTCATCCGGCGGGGGGAATCGCGACATCCGGTGATTTTTGTGGAACGCGAGGGGACGCGCTATGCGATCAAAGAGACGACGCCGCGCATGGCCGAACGCGAGATCAGAAATCTGCGCGAGATTGAGCGGCGCGGCGTTCCAGCGTTGAGTCCGGTAGGGACGGTGATAGTGCCAGCGCCGCCTCTGGTCATCGAGGAGCATGGGCCGGGCGGCCATGCGCAGTATATCAGCGGCGATCGCGGCTATACGGTGACCCGGCTCGCGCCCCGCGTAATTCCACAGGCGCTGCTCTACAGCATTCCATTTACGAAACGCAACAAGCGGCGCATCTGGTCGGCCATTGCTGTCCTGCTGGTTGAACTGCACGAACACGGCATCTACTGGGGCGACCCCTCGCTGGCCAATATTCTCATCCGCTTCGATGGGCGGCGCATCCTGGCGATTCTGGCCGACGCGGAGACAGTAGAACTTTTCCCCGGTCCTGTCGGCGAGGGGCTGCGCGAGCAGGATTTAGAACTCTTCAAGGAATCGCTGCTCTGGCAGGCGGAAGACCTGCGCGTGGCGCGCGGACTGCCTGAAGAAGAGGAAATTATCGACGATAGCGATTTTCGCTATATCCAGCAGCGATATCAAACATTGCGTCGGCAGCACCGTCGTTTAACAACCCACTCAGACCTGCTTTCTCTCTATGAGGGACTGATCACGCTCAACCGTCTGGGCATTGTTTTGCTTGATCTGAGTGGCAAGGCGTTACAGCAATTTGTGGCCGTGCGCCCCGGCTGGTATGCCAATCGCATCCGCGAGCTGCTGGGCATTCATATTCCACGCGCCTATGCACGTCGGTTTTATGGCATGATCGTGGGCCACCGGGCCATCATGAGCGAACGCGAAGGCCGCCCGGTCAGCATCGAGGAGGCGGCAAAGGACTGGTACATACACTACCACCTGCCGACGATTCTTCTGCTGCGACAACACCTGACGAAAGGTGAAGATCCGCTGCCCGCCTACTTCGCCATCATGCGTCACAGGTGGAATATGAGCAAAAAAGCGGGATATGAAGTGCCTATGGATGAAGCAGTCCTGGACTGGGCCATGCGGCAGGCGAAGATCGGGAAACTCGGCACAGCTGATCCGGCGGAACTGGCAAGGTGGTGGCGAGAACGCAAGCCGGTCGCGCAGGCGCTGGAACCTCCGATGATCGAGAGCGAGGAATTAGCGCCCCTGCTCAAAACAGATGAGCGGCCGCTTGTCAGGCTGCCCGCTCCTGAGCTGGATCAGAAGCTTACCGATATCCTGGAACACCAGCGCCCGGAACAAACAGAGGCCAAAGGCGAAGAATTGTAATTGCGTCCGTGCAACAAAAAGCCCCTGTCACCACGACAGGGGCTTTTTGTTGCACGGACACGCTTACAATTCTTCGTCGAGTGGCTCGTCGCCGACTTCGTCCTCAACCTCTTCTTCAGTATCTTTATTGAAGGAGAGCATGTTGCCGCGAATCTGCTCATCGAGCGCGGCGGCCACATCGGTGTTCTGGCGCAGGAACTCTTTGGCGTTTTCGCGTCCCTGTCCCAGCCGAATGTCGCCAACGGTGAACCAGGCGCCGCTCTTCTTGACCAAACCCATTTCCAGGCCGAGGTCGATCAGGCCACCCTCGCGAGAAATACCCTCGCTGTACATGATGTCGAATTCTGCCACTTTGAACGGGGGAGCAACCTTGTTCTTGACGACGCGCACGCGCGTGCGACTGCCCGTCACGTCCTGGCCCTGCTTGATGGAGTCGATGCGGCGAATATCCAGGCGCACCGAAGCATAGAACTTCAGAGCCTTACCGCCAGCCGTCGTCTCAGGGTTGCCGAACATGACGCCGACCTTTTCGCGCAACTGGTTGGTGAAGACGACCGCCGTATTGGAGTTGCTGATGGCTGCCGTGAGTTTGCGCATGGCCTGGCTCATCAGACGGGCCTGCAAGCCAACGTGGGAATCGCCCATTTCGCCCTCGATTTCGGCTCGTGGGGCCAGCGCCGCTACGGAGTCGATCACTACAACATCGATGGCGTTGCTGCGCACCAGGGCATCGACGATTTCCAGGGCTTGCTCGCCTGTATCGGGCTGCGAAATGAGTAGATTGTTCGTGTCAACGCCGCAGCGCGCCGCGTAAGTAGGGTCGAGCGCGTGTTCGGCGTCGACAAAGGCGGCATAGCCACCGGCTCGCTGCGCATTGGCGATGATATGCTGGCACAGCGTCGTCTTACCCGAAGACTCAGGGCCGTAGATTTCGGTGATACGGCCACGCGGAACGCCGCCCACTCCCAGGGCGAGGTCCAGCGCAATTGATCCGGTTGGAATGACTTCCACGTGAATTTTTGCCGCCTCCCCCAGCTTCATGATCGCGCCCTTCCCAAAACGGCGTTCGATCTGCGCAAGCGCCTGCTCGATCGACTTGTCGCGCTCGCTGGTGGCAGCAGAGACAGCAGTACTGCTTCGATCTGCCATAGATTTGTCCTTCTTTGCTGGCATTGCTCAACTACAGGGCGTCATACCGTTGGAGACAGAGGCTCTGTTCCATGCCGCTTCACCACCCTGTTCCCTCCTTCTTTAAATGCTTTGAATCTCCCTCTTCAGGGGATGGGAATATCGGTATTTCAATCCCACATGGGAAGCCAGGCCCTTTCAAACAGAGCCAGATAAGGTGCCTCAGATTCCCGTGTTGCGTACACAAAGATATTCTTTGGCAGGGTTGCGAAAGCGGAAATGGGTTTCTCCGTCTCCATATCCGAAATGTAGAACGAGTGTACCACAAGTTCATGCATATGTCAAGTTGCCCGGCCCGAGGTTTACATGTCGCGGCGGCCTTCGAGGGCGCGCCCGAGCGTGCCTTCGTCGGCATATTCCAGGTCGCCGCCGATGGGCAGGCCGCGAGCAAGGCTGGTGACGCGAATGCCGCTGGCAGGCAATTCACGCCTGATATAGTCTGCCGTGTATTCTCCCTCAAAGTTCGGGTTGGTGGCGAGAATGACCTCGCGCACGCTACCTTCATTGACGCGCTTGAGCAGTTCGTCGATCCGCAGGTCTTTCGGGCCGACGCCTTCGACGGGCGAGAGCGCGCCATGCAGCACGTGATAGAGGCCCTTGTAAACGCCGGTTTTTTCGATAGCCAGCACGTCCAGCGGCTCCTCCACCACGCAGATCGTCTCCTGGTCGCGGCTCGGATTGCTACAGATAGGGCAGGGATCAACTTCGGTAATGTTGAAACAGCGCGAGCAATAGATAATGCTCTCTTTGACGCGCATGATGGCATCAGCCAGGCGGCGCGCCTGGTCGGTGGGACTGCGCAGGACGAAAAAGGTGAGACGCTGCGCCGTCTTCACGCCGATGCCAGGCAGCTTCGAAAATTCTTCAATCAGCGCCGCGACCGGCGGTGCAATGTTGCTCATGGGCTTAGAACATTCCTGGGATTCTCAGACCCCCGGTAACGCTGGCCATCATCTTCTGCTGCGCCTCACTGACTTTGTTGAATGCATCTCTGGACGCCGCCAGCACCATCACCTCGAGGTCGGCTATGTCTTCCGCACTAAACGCTTCGGGATCGATCTTGACAGCAGTGGTCTCGAATTTGCCGTTCATGGTGATAGTGAC
>Ga0070738_10007082_pt1 | contig 11409 bp, 8 predicted proteins | sample Coa_R2_2_FD_66446 | JGI IMG/M metagenome (GOLD analysis project Ga0070738, IMG submission 66446) | Surface soil microbial communities from Centralia Pennsylvania, which are recovering from an underground coalmine fire - Coalmine... | ecosystem: Environmental > Terrestrial > Soil > Unclassified ... | reverse complement strand
GACCCTACCAGACGGTAGATTCCGTCTCGAAATTCTCCTAAAGACTTCTGAACCAAATAAGTAGATGAACTGGACGGCTATGGGTGCAGTGTTGAGAAATTACATCAATGGTGAGTGGGTTGCTTCCAGCGCAACGGAACACTTGAATGTCATCAATCCGGCAACGACGGCGGTGTTGGCCTCTGTACCGCTGTCGTCCGCGGCGGAACTGGATCAGGCTGCACAGGCTGCCGCTGCCACTTTTGCAATCTGGCGACGCACCCCTGCAACCGATCGCATCCAGTACCTCTTCAAGCTCAAAGCCTTATTGGAAGAGCATCTTGATGACCTGGCACGCACCATTACGCAAGAGTGCGGCAAGACACTGGCGGAATCAAAGGGCGAAATGCGACGGGCGATCGAGAATGTCGAGGTGGCCTGTGGCATTCCCTTGATGATGCAGGGCTACAACTCCGAAGACATCGCCAGAGGGATCGACGAGATCATGATCCGTCAGCCCCTCGGCGTCACGGCCATCATTGCGCCCTTCAACTTTCCGGGCATGATTCCCTTCTGGTTTATGCCCTACGCGATCGCCTGCGGCAACACCACTATCATTAAGCCCTCCGAGCGTGTTCCCCTGACCATGCAGACGGTAATGCACCTCCTGGCCCAGACGGGCTTACCCGCTGGGGTCGTTAACCTGGTCAATGGCAATAAAACCGTCGTCGATGCGATGTTGGATCATCCGCTGATTCGTGCCGTCAGTTTTGTCGGATCGACACCCGTTGCCAGGTATGTGTATAGTCGGGCGGCAGCGAACGGCAAACGCGCGCAGTGTCAGGGCGGTGCCAAAAATCCAGTAATTGTGCTGCCTGATGCCGATATTGCCATGACGACACGCATCATGGCAGACAGTGCCTTTGGCTGTGCCGGACAGCGCTGTCTGGCGGCCTCGATCGCCCTCACGGTGGGAGAGGCACGGCACACGTTTACCGACGCGATCGCCGACGTTGCGCGATCGCGGGTGGTGGGCTATGGCCTGGATGATGGCGTTCAAATGGGGCCCGTCATTACAGCCCAAAGCCAGTCTCGGATTGAGGGACTCATTCAAAAAGGGGCCGATGAGGGTGCTACGGTGCTGGTAGATGGGCGGCAGTCCAAAATTCCCAGCTACGAGCAGGGTTACTTTGTACGACCCACGATCCTTCAAAACGTCGATCCGGCTAGCGAAATTGCCCGTACCGAGATCTTTGGGCCGGTGCTCAGTCTGATGCATCTAGAGACGATCGACGAGGCGATCGCGCTCATCAATAGCGGTCAATACGGCAATATGGCATGTCTGTTTACCAGCAGTGGTGCCGCCGCCCGCAAGTTTCGCTATGAAGCGGAAGCGGGGAACATTGGCATCAATATTGGCGTCGCTGCACCCATGGCATTCTTCCCCTTTAGTGGATGGAAAGACAGTTTCTTTGGGGATCTACACGGGCAGGGACATCAGGCCGTTGAATTCTTTACCCAGACGAAGGTGGTTGTCGAGCGCTGGCAGGATTGGTCACGGCAGTTTTAGCGATCCTGCGCCAAAAGCATCTGGGCGAAGCGTCGAAGTGGGTGCAGGCCTGCTGCGCGATCGACCATCAGCACGGGTACGTTGGCCGTTGTTGCAACATGAGTGACCGGGGCGATGCCGCGTGCTGACCCCGTTCTGGTGCTTGACCGATTAACGATGCCCCCAGCAGTCTGGCCAGGGCAACCATTTACCCGTGTCAGATCCAGTACACGTACCAGGCAAACCCTTAATTCTCCGGACGGCTGCTTGGACGCTGTGCAAGAGAGAAAATGTGTCTTGGGTTTTGCAGCCGAACGGTTTGTATTGTTTTTGTAAGGAGTCCTGTGAGTTCGATGAGCATTCAGTAGACTTAGATGAGGGTGGGTAATTAGTGATACAAATTCTTCGATTGGTCGAATTAACATCCACCTCAGCCCGATCGCTTGAAAGCAGCCTGGTCTGAACTACTCGTACTTCCAAAGGGGCTCTACCAGCAAAACCTCTCTGTTGGAGTAATGAGTTTTATGATCCCATTGCATACCCCTCGGAAATCCACGCTTGGCGCGATCGGTATAGCATTTCTCTCTCTTGGCATTACAACCTCTGCTCAGGCTGCCGTTCTGTTCAACAACGGTGCTCCAGACAAAAATTTTGTTGTCAAAAGCGACTTTGACCTCCCCGTAGAAGCCGGGGACAACTTTTCTCTGTCGGATGCGTCTAACATCACCCAGATCACCTGGACTGGGGCGTACGTCACCAGCGACGATCACTTTTTCAACACGCCTGCTGCCGATAATTTTTCGGTTCGGGTGTTTAAAATTCTCAACGGTGTGCCGCAAAGCAGCCCACTGAACACGTTTAGCAATATCAGTGCCAGTCGGACAAGCACTGTGTTCCCAGGATTCACCCTGTTTAACTATGCGTTCACACCGTCGCAGCCCTTTGCCCTCAATGCTGGCAACTACCTGTTGTCGGTGGTGAATGACACAACAGCGCAATCTGACTATAGTTGGTTCTGGGCCTCTAGCGCCGAGCCTGGAAATAGTTTCGGTCGATCCAACTCCAACGAACCGTGGTTCCAGATTGCAGCCTCGAAGGGTCCGACGATCGATCTATCGTTTGCCGTAGAAGGGAATACGCTTCCTTCACCGCCGCCACCGCCCTCGCCTGCTCCACCCCCCGCAAAGGTGCCGACACCAGCGCTACTGCCGGGGCTGATTGGCCTGGGTCTGAGTGTCTGGCGTCGGCGTCAGGCGGCCAACCGCAGCACCGCATCCTGATCAACATATCGGAGCCAGCCGCTATCTGGCTCCAAAATATCGTTACCGTCAAAACGCTGAGAACCCAGTCGGCGGCGGTGCCATTCAGTCTGGAAAAGCTGTCTGGCTTGTCACGGTTCCACGATGGATGGCGGTAGCGTCTGAAACCGTAACGATGGCTGACCGTCTCTGTAGTGATTTTATGGGCGTAATGGTTCGCTACTGCTCAAACGACGATGTGGGATGGGATGGGTCACTCTCAATATTCCGGCCATACCACCGCATTAACGGTGTCGTGCTGACCCCATGCAAAACCACTGAAATCACAACCGTGATAAATGTAATCCACGCAATGAGTTCGCCCTGATCACCGTTGAGTCCGTGTCCAAAGGCGTAGGTGAGATAGTAAAGCGAACCAACCCCACGAATGCCAAACCAGCCAAACAACCAGCGCGTTGCTGGCGGAATGGGCAGACCGATCATGCTGAACCAGCATCCCAATGGACGAATCACTCCAATCAGCAATCCGGCCACCAACAGCGCTGGCGCGGCAAATCGCAGCATTGGCTCGACCCGCAGCAGCGACCCCAACAGCAAAATCGCCCCAATTTCAATCAGTTTCTCGAACCGTTCAATGAAGCGGAGTTGCGACAGTGATTTTTCCTGGTTGGGAATTCGGTGCTGCATGACAAAGCCCGCAACAAATACAGCCGCGAAGCCGTAACCATGCACGAGTTCAGTCAGTGCGTAGGTAATCAAGATGGTTGCGAGTGCCACAAAGTCTTCGAGGAGTTCATCGGCTTGCCGCCGCCGTTGGAGGCGACGATCGACCCACTGGACGGTTCGAGCCACAGCAATGCCCATAAAAACGCCTGCCGCGATCGACCAGATCACGTCTATCGCGATCCACCACCCCAGCCAGTGTTGCCAGCGATCGTCATTCAGCCAGCGCAGTCCCAGGTAAACGAATGGAAATGCCAGGGCATCGTTCAAGCCACCTTCGGCTGTCAGCCCAAAACGCAGTTCATCGCGATCGCCAGGGTTGTGTAGCTGTACCTCTGACGCCAGGACTGGATCGGTCGGTGCCAGAATGCCGCCCAGCAGAATGGCGGCTCCCCAGTCTAAGTGCAACACCCAGTGCGCGACGGCAGCGATCGCGAAGATGGAGATTGGCATAAGGATGCCAATTAACCGCATCGGCGAATCCCAGGCCCAGGCTTTGAGCGGGCGATTCATTTTCAGCCCACAGCCAAACAGCGAAATCAGCACTACAAACTCAGTCAGCCGTTTGAGAAAATTGGCGTCGGGGCGCAACTGCACCAAATTGAAGCCGTAAGGACTGAGTACAATGCCAACGACTAGATAGATCAGCGCATAGGACAGTGGTAGACGGGAAATCCATCCTGACCCCAAAGTGACTAGCAGTAATAGCAAGCCAATGACCAACAGGTCAAGAATGTAAGTATCCACAGAGGTTTTGTGAGAGAGTTCTCCCAAACTTTAGGCAACAGATCGGCTGCCGGAATTGAACCTGTGGTGGATTTTACGCGTTGCGGTCTTGCTTGCGTCAGCGCCTATAGCTTTGAGGCATAAAGCGCTGCGCCAATGAGTCCGACCTGAGGATTGAGGACAATGTGAACGGGTACCGCTTCCAGCAGGGGCAACATCCGTCCTTTATCGATCAGAGAGCTGAGGAAGCTGCTCTCCTGGATCAGCGGCAAAATCTTGGGGGCAATGCCACCAGCAATATATAGCCCACCGTAGGGCAGCAGTTTGAGCGCCAGATTGCCAGCTTCTGCACCGTAAGCGTCTATGAATATGTGCATGGTTTGCTCCGACAGGCGATCGCGCTTCTCTAGCGCGGCCTGGGCGATCGTGGCAGCGGGATCACCGCTCTTTTCGCGCCCGATCTCGCGCTCCCAGGTACGGACAGCCTCACCAATATCAGGCGATTCAGCGGCATACTGGCGATCGCGCAAAAATTGATAGATCGCAACAATTCCCTGCCCCGACACAACCCGCTCAACCGAGATGCGCTGAAGATTATGTTTCTCCAGCAGATACCGCGAAAGCTGAAACTCAATCTCCGATCGCGGTGCAAAGTCAGTGTGCCCCCCTTCTGACGGGTAAACTTTATGGTCACCCTCTTGATGAATGAGAAAGCATTGTCCCAGCCCGGTTCCTGCTCCTAAAACACCGATTGGGGCTTGAGCCTGCAGTTTTCCTGTTTGTAACGTCAGCAAATCGTCGGGCTGGAGGCCCAAAACGCCATAGCCAACGGCTACAAAATCATTAATGAGCGACACTTGCGGGATGTTTAGTGCTTGGCTCAGCCGCGTTGCGCTCAGCGACCAGGAGAGATTCGTCAGCTTAGAGGCGTTATTGACCACAGGCCCCGCGATCGCAAAACAGGCGTTTTGGGGCGCTGCCGCACGACCCACCTTTTGCTCAGCTTCTGTTAAAAACTGCTGGACGATCGGCACTAGATCAATGTAATTCGCACTGACGTACCGATGCTCGTACAGTGTTTTAAATGATGTATTAGGTACTTTACTGCTTGTCTCAGCGTCTACTAAGCGCAGAACTGTTTTGGTGCCACCAATATCGCCAGCCAGTAGTAACGTCATGCCCCACCTACTCCCAAATTTGCCTGAGTCATTTCACGCTTACCATAATTCAGCCACATGTTGCCTCACCCCAAGGACGCGATCGTCACCGCAACGTCACTATTGGGGATGGCTTGGCTGCTTGCTATGGTAATCAGAGAAACCGTTTCCCAGCCTCATTCTTAAGCATCATTCCAGCCGCTGCCACACTGGGAAATCCCCTTTTTAGCCCTAAGCGACCGTGTCCACCTGCGCCAGGAGTGTAATGAAAATGAACAGTAGACGACTGCCGATATACGCTCGGATTCAACAATCTACCAGCGCAGCGACATTTGCCCTGACGCTGTTGGTGCCACCGGTTACGCCCATCGGGGCGATGATGCCACCCCCGCTCAGGCAACTGCCCGATCGCCCGTTGCTGCTAAGTCAAGCCACAACTGTCTCTTCGATCGAGTCGATCGAGCCACGGAATGCGGCGGACTTTCTGAAGCAAGGCGTTGCGAAAACCAAAATGAACGATCTGGAGGGTGCAATTGCCGATTTTACCAAGGCGATTCAGCTCAAGCGCGATTATGCGGCGGCTTACTACAACCGGGGGACAACCTACGCCAATGTGGGCCGACCGCGTGACGCGATCGCTGACTACACCCAGGTCATTTTACTAAAGCCAAACAATGCCTACGTCCGTTACGATCGCGGGCTGATTCGGGCTGATTTAGGCGACCAGAAAGGGGCGATCGCTGATTTGCAGCAAGCGGCCAGTCTCTTTCAGCAACAGCTCAACCGTTCTTTTCAGCAAAAAGCGCTCGCTAAAGTGAAGGCGCTTCAAGCACAGGCAGAATGATTAGAATGAGAGTGCTCCAGTTGCGCTGAGTCAAACAATGGTCACGACGCCAGGTTCGTCAGTTTCACAAGCGTCTGTTGGACAGGCCGTTCCCCTCGTCATCACGTGGGAACGCTTACCTGACGATGTGCCTTTGGACGATGAACCCGTGGAAAATACAGGTCAACCCCTACTGGCGGGGGCGCTCCGCGAAAGTCTTGAACTGGTCGGGTTTATTCAGCCCCAAATGTTGATTGCGTCTAATTTTGGCTTGTGTGCCACGGTCAACGGCGAGTTGGTAATCAAAGCGCCAGATTGGGTCTATATCCCTTCTGTAGAGCCTGCCGAAACAACCGTAGACCGTAGGAGCTACACGCCTACTTTAGAAGGTGCAACGCCCGGCGTGGTCATGGAGTTTTTGTCTCACAAAGACGGCGGCGAATACTCAGTCAAACCGACCTTCCCACCGGGGAAGTGGTTCTTTTACGAGCAGGTTCTGAAGATTCCGGTGTACGTGATTTTTGAACCGGTTGCCGGGGTGCTAGAGGTTTACCAGCTAACGGCAGGACGCTACGAACTGCAGCCCCTAACCCCCGATCATCGAGTCTGGTTGCCTGACATGGGCCTGTTTCTGGGCACCTGGCAAGGCACGAAAGAAGAACGCACCGGGTACTGGCTGCGCTGGTGGGATGAGGCTGGTAATCAATTACCCTGGGCTATGGAACAAGTCGAGCAGGAACGCCAGCGAGCAGAACACGAACGCCAGCGAGCAGAACAGGAACGCCAGCGAGCAGAACAGGAACGCCAGCGAGCAGAACAGGAACGCCAGCGAGCCGAGCGCCTGGCTGAATATTTGCGATCGCAGGGCATTGATCCTGAATCTCTCTAAACGCATCCCTCTAAACGCAATTACTTAACCTGCATTGTCTTGCCACCAGCTAAGATAGAATTGTTAAGGCTTCTTTACCAGAATTGTCTGCAGCTTTTTGGGAAGACTTTCTGAAGAATCGCAATTGATGTCCTGAGCCGTTAGCGCTGCCGTTGCCTTGTATATAGTTGTGACTGCTTGACCCGGTTTTCACGGCTCGTTCGTTAACTCCGTCCCCTCCCTTTCCCCATCCAATCTCACTGGAATCTGTTATGACTCTTCCTATTCGCAACGTTGCGATTATTGCTCACGTTGACCACGGCAAAACTACCCTTGTAGATGCTCTGTTAAAGCAGGCAGGTACCTTCCGTGAAGGAGAAGAGGTTCCAGACTGCGTGATGGACTCAAATGACCTGGAGCGAGAGCGTGGTATTACAATCCTGTCGAAAAATACAGCCGTACGCTACAAAGATACGCTGATCAACATTGTGGATACCCCCGGACACGCTGACTTTGGTGGCGAAGTTGAGCGGGTACTCGGCATGGTCGATGGCTGTCTGCTGATTGTGGATGCCAACGAAGGCCCGATGCCCCAAACACGCTTTGTGCTGAAAAAAGCACTGGAGAAGGGTCTACGCCCGATCGTGCTGGTGAACAAAATCGATCGCGAACGCGCCAACCCCCACACGGCGGTTGATAAAGTACTGGATCTGTTTTTGGAACTGGGTGCTGACGACGATCAGTGCGAGTTCCCGTACTTGTTCGCGTCCGGGATGGCAGGCTTTGCCAAAGAAAAGCTGGAAGATGAGTCAGTGGATATGAAGCCGCTGTTTGATGCCTTCTTGCGTCACGTACCACCACCAGTCGGCGATCCCGAAAAGCCCTTGCAGCTCCAGGTAACGACCCTCGACTATTCCGATTATTTGGGTCGGATTGTCATTGGCAAAATTCACAACGGCACCATTCGGGCAGGGCAGCAAGCCGCACTGATCACAGAAAGTGGCGCGATCGTCAAAACCAAAGTCACCAAGCTGATGGGCTTTGAGGGGCTAAAGCGCATCGACATCGAATCTGCGTCTGCTGGTAATCTGGTAGCTGTCGCAGGCTTTGCCAATGCCAACATCGGTGAAACCATTACCGATCCCAATGATCCCCAGGCGCTACCGTTGATTAAGGTAGACGAGCCAACCTTGCAAATGACGTTCCAAGTGAATGATTCACCGTTTGCGGGGCAGGAAGGCAAGCTGGTCACGTCTCGGCAAGTGCGCGATCGCCTCTTCCGCGAATTGGAAACCAACGTTGCCTTGCGCGTCGAAGAAACCGATTCGCCCGATAAATTCCTGGTGTCTGGACGGGGTGAACTCCACCTGGGCATTTTGATTGAAACGATGCGTCGAGAAGGCTACGAATTTCAGGTGTCGCAGCCACAGGTCATCTACCGCGAGGTGAACGGACAGCCCTGTGAGCCGTTTGAAACGCTGGTGTTAGACGTACCCGAAGAGGCCGTTGGTAGCTGTATCGAGCGGCTGGGTCAGCGCAAAGGCGAAATGCAGGATATGCAGGTTGGCGTTGCTGGTCGGACGCAGTTGGAATTTGTGGTGCCTGCACGCGGACTGATTGGCTTCCGGGGCGACTTTATGCGCCTGACTCGCGGTGCTGGCATCATGAACCATAGCTTCCTCGAATACCGCGCGATTAGCGGCGAGATCGAAACGCGCCGCAACGGCGTGCTGATTTCCTTTGAGGAAGGCACGGCTACTTACTACGCAATGCAGAATGCCGAAGACCGGGGCGTTTTCTTTATCACCCCTGGCACTCGCGTTTACAAGGGCATGATTGTGGGCGAGCACAACCGCAGTCAGGATCTTGAACTCAACATCTGCAAGAGCAAGCAGCTCACCAACCACCGTGCCTCCGGTGGCGAAGAACTGGTGCAGCTGCAAGCCCCGGTTGATATGAGCCTTGAGCGTGCGTTGGAATACATTGGTTCTGACGAACTCCTCGAAATTACGCCTCAATCGATCCGCTTGCGGAAGGTTGACAAAGCGAAGAAGATGGCAGGAAGAAAGTAGAAAAGTAGGAAAGTATAAAGGCTAAAGGATGAAGTATAAAAGCAATCTTTTAGCCTTTATACTTCATCCTTTACAATTTCTTACTTAGGCGTGATTAAATTCGCGGTTGGACGATCGCGCCGGGTCGTACCCTTCGTTGCGGACGCGACGGCGCAGGTCACCCGCATCGGGAGAGGCTCGTACGGCATCGTCGGGGCTGATCTTGCCGAGCAGCACCAGATCGCAAAGTGCCTGGTTCATCACCTGCATGCCCTGGTTGGTATCGGTTTCCATCAGGTGGAAGGCATCCGACTCCTGACCCTTGAGCAGGTAATCCTGCATGGCTGGCGTGTTGATCAGAATCTCGTGAACCGCCGTCCTTCGCCCGTCTGTTGTGGGGATGAGCTGCTGCGCCACGATCGCAATCAACGATTCGGTAATCTGCACCCGCATCGCCGGTTGCTCATCGGGGTTATAAATATTGAGCAAACGGTTAAGCGCGTTAATGGCGTTTCGGGTGTGGAGTGTTCCCAGTACCAGGTGACCGGTCTGGGCGGCTTTCAGCGCAGTATCCACCGTAATGCGATCGCGCATCTCCCCAATCAGGATCACATCCGGGTCTTCCCGCAGCACCGCCCGCAACGCCTGGTGAAACTCGTGGGTGTGTAGTCCCACTTCCCGCTGGCTGATCAGGCATTTCTGGGAGGGATGGACGTATTCAATTGGGTCTTCGATCGTTACAACGTGCCGTGTCATTGTTTCATTGAGGTGTCGCAGCATTGCCGCCAGTGACGTTGATTTACCAGATCCAGTTGGTCCGGTAATCAAAATCAAGCCCTGAGGCTGACTGACCAGGTGCTTGAGCACTTCTGGTAGACCAAGACCATCGATTGATGGCACCTCCAGGGAGATTAATCGCAGCACGATCGCGCCGCCCGTCAACGTTTCAAAGCAGTTGACCCGACACCGCAAGAAGCCCGGATAAAAGATTGCCGTATCCAGCTCTTTGTGATGCTCGAAATCTTCCCGCTGCTTGGGCGATAAGATTTCTCCGAGGTATTGCTCAAATAGCTCTGGGGTCACCTTTTGCTGATCCCGTGGCTGCACCATCTGCCCCCGAATGCGAAATCTGGGCAGTTCGCCGATGCGGATGTGAATATCCGATGCCTGCCTGGCATGGGCATCCCGAACCATCTGCTCAATGGTGCTGGTTGTTTTGGGGCGTCCTTGCACCGCCATTGGAATTGGGGGCGGGGGCGGTACATTCAGCGGTTGATCTGGGGGACGGGGTACTGGTGAGCCGGACATTGGCGTTTCTCTGATAGGTCTTTCGTTATGCGAATCCATCACGTTGGTGCGATTTCGTTCAATCGATTGCAGTCTGGGTAAACTAGCGAGGAATCAGCAGCAATGTTGGCTAATAAGAATACCGCTGATAGTGACACGAATGCACCTAAGTGTATTAACACTCCTGATAAATATCCATTATTGTACCGAGTAACCCTGTAGTAGGCTGATTTTTTGTGAACTCCAACTAATGTTAACGAATGTATCAATAGGGAGATTGCATGGATTCTGAGGGCTAAGGGGCCAGGATGACCGCTTCGATCGCCTGAAATGAATTCTGACGTTTCTAAGTTTCTCTAGATTTCAGTGTGTCTAGCGTAGCAATTTTAATGAATAGTGCAAACCGAATTGCGGATTGGTTAGAGAGCCGGTGGGTTACGCCTGCCTACAGCGGTTGGCTACTCGGCGGCCTCTCTATGTTTTTCTTTTTGTCAGCAACTAATACATTGTCAGGCTGGCTTTATGTCATCAGTGGGATCAGCTTTGCGCTATTAGCGATCGCCGCCATTTTACCCGACCGAATGTTGCGCGGTATCCGAGTGCAGCGCAGCCCGATCCGACCCGTTACCGCTGGTGAATGGTTGACGGTTGAATTGCAGTTAGAGAACATTACCAATCAGCCCAAAAGCTTGATTCAAGTGCAGGATTTGCTACCCGTTGGATGGCGATCGCCATCTACGTTTGCGCTTGAAACGATTGCGCCCCGCAGCACCTATCGCTGGATTTCGGAGTATGCTGCGCCACGGCGAGGAATCTACCGATGGCATACCGTTACGACCAGAACGGCTGCTCCGTTGGGGTTGTTCTGGTGCCGACGGTCCCACACGGCACCTGCGATCGCGGTGGTGTATCCAGCGGTACTGCCCCTGGCACAGTGCCCGCTGATTGATGAGATGGGTCGTGATGCCAGTCTACAATTTAGCCACG
>Ga0070738_10007078_pt1 | contig 11414 bp, 6 predicted proteins | sample Coa_R2_2_FD_66446 | JGI IMG/M metagenome (GOLD analysis project Ga0070738, IMG submission 66446) | Surface soil microbial communities from Centralia Pennsylvania, which are recovering from an underground coalmine fire - Coalmine... | ecosystem: Environmental > Terrestrial > Soil > Unclassified ... | reverse complement strand
TTCGAGCGCGACCTCTGCTCGGGGCGGGCCGTCGTCCAGGCGCTCGCCGACGGGCGCAACTCCAACACGGCCGGCACCGCTCTGGGTTACGTCGGCTCGATCGTCGAGGGGTTCAACACCGATCTCAGGGCCACCTACGGGCTCCCGTCCTCGCCCGCGGTCGAGGTGACCATGCGCGCCTGGTACAACCCGAACCTCGAGACGCGCTGGTACATGCTGCCGTCTCTCATAGGCACGCTCACCTTCATCCAGGTGCTCATGCTGACGGCCATGTCCGTCGCCCGCGAGCGCGAGCAGGGGACGTTCGATCAGCTCCTCGTGACCCCCCTCCGCCCGGCCGAGATCGTGGCCGGCAAGGCCGGGGCGTGCTGCCTCATCGGAGTCGTCCAGGCGACGAACGTCCTCATCATCGCGCAGCTCTGGTTCCGGGTGCCCTTCGCCGGGTCGATCGCCGTCCTCTACCTCGGGTTGGTGCTGTTCCTCCTCTCGGCCGTCGGCTTCGGACTCTTCCTCTCGTCCGTCGCCAAGACCATGCAGCAGGCCATGTTCTACGGAATGCTCATCATCAACCCCTTCGCCCTCCTCTCGGGCCTCACGACGCCGATCTCCAACATGCCCAAGGCGTTGCAGTACCTGACGGCGATCAACCCCCTCCGCTATGCGATCCGGCTCACGCAGCGTGTCTACCTGGAGGGTGCGGGCGTCGAGCTCCTCCTCCCCGAGCTCTGGCCCATGCTCGTGATCGCGGCCGTCACCCTCGGGTTCTCGTCGTGGATGTTCAGGCGGCGCCTCGGGTAAGGAAGGGAGAAGGCCCGGCTCCCGAGGGAGAGCGAGACACTCCCTAGGGAGAGCGAGACACTCCCTAGGGAGAGCGAGACACTTCCTAGGGAGAGCGAGACACTTCCTAGGGAGAGCGAGACACTCCCGAGGGAGAGCGAGACACTCCCGAGGGAGAGCGAGACACTTCCGAGGGAGAGCGAGACACTTCCCAGGGAGAGCGAGACACTCCCTCGGGAGAGCGAGACACTCCCTCGGGAGAAGGACGAACTCCCCCCGGAGTCGGACTCATACCGAGAGTCGATTGACTTGATAGCCACAGAGGGCACAGAGATCACAGAGCCGAGGACGTTCCTCTGTGCTCTCGGTGATCTCTGTGGCCATTTTGGGGATCACGCCAACCGATCGACGCTATCACTCGGACGGGAGAATGGCCACCGAAGGCACCGAAGGCACCGAAACGACGACACTTCGGTGTCTTCGGTGTCCTCGGTGGCTATCGTCCTTTCTTCAGCAATCCCTCCGTCAGGGGTGCTCGACGATCTGGTCCTTCATCGGAGCGAGCTTGGAGAGGAGCTCGTCCCGCTCCTGCGGAGCGACCTTGTTGTCGTCCAGGCACTTACCCAGGTCCTCGACGAGCGCGTTGAAGTCGGCAGTCGAGATCCCCATGCCCTTGTGGGCCGCCTTCATGTCCTTGCCGGTGTACTTGACGGCCGGACAGCCCGCGGCCTCGCCGAGCTGCTCGGAGAGCATCTGCTCGAGATGACCCTTGTCGGCCGTCGCGAAGTAGGCCGCGATCCGGTCGTCGGCGAGGAGGTACTTCTCGACGAAGTCCTTCACGACCGCCTTGAGAGCGTCGTAACCTCCGAGCCGCTCGCAGAGAGTCTTGCCGCCGACGAGCACGGGCGGAGCCTTGGTGTCACCGTTCGACGCCGGCTTGTCTTCCTTCGGCTGCTCGCCGCCGCACCCGACGAGAGCGAGCGCGAGCGCGAGCGCCACGATCGTCTGCCGCATCCACCACCCCGGCGGCCAAGGATACACTCAGGAGTCCTTCTTGCGGGCGAGACCGACGCGCTTGAGGAGCTTCGAGAGACCCTCGCGCGTCACGCCGAGGGCCCGGGCGGCCTCGGTCCGGTGGCCCTTGCTCCAGGCGAGGACGGCCTCCAGGAACGAGCGATCGAAGGCGAGGCGCGCGTCCTCGAGTGAGGGCGGCGCCCCGGCGAGCTCGACGCTCAGGGAGAGCGGCCCCGTGGAGCGGGCCTCGACCGGCCGGGAGGGCTCGTCGAGCACGCCTTCGCCGAGGAGCGCCACCTGCCAGAGCGCGTTCTCGAGCTCGCGGACGTTCCCGGGCCACGCGCGCGCGGCGAGCGCGGCGAGCGCGCGGGGCGAGGGCGGTGCCACGGGCTCGCCCCGCTGGAGCGCGATCCGCTCGAGGACGTGCTCGACGAGGAGCGGGAGGTCTTCGAGCCGCTCGCGGAGCGGCGGGATCCGGATCGTCACGACGCGGAGGCGGTAGAGGAGGTCCTCCCGGAAGCGCCCCTCGCGGACCATGGCCGGGAGGTCCCGGTTCGTCGCCGCGACGACGCGCGCGTCGGTCCGCTCGACGCGGTCGCTGCCGACCGGGCGGACCTCGCCCTCCTGGAGGACGCGGAGGAGCTTGGCCTGCGCCTCGAGCGAGAGCTCGCCCACCTCGTCGAGGAAGACCGTCCCCTGGCGGGCTCGCAGGAACGCTCCGGGAACGTCGCGGTCGGCGCCCGTGAACGCGCCGCGGGCGACGCCGAAGAGCTCGCTCTCGAGGAGCGCGGCCGGGATCGCGGCCATGTTCTCGGCGACGAAGGCGCCCTTCCGGGCCGAGTGCTCGTGGAGGCTCCGCGCGACGAGCTCCTTGCCCGTCCCCGTCTCGCCGAGGACGAGCACGGGGACGGGGTGGGGCGCGACGCGAGCGACGAGCTCGCGGACCTGCTCGATCGAGGGCGAGCGCCCGACGAGGGGCATCCTCGAGGTCTTCGCCTCGTCGTCCACCTTCTGGCGTCGAGCGGCGCGCTGGGCCTCGAAGCGCTGGGCGTTCCTGAGCGGGCCCGCGAGCGTCCGCGCGAGCGCCGCGAGGAGCTCGCGCGTGCCGTCCTCGAAGCCGCGCGCGAGCGCCGGGTGGTCGATCCAGAGGGCGGCGATCGCGCGGCGGAGCCCGGGCGCCATGATCGGCACGCACGCGACCGAGCGGAGGCCGAGCGACTGGACGCTCTCGGCGCGGCCGAACTCCTCGTCGGCGAGGGCGTCGGCGACGAGGAGCGGAGCCCCGGCGCGCTCGGCGGCCTCGAGGATCGAGCTCGAGACCTCGGCCGGCACGTCCTTGCGCTCGAGGCCGCGGCCGCGCGCGAGCTCGAGCCTCCCCCGCTCGTCGCGCAGGAGGAGGAGCGCCCGCGCCGCGCCCGTCGCCTCGAGGACGAGGTCGAGCGCGACCTCCGAGACGCTCCCGAAGTCGAGGTCGCAGTCGAGGAGCCGCGCGACCACGGTCTCGACCGAGACGAGGGGCCGCCCCGGCGAGCCGGCTCCGAGGGCGGCCTTGAGGGCGCGGACGAGGTCGGGCGAGGCGAGGACCTCCTGCGCGACGGCGACGGCCTCCTCGGTCGGGAGCTCGCGGCGGGGCGCGGGGGCGGGCGCCGCCTTCGGGACCGTCTTCGCCGCGACGGCCCTCGCTCGCGCCTTGAGCGGAGCCGGGACGGCGTCGGCGCCCGCGATCTCGTGCGCGAGCGCGAGGACCTCGGGGCTCCCGGGGTCGCTCCGGGCGGCCGTCTCGAGGCACTCGACCGCCTTCTCGAAGGAGCGCGCCGCGAGGTTGACGCGAGCGAAGTGGAGAGCGGCGGGCTCCGGGCTCATGGGGCGCAGAATAACGGGGGAGGAGGCGAGCGCGCCCGGAGGGTCGGGCGCGCTCGCCTCGTCGGTTGCCTAGAAGTCCTTGGAGGGATCGAGGAGCTGGAGCGGGAAGGTCGTCGTCGCGGCGGGCGGCTTCGCGGGTCCGCCCGGGAGGACGCCCGCCTGGGTCGGGTCGAAGACCTGGAACCCGATCAGGGAGGCCGTCGCGGCCGGGACCGTGTAGTCGTCGGTCGGGTAGGTGGGCGGGCTCGCGAAGGGCATCTGCGGCGCCGGCGAGTGCACGTCCTCGCCGAGCCCCTGCCAGCCCGAGAAGCCGTAGGTCGTGCCGTGACCGTTGCCCGTGTAGAAGGTCACGCTGGCGTTCGGATCCCAGTAGAGGTTCTTGTCGAAGAAGTAGGCCGCCGTCGCGCTCCCGTTCATGAGGCTGAAATCGCCGCGCTCGACGGCTCCCTTGTCGAAGTAGACGACGTTGTTCGTGAAGTCGAACGTGCAGACCGAGTTCGTGCCGCCGCGGTCGAGGATCCCGTCCACGCCGTAGGCGAGGATGTTGTTCGAGACCGTGTGCGGGCTCGGGCCCGCGTTTCCGTTGAAGTGCATGCAGGCCTGGGAGCAGCGGTAGACGAGGTTGTTCTGGGCGGTGATCCCCTGGCTCTCGTTGTCGAAGTAGAGGCCCCAGCCGCCGTAGCCGTTCGGGTCGAGCGTGCCGTGGGTCACGTCGTGGACGACGTTGTTGAGCACCTTGTTGCCGGTGCAGTTCTGCGCCGACCCCGTGGGCGAGGCCACGGCGAGGTAGATCCCGCCTATGTCGCTCGTCACGCCCTGGCCCACGTCGTGGACGAGGTTGAACTGGAGGACGTTGTCGTGGGCGAAGGCGTCGGCCGAGTCGTAGGGGAACGTGAAGCCCACGTCGAGACCGTGGTTGTAGCAGTCGTAGCCCTCGTTATGGTCGACCGTGTTGTTGTGGGCGTTGCCGATCTCGATCAGGTCGGCGCCGGGCAGGAAGCGCGTCGTGCCCGCGACCATGCAGTTGTGGACGTAGTTGTACTGCGCGACGTTCGCGTCCGAGTCGGCGGGGCCGCCCGAGAGCTTCGCGTGGTTGAGCGTCGTGCCGAGCCGGATGCCGCCCGCGCCAATGTCCGTGAGCGTGCAGCTCGTCACCTGGTTGTTCCAGGCGCCCGAGGAGGGCGTGTAGGAGCCGGTGCCGATGATCTCGACCCCCCAGCCGCCCGTGTGCGACACGGTGCAGGAGTCGATCGTGACGAAGCTCGAGCCCGTGAAGCTGAGCGCGGCGGGGGCGTCGGGCTCGTCCTGCTGCGAGGCATAGCCCGTCTGGGGCGTCGTCCACGAGGCGTGCGAGAAGGTGAGCCCGCGGAAAGTGACGTGCTCCAGGCCCGTCGCCGACACGATGTGCACCGAGACGGGCGCGACGAACGTCTCGGCCGCCGGGTTCTCCGTCGCGCTCAGAGGGACGTAGGTCACGGTCGACGTCGTCCGGTCGAGCTGCCAGTTGCCGGGGACGATCTGGTTCGCGGCGAGGAGTCCGAGCGGGACGTTCTCGACGATGTAGCGGTGGCCGTTGATGAAGCCGTGGTACTTGAGGTCGAGCTTCGTCGGGCCCGTCAGGTAGCAGACCTTCTTCGTGGCGTCGACCGAGGCGAGGCGCAGGCGCGGCATGGTCCAGTTCTCGAAGGGGAGGATCTCGATGTCCGAGGCGTTCGCGCCGTTCCAGGCCGCCGAGCAGTCGGTGCCCGCGAAGTTGAAGCGGTCGAAGTACTCGTACTCGTTCTTGGACGAGTCGAAGAGGCAGATCTGCGAGCCGCCGTTCGTCGTCGAGTAGTAGGGGCCGGCGTTGAAGAGGTAGCCCGTGGGCGTCGTCCGCGTCCGCATGAGCCACGTCCCGTCGCGGAAGAGCTGGGCGAAGTCGGGGAGGCCCGAGGCCGACGCCGTGTACCAGCCGTGCGAGTCCGGTCCGGTCCAGCCGGTGAGCGGCTGGCCGCCGCTCAGGACGGGCGCCTCGCCGGGGTAGTTCTGGTAGACGATCCCGAGCGTCGCCGAGCCCGAGTCGGAGGCCGTGAAGGTGAGGGCCGTCCCGTAGTAGGCCCCGGCGCGCACGAAGACGACGATCGGGTTCGTGCGGCCCGTCTTGTTGAGCGCCCTGACGGCGGCCTGGGCGGCCGCCACGGTCGCGAACGGCCCGTCCTTGCCGCTCGAGGTCGGCTGATCGAAGCGGCCGCTCCAGGTGTCGCTGCCGTTGGTGGCGACGAAGAAGTCGGCGCCGACCGCGTTCACCGACACGCTCTGGCCCGCGCCGCTCGCCTGGAAGGTGTTCGTGCCGGCCGCGAGTCCGAGCGTGAGCGTCGCCTGGGCCTGGCCCTGGGCGTTCGTCGTCGCCGTCGCGGGCGACACGCTTCCGCCGCCCACGGGCGCCGAGAAGGTGACCGTCGCGCCGGAGACCGCGTTGCCCCAGGCGTCGGCGGCGAAGACGACGAGGGGCGCCGCGAGAGCCGTCCCCTGCTGGCCGCTCTGGCCGCTCCCCGAGACGAGGAGGAGCTGGCTCGCCGTCGCGGCCTGCGCCGTCTCGCTGAACGTGACCGAGAGCGAGCCCGCGGTCGCGGTCACCGTCTCGGTTCCCGGGACGGTGCCGAGGGTGAGCGTCGTCTGCGCCTGGCCGTTCGTTCCCGTGGTCGCGCTCGCGGGCGACACGCTCCCGGCGCTCGACGAGAAGCCGACGGAGACACCCGAGACGGGGTTTCCGAGCTTGTCCTGCGCCGTCACGACGCAGGGCGCGGCGAGCGCGCTCCCGACCGTCCCGCTCTGGTTGTTGCCCGAGGTCACGACGAGCTGCGTCACGGGGCCGACGAGCGCCGTCTCGCTGAACGTCGCCGAGAGGGAGCCCGCGGTCGCCGTCACGGTCACGGCTCCCGGGGTAGTGCCGAGAGTGAGGGTCGTCTGCGCCTGGCCGTTCGCTCCCGTGGTCGCGGTCGCGGGCGACACGCTCCCGGCGTTCGACGAGAAGCTGACGGAGACGCCCGAGACGGGGTTCCCGAGCTTGTCCTGCGCCGTCACGATGCAGGGCGCGGCGAGCGCGCTCCCGACCGTCCCGCTCTGGTTGTTCCCCGAGGTCGCGACGAGCTGCGTCGCCTGCGCCGCCGTGGCCGTCTCGGTGAAGGTGACGCTCAGGCCGACGGCGCTCGCCTTGACGCTGTTCTGTCCTGCGGCCTTCCCGAGGGTGAGCGACGTCTGCGCGAAGCCGTACTGGTCGGTCGTGTCCGAGGTCGCCGACAGGGTTCCTCCGCCGGCCGTCACGGTGAACGTGACCTTCACCCCCTGGATCCCTCCGGTCCTGTCGTGGACGCGCACGACGAGAGGCTTCGGGAGGGCCGTGCCGGCGATCGCCGACTGACCGTTCCCCGAGTCGATCGTGAGGTAGTCCGTCGTCGCCGACGCGACGTCGGCGCAGCCGAGCACGACGCAGACGGCGGCGAGGTTCGCGAGGACGCGTGTCTTCATGGGTGCCTTCTCCTCCGTTCCGTGTCCGCGCAGCTGGCGGTCCACCACGCAAGTCGAGGAGAGCGCGGGCGTTTCGTGTCGCCGCGTGAACGCGCGTTCACGGTCGTGTCCGCGCGGTGACGGGCCTCAGCGCCTCGTCACGATCTTCTTCAGGGCCCACTCGAAGAACGTCTGATCGATGCTCCTGCCGCGGACCTCGGGATCGAAGGTCGTGATCCTCTTCCCGTCCTGATCGAGCGGCGTTCCGGCTTCGCTGCCGCTACCGACGACGGGTCCATGCCAGAGGAACGAGCTGAAGATCCGGTCCCGCTCGGCGTTGTTGACGGACCGCTCGTCCGTGAAGAACCTCTCGGTCGAGACCCTCAGCTCCCGGGCCTTCGAGACGGGGGCCGTGCGCTTGACCCCGTTGACGATCACGTCGATGGGCCGGTCGGTGCCGGTCATGAGCGCCTCGACGAGGCCGATCATCGTTTGCTTCCTCGGTTCGCCGACGAGGTCGATCTCGGTTGCGAGGCGGCGAAAGGCCTCGAGGTCGCCCCGGATCGCGGCCACGAGGATGGCCGCGAACTTGGGGGCCATGCCGAGCTGCGGCGTGTGCAGGCGCAGGTCGGTCGAGAGCCTCGCGGTGGCCGCGTCGTAGGCGCCGACGCGCGCGGCGGCCATCCCGCCCAGGAGAGCGACCCGGTACCTCACGTCTTCGCTCTCGCGCTCCAGGTCCCCGGGCGCGATCTTGGACGCCTCCTCGTGGATCCGCCGGTAGTCGTCGTCGGTCGGGTGGTGGCGGAACGTCTCGAGCCACCGCTGAGCCAGCTCGCTCGGGCGAAGGTCCGCCGCCGTGGCAGGGGGAGGAGGCGGGGGAGGTGGTTGAGGCGGTGGTTCCGGCATCGGCGGAGGCGGCGGAGACGTGGCGACCGGAGGGACCGGGGGGACGGGCGGTCTGGCCACGACGGGCGTTTGGGGAGGCTCGGGGTCGTGCTTCTCGGGCGGTGGCGCTGGCCGCGACGGGCCGAGCGCGAGCGCGACACCGACGATCGCGGGCCCGAGGAGGAGGCCACCCACGAGCACGGGCCGCGGGACCGCGGCCAGGGCGCGGGCCCACGGCGGTTGCCGGTCCATCTCGGCGAGCGCGCGCTCGAGGCGCTCGGCGAACGCCGCCGCGCTCGGTCGAAGCGCTGGATCCTTCTCGAGCGCGGCCGCGCACGCCTGGCGCACCGGCTCGGGGACGCTCTCCGGGAGCGGCTCTTTGATCTGGGCGCCGAGGATGCGCGAGAGGGTGGCCATGGTGTCGCGGTCTTCGAAGGGATGCGTCCCCGCGAGGCCCTCGTGGAGGATCGTCCCGAGCGCGAACACGTCCGTGGGCGGTCCGGCGACCGCCGCGCCCTTCTCGACGACCTCGGGGCTCAGGTAGAGGATCGTCCCCATGATCTGGTTCGGCGCCGTGAGCCTCGAGTCCTCGTTCACGAGACGGGCGAGCCCGAAGTCGACCAGGACCGGCTCGCCCGTCTTGTCCACGACGACGTTCGCGGGCTTCACGTCGCGGTGGACGACGCCCGCCGCGTGGATCGCCTCGAGGGAGCGCGCGGTCTTCGCGACGAGGTGAACGAGGGCGCGCGCGCCGAGCGATCGTGACTCGAACGCCGTCGCGAGCGTGAAGCCGTCCACGAGCTGCATGACGAGGTAGACCCCGTCCTTCGTGGACCCGGCGCTGTAGATCGGGACGACGTTCCGGTGGTGGATCGAGGCGGCGGCGCGCGTCTCGCGCTTGAAGCGCTCGTGGAGCGTGGTCGCGGCCTGGGCGGGGAGCCACTTCACCGCCACGTCGCGGTTCGTCGCGAGCTCGCGCGCCCTGAAGACCGCGCCCATGCCGCCCTTACCGAGGAGGCCCTGGAACGCGTAGCCCTCGATCCGCGGCGCTTCGGGTTTCATTCGTTCACCGGGGTCGGGTCAGGGGAGGGAGCGGTCGCCCGTCAGCACGCTGATCGTCTCGGTCGTCTTCCCGGCGAAGACCACGTCGATCTTGTCGCCCCGTCGCACGAGCTCGTCTATGTCCCAGCCGCGGTCGGCGAAGCTCTTCTGCCAGCGGATCTCGTGACGCCCGCAGTCGTAGCAGACGACCGTCGCATCCTGCGTCGCCACGAGGACCACGTCGTAGTCCACGAGACCCCGGATCGGCGCCCCGGAGAGGTAAGCGTGAGCGATCTGCCGGTGCTTCACGTCCTCCTCGATGAGAACGGGACGTTTCGTATCGGCATCGGCCGTGCCTTCCAGCTCCGCGAAGAAGCGCTCGTCGCCGATCGCGCCGACGAGGCCGGGGGCCCGGACGGCGTGCGAGCGGTGCTCGTCGATCTCGCGCCCGCCCCGGGGGGCCGCGCTCTTCCGGACGGGCTCCTGCATGCAACCCACGAGGAGAAGGGGAGCCAGGGAAAGGAGATGTCGCATGGTCCAAGCGTACTCCGTCCGGGGCGGGAGCGCTCGCCCGATCGCGAGTGTATGCTTGAGCGCAGCATCGGGAGAACCACACGCATGCGCCGGAGCCTGGTCGCAGCCACGCTCGCTGCCATAGCCCTCGTACCTTTCGTTCTCACTCCGTCCGAAGCCGACACGATCAAGGCGAAGACCCTGACGCGGACCGAGGACTGGGTGATCCTCAAGGGGAAGGACTTCCCCCGCTTCAAGGGCAGGAACAAGGACAAGATCCGCTTCTACGCCCAGAAGAACGGCGCCCTCGAGCCGATCCCCTACCAGATCGACAAGAAGACGATCGAGGGGAACTACTGCTGGACCGAGGGCGACGCCGACAAGATCGTCGCCGACCCCGCGAACGGGAACATCGTCGATCAGGACGAGATCGTCTTCATGGCGAAGGACGCGGGCGACCTCGCCTCCGAGAGCAGCTTCCCGGCCGGTCAGAAGGCCGTCCACCTGATCCAGCTCGTCGATCCCAGGACGAACGGGACCGGGTGGGTCTACGCCTTCGCCTTCGACGACCCTCCGGCGCGCTCGACCAGGAAGTACACGTGGATCGACAAGAAGGAGGACGGAACCGTCACCTGGCACGGCGAGCGCTGGATGTCCGACAACGCCAAGTCCACCTGGAACGCGTGCCGCATGACGACGCTCAAGTTCGCCCGGCCCGAGGACGAGACGCCCGACTTCTCGAAGTCCCCGAGCATCATCGACTGCTCGAAGGTCACGCTCCGGCTCAAGAAGTGGTTCAAGTGCCTCCAGTGGGACTCGACGGACTTCTACGTCAAGATCGGGGGCTACATAAACGGCCCGGTCCGCGTCGTCTGCCAGAGCATCATGGAGTTCGACATCGCTCTCGGCTTCAAGCTTCGCGCCAAGGACTCCTACATCATGACCTACGCGAACGCCTCGACCATGCCGACGAACTGCGAGAACCCGATCGACATCTCCGAGACGCCGGGAGAGAGCTGGTACAAGCTCCTCATGGACCTGAACAGCAAGACGGCGAAGGGGTGGAAGTTCTACAACGACAAGAACCCGACGGCGGTCACGATCGACGGGAAGATGGACGACGCCGAGAAGAAGCTCGACAAGAGCTGGCCCGACTGGAACTGCGTCTTCGGGCCGGAGGGCGCGATCATCCAGCGCTTCACGATCCCCAAGGAGGTCGTCCGCAACTCGAACGAGCTTTACTACAACGACGACATGTCGCAGGAGGAGCCGCCCGAGTTCGAGCCCGGCAACTGGGGCTGCTTCGGCTACAAGCTCGACCTCTCCGGCGTGAAGGCCGGCCTCTACACGGGCGACTACGTGATCTGGTACTGCGCCGCTCCCTACAAGCAGGGCGACGAGACGAAGTACCTCGACGTGGTCGACAAGCCTCTCACGACGAAGGTGAAGTGAGTGTTCAAGAGGGCGATCGTCTTCTGTCTCCTCCTCGCCGCGCTCGGTCTCGCCGACGAGCCGAAGCTCCCGCTCGACAAGGCCAAGGTCGGGCAGTGGGCTCTCTACAAGATGGCGAACGACATGAAGATGAGGCAGTCCGTCGTCAAGGTCGAGGGCCGCAAGGTCACGATCAAGAACGAGATGTGGATCAAGGGCCAGCCGCTCCCGGTCCAGGAGACGGTGATCGACCTCGACAAGAAGGTCGAGGGAGCGCGCCCGACCGAGCAGCCCAAGACCGAGGAGGAGACGCTCGAGCTCAACGGTCACTCGATCAAGTGCAAGGTCCAGACGCTCCAGAACGTGAAGACGTGGATCGGCGAGGACGTGCCCATCACCGGGGT
>Ga0070738_10007076_pt1 | contig 11417 bp, 8 predicted proteins | sample Coa_R2_2_FD_66446 | JGI IMG/M metagenome (GOLD analysis project Ga0070738, IMG submission 66446) | Surface soil microbial communities from Centralia Pennsylvania, which are recovering from an underground coalmine fire - Coalmine... | ecosystem: Environmental > Terrestrial > Soil > Unclassified ... | reverse complement strand
ATCCAGAGCGTATTTTCGTCCTGCGGGTCGGCATAGATATGCATATAGTACCAGGCACGCGCGCGCAGGCCGCTCTCTTCGCTGAGCCGCTGCCACGTTTCGCCGCCATCATCCGAGCGAAACAGCGCGCCATCTTCGGCCTCAACAATGGCCCAGATGCGACCGGGTTTCGCCGGAGAGACGGCCAGCCCGATCTTGCCGAGCATGCCTCCGGGCAGGCCGCTATTGTGTGAAATCTCCGTCCAGGTATCGCCGCCATCGACGGATTTGAAGATACCGCTGCCCTCGCCGCCGCTGACCAGTTCGTGGGGGCGGCGAATGGTCTCCCAGAAGGCGGCATAGAGGACGCGCGGGTTGTTGGGGTCTATCGCCAGGTCGCTGGCCCCGGCCCGCTCGCTACGGAACAGCACGCGCTCCCACGTCTTGCCGCCATCCTGCGAACGATAGACGCCGCGTTCCGCGTTCGGCCCGTGCGCGTGTCCCTGCGCGGCCACGTAAACAAGATCGGGATTATGGGGATGGACGCGCACCTTCGCGATATGCCGCGTATCCGCCAGGCCGAGATGCGTCCACGTCTGCCCCTTATCGGTCGATTTATAGACGCCATCACCGTGCGAGACGTTGCCGCGAATAGTGGTCTCGCCCATACCGACGTAGATCACATTCGGGTCAGAGGGCGCAACGGCGATAGCGCCGACGGAGGCTCGCTGGAAGAAGCCATCGGAGCAATTCTCCCAGATCAGGCCGCCATCCGTCGTTTTCCAGACGCCGCCGCCCGTCGAGCCAAAATAAAAGACCTGCGCGTCTTCGGGGTCGGCGGCTACCGCGACGACGCGGCCACCACGAAATGGCCCGATCAAACGCCATTCCAGCGCGTCCAGCACGGAAGGCGCGCTGTTGCTTTGCTGAGCTTGCGCGGGGTTGGCTGTGCCGTTGCTGCGGGGATTCGTCGATGATCCTTGCTCGTGTTCCATAAAGCTTGTTCTCTTTTCCAGGCGTTCGTTCTGTGATGTGAGCGAAGCAGATATATGTTTGCGGACAGAAATTGACATCCCCATGCCAGGTTACCCCTCGTGAGAAGAGCAATGACAGGGTATATTGCATTGTATCACATGCCTGTTGTTGCCTCTCCCTGAGCGATTAATCATCCGTCCCTGATAGGGAATTTTTGCTATCAGGAGCCAGACCTGAGAAACAGGGCAGCAAGGCAAGAGAGATAGATAGATACCTGGACTCTGGCCGGTTCTCGTGCTACACTGCCCCTGACAAAAGTTAAAGCTGGTCTTATTTGAAAGCAAAAACGAGGATCATCATGAGTGCTGACACAAAAACGCTAACGCTCGGTGCGACCACCATCACCATCTTCAACACTGGAGACTTAACCATCACGCTCTCAGAGATGATGAATGTGCCTGAGAGCGAGTGGCGACCGCGCTACGCCGACATTTTAGGCAAACCAAGAGTCTTTCCCAGCCAGTGCGTCCACATCGCCCTGCCCGGCGCATCCGTGCTGGTCGACGCCAACAACTACGCGCTTTCGGCGCCACCAGGCTACCCCTACGCCATGCCGGAGGGCTACCAGCCGCCACCCGACCTGCTTACCCAACTGCGGCAATGCGGCATCCAGCCCGCAGACATTACGCATCTCGTCATCACACACGCCCACTACGACCACTACGCCGGAGTGACCGCAGAGCAAAATGGCGCGTTTGTACCCGCCTTCCCCAACGCCCGCTGCTACCTCGGCAAGCCAGACTGGGACTACCCGGAAACCCAGGAGGCACTGCGCGACCCCGCTTCAGCCGATAGCCTCACCTTTGGCGTCCTGCACAACGCGGGCCTGCTGGAATTGGTCGAGGGCGAGCGCGACCTCACGCCGGAAATAAAGATCATTCCCACCCCCGGCGAATCGCCTGGCCACCAGATCGTGCGCATAACATCTGAAGGCCAGACTCTCTACTGCCTCGGCGACCTCTTTCACGACCCCATCGAAGTCGAATACCCCGCATGGATGTCGCAATGGGATGACCCCACCACCAACGTTGCCAGCCGCTTCGCCCTTACGGAGGCGGCGCTGGCCGAGAACGCGCTACTGGTGGCTGCACACATTCCGAGCGTTGGCAGGCTGAAACGGGCAGAGTCGGGCGCAAGATGGGTGGATGTCTCTTGAGGGATGGTGAAAGCCTGGACAATCACCATCGATCAAAGTGCAGAATCGAATCCAGCGGTTTGCGCGGCGCCGGTTTGAAATCGGTTCCTAACGTGTAGGCGACGGGGATGAGGGCCGCCTGCGTAACCTGTTCGTAGGGGATGCCGAGGACTTCGGCTGCCTCTTGCTCGTAGAAGAGGTGGATGGTTGTCCACGCCGTTCCCAGGCCGCGCTCGCGCGCCGCCAGCATGAAGCTCCATACCGCTGGCAGGATTGACCCCCAGAATGCTGCCTGCGCGACGTTTGGCGCACCTTCCATGCGGCCCATCATGCAGGGGACAAGCAGGACAGGAGCGTCTTGCATGTGATCGGCCAGATAATCTGAAGATTCTCTCACTTTCATGAGCGTCGCTACCTGTTCGGAGGTAAGCGAACTCGCATCATACCTTGCCGTCTGCTGGCGATACAACTGGTAGCCTTTGTGGTAAATTGCGCCCAGTTTCTGGCGCTGCTCTGCGTCTGTGACGACGATAAATTGCCAGCCCTGCCGGTTGCCGCCGGTCGGGGCCTGCACTGCCAGTTCCAGGCATTCGCGAATCACTTCCGGTTCCACAGGACGCGAGAAGTCCAGGCGTTTGCGCACTGAGCGCGTCGTTGCCAGCAATTCGTCGGGCGTAAGATTGAGATGCGACATTTTCTTAATACTCCTTTGTGAGATCATTCAATAGATTTGCTCGCGGAAGGTTGCGATATGGCTTGTTTGCGCCGCACATTGCGTTGTGTCCATAGTATACCCCATTGAGCGGAAAACCATTGCATAGCAGCACTGATAGCATACAGACGGCCTTACCGCTCATCAGGTGATACAATAGAACTGTTTTTCTTGAGTACATAAGCTTCTGATAGAGAACGGACTGGCTCTATTGCCATCGCCCGTAAGCGCCGAATATCGGCAGGAAGGAGAGATATGCGCGCGCGCCAACTGGGTATCATGATAGGGAGACTGGAAGCGGGACGCAATGATGCCATCACCGACGTGCCGGGAGTGCGCGTTGGTTTTGCTACGCTCAGCGACGAGACAGGAGTGGGTCGCGGCCCCATTCATACCGGCGTTACAGTGATTCTGCCGCACGAGGGGAATATCTGGAAGGAGCCGTTGTTCGCGGGCTGCCACAGCCTCAACGGGAACGGCGAGATGACCGGTCTGGAATGGGTGAGGGAGTCAGGCATGCTGATGTCGCCCATTGCCATTACCAACACGCACAGCGTGGGCGTGGTACGCGACGCGCTGGTGAGCGAGGCCATCGCGCATCACAGCGCCGAGGACATTTTCTGGGCTTTGCCGGTAGTGGCTGAGACGTATGATGGCCTGCTCAACGATATCAACGGCCTGCATGTCAGACCTGAGCATGTCGCGCAGGCGATAGACAATGCGGCAGACGGGCCGGTGGCCGAGGGCAACGTTGGCGGGGGAACGGGCATGATCTGCCACGATTTCAAGGGCGGCACCGGCACAGCTTCGCGCGTGGTTCCTGCCGCGTCCGGCGGCTATACGGTGGGCGTGCTGGTGCAGGCCAATCACGGGAGACGCGAACGCCTGCAAATCAACGGCGTGCCGGTAGGTGAGGCTATTCCGCACGCGGAGGTGCCGGTTCCAGAGCCGCCACTGCCCGGCCAGCGCGGTACAGGGTCGATTATCGCCGTTGTGGCGACAGACGCGCCGCTGATCCCCACTCAATGTACGCGACTGGCTCAACGTGTGAGCCTGGGCATTGCACGCACCGGCGGCGTAGGCGAACATACAAGCGGCGATATCTTTATTGCTTTCTCGACCGCCAATCGCGGACTACCGGCCAGCGAGTACGGCGACGTGGAACCCCTGACCGTGCCGCTGACCATGCTCTCCAACAGCTACATCACCGACCTCTTCGACGCTGTGGTGGAGGCAACGGAGGAGGCGATTGTCAACGCGCTGCTGGCCGGTCAGACGATGACCGGAAACTATGGAGTGACGGCCTATGGCCTGGAGCCTGAGCGACTGGTCGAGGTAATGAAAAGCTACGGGCGGCTTTCGAGAACGTAATCTCTTCTTCCGTTTGTCTCTCTTGAACGCGATGCGCAAATTTATTGCTGCGAAAAACTTGCACATCGCGTCCATTATGCGCTAAAGTGACTGTGAGAAATTGCTTCTCATCTGACTATTTGACGCAACGACAAAATGCCATGACAAAGGCCCTCGGACATGTCATGCTGAGCGCAGCGAAGCATCTGAAGCAACCTTTGCTGCGTATGGTCACCATAGATACTTCGCTGCGCTCAGCATGACATGTCGGGGCCAGTTTCTCATAGTATATGTGAGTAATGGAGTGTGCTGATGCCTACCGCTGCTTCCCGTGTCGCTCCTTTTGGCACGACGGTTTTTACGGAGATCAATCTGCTGGCGCAGCAATATAACGCGCTGAATCTGGGACAGGGCAAGCCCGATTTTGATACGCCGCCGGATATCGTGCAGCATCTGGTGCAGGCTGCGCAGGCCGGGCAGTATAACCAGTACGCGCCGGGGCCAGGCACGGCCTCGCTGCGGCAGGCTGTGGCCGACCATGCCGGGCGTTTCTATGACATGGATATCGACCCGGCCAGAGGCGTGCTGGTCACGTCGGGAGCGACCGAGGGCATTTTTGCCTCCGTACTGGGACTGGTCGATCCAGGCGACGAGGTGATCGTGATTGAGCCGTTCTATGACTCGTATGTCCCCAACATTCTGATGGCCAATGCCGTGCCGGTCTGCGTACCGCTGCACCCGCCCACCTGGACATTTGATTTCGATGAATTGCGCGCCGCCTTCAGCAAGAAGACGCGGGCCTTGATCTTGAACACGCCGCAGAATCCGAGCGGGCGCGTCTTCACCCGCGAGGAACTGGCGCGCATCGCCGAACTGTGCATCGAACACGATGTGACGGTCATCGCCGACGAGGTGTACGAACACCTGCTTTTCGACCGCGCGCAGCACATTCCCATCGCTACCCTGCCCGGCATGTTCGAGCGCACGGTGACGGTGAGCAGCGCGGGCAAGCTGTTCAGCGCGACCGGCTGGAAGATCGGCTGGGTCTCCGGGCCGCCAGAGTTAATTGACGGCGTGGGGCGCGCCCACCAGTTCATCACCTTCGCCGTCCACCATCCCTCGCAGGAAGCCGTCGCCTACGCGCTTAACCTGCCCGATACGTACTATAAACTGTTTAAGCAGATGTACGCCACAAAGCGGCAGTTGATGATGGACGCGCTCGACAGCGGCGGCCTGAAGTACCACGCGCCGCAAGGCACGTACTTCATCATGGCCGATTATTCGCACCTGTTCGCAGGTACTCCGCTTGAGTTTACGCGCTACCTGACACGCGAGATCGGCGTGGCCTGCATTCCCCCGGAGTCGTTCTACAGCCAGCAACACGCGCATATCGGCAACGGCTATGTGCGCTTCGCCTTCTGCAAAAGCGACGAAATGCTCGCCCAGGTAGAGCAGCGACTGGCAAAGCTGCAACAGATGGCGCAGTAATACTATACATTGACGGATACCTGCTCTACGTCTACCTCGCCCAGCAGTTCGGCGAGGGGGCAGCTTACGGCTCCTTCCAGCTTCAGCTCGATAAAATCCTGTTCGCAAATGCGAAACGGGGGCGTCATGAGTGTATAACGGGCGCGAATAAAGAGGAGATTGCCCTGCGTCCCATATCTGGAAGAGGGAATCAGGCTGACTTCATCGATCAGGACTTCTTCGAAAAATTCGAGCAGGATATGGCTCACCAGATGTTCGATAGTAATTTCCGAGCGGTCGGCGTCTTCCAGAGTCAGTTCCATGCGCTTTTCGGCGCAGCGCAGACAGATTTGCACAATACGCATAGCGATTCGTCCTTTCACCGGTTGTATTGCTGATTTCTACACTCTTTGTTCCCACCGGCGACCCCTCCACTGCACAGCAAAAGCTTAACCGGGAAAGCCGGACAGAAAAATCCCGGAGAGAGGACACATGACGGACAGATATGGGACATTTTGAGACAGCTTGATACCTGTCTCACTTGACCATATAGTAACCGGTGCCGGGTTCGGTGAGGATATGGATGGGGCGGGAAGGATCGGTTTCCAGTTTGCGGCGCAGACGGCCTATGTAGACGCGCAAATATTCGGACTCGCTATGATATTCGCTGCCCCAGACGCGCCGGAGCAAGGCTTCGTGGGTGAAGACCTTACCGGGGTGCAGAGCCAGTTCTTGCAGCAAGCTAAATTCGGTGGGCGAGAGCTTGACGAGATCGCCGTCGCGCCAGACGCGGCGCTGCTCAAAATCGATTTCCAGATTGCCGAAACGCTGCACGCCCGCCGAAATGGGCGTATCCGTCCAGTGGCTGCGACGCAACACGGCCTTGATGCGGGCCAGCAACTCGCCGACGCCGAAGGGCTTGGTCAGGTAATCATCGGCCCCCTGATCGAGGGCGGCGATTTTATCGGCCTCCTCGCCCAGCGCGGTGAGGACAATGATGGGAACGGTACTGGTCTGGCGGATACGGCGGCAGACTTCCAGCCCATCCATCCTCGGCATCATGATATCGAGAATGATGAGCGTAAAATTGCCCTGGTCGAAGAGGGCCAGCGCCTCCAGACCGTTGCTGGCAATTGATACTTTGTAGCCGCGCAGTTCCAGATTATGACGGATGAAATCCTGAATGCTCGGTTCGTCGTCCACGACTAAAATGTGCTTCTCCTGCGGCATACAAGAACTCCCCTCTCTACATTTACAAAGCCTCGTGTAACTTCAACGTGCCTCGCGGCTCGCCCGGCCTGTGCAGCACTCTGGACGGCAGCCAGATATGGAAGACGGCGCCGCCGTCCGCGCGATTCTCGGCCCAGATACGCCCGCCATGCGCCTCGACGAAGCCGCGACAGATCGCCAGCCCCAGGCCAACGCCGCTGCTGCTGCGCTCCCTGCCGCTATCGACCTGATAGAAACGCTCAAAGATGCGCTCGGTCAGGTGCGCGGGCAGGCCGGGACCATTGTCGGCGATGTCAAGGTAGAGGCCGCGTTCGGCGCTCTCCTGCTCGCAACGGGCGGAAATCTCGATGAGCGCGTCCGCACCCGCGTAACGCCGGGCGTTTTCCAGCAAATTGCGGAATACCATCTCCATGCGCTTGCGATCAACGTACAACAACGGGAGATCGGCAGGCAGGCTGGCATGGATAGTGCAGCAGTCGGCGACGGCAATAGCCGGTTCCAGCAGCGTCTCAAGGTGATGCAGGGCCGGGGAGAGCTTGAGCGTCCCCGCCTCCAGTTGCGACATTTCCAGCAGGCTGGTGACGAGTTCGGCCATGCGATCATCCTCCTCGACGATACGACTCAGAAAATGTTTCTGCAACGCCTCATCCAGCTCGATATCGGTCTCCAGCAGGCTGGTAGCATAACCTTTGATAGCAGTTAGCGGAGTGCGCAATTCATGAGAGATGATGGCCAGCAAGTTTTTCTTGACCTGCTCGGCCTGATTTTCCCGCGTCACATCGTTGAACATCTTCCCACGCCCGATGAGCTGGCCGGAGAGGTCGCGCACCTCAAAGAGACGCATATGAATATCGCGGCGCACGGGAATCCACTGCCCGGTGCGGTTATAGTAGCCGCGTACCTGAAATTCGACGACCTGCGGGCTGCCAGACTCCTCGGCGCGGCGCGTGGCCTCAAGATAGGCGTCCGGGTCGACGATCATCGCCAGCAGCTTCTCCATCAGGTGGCTATCGTTAAAGGAATCGAAGTCGAGCAGAATTTCCTGCGGAGGGATGCCGACGAACTGTGTGTAGTTGTAGTTAGCATAGATAATCTGCCCGTCGGGGCGTTCCAGCAAAACGCCCTCGTCGATACTTCTCATGATGGCATCCAGCGTGTGCAGCCGGGCCTGGCTTCTTTCATCGGTTTTGCGGAACAGCGAGTGAATCTCATCTTCCATACGCGAGAAGGCATTGATGAGCTTGCCAATCTCGTCATTGCGACCTCGCTCTCGCGCCAGCAGCTTGCTCTCGGTCACTTTCTCTTCCTGATCGGGCCGGATGAGTGTGGCAGCCTGGGCAAGCCGCAGCAAAGGCGTGACCACCCAGCCATGCATGACAAACCAGAAAACGCTGGCCCCCACGATGAGCATGACCAGCGCAATAATCAGGCTGTGCTGGAAGCTGATGACGGCGGCGAAGGTGACATCAGCAGGGCGTTGCACGGCCACCGCCCAGTTCGTCCCATCAATCGGAATATAGCTATGCAGCCAGTTAATGGGAACGTAGCTGTAGAGCCAGTCGCGTCCCTGATCGCGGGCAATCATGTTGCCGGACGAGCCGTCCAGCGCGTTCTTGAGGCCAGGCAACGACTTGAGCAGGTCGGTATCGGGGGAGACGCCTTCAGTATCGGCGACGGGTTTGCCATTGCCATCGACGACCCAGATACGCACCTCGCTACTGTTCGTCAACTGCTGGCGCACGACCAGCAGGCGCGAGGTGAGTTGTTGCAACGAGAGATTCATAATCATGACGCCAACCGGCTTCCCGGCAGGGCCGACAATGCGCGCAGCAATTGAAACTACATAGGTATTCGTTACCAGGCTGATGCGATTGGAAGAAACCACCGGCGTATCGCCCATGAGCGCACTCTGGAAATAATCGTAGCCACTGAAATCCTGACCGAGCGTTTTCCGGTTAAGCGGGTAGTTGAGAATCATCTTCCCGGCGCTATCACAGACGGCATAGAGGCTGATGTCGGGGTAGGAGAGTTTGGCGGTAGCGAAGAGGGAAGTAAGTTGAGTCAGATCAAGGTGACGAGCAGCCGCGCTCTGCGAAAGATAGCTGTCTTCCTCTGCCGCTGCCTGCACATTGCTTTCGACCTGCAACGCTATCGCCTGCGCCAGCCCCAGATCGGCCTGCTGCGCGCTCTGTTGCATGGTATCGCGTTGGAAGAGATAGAGTTCCACGCCCCCCAGCAAAAGGGGCAGCACGAAGAGGGCATAGAAGACCAGCAATTGCAGGGTAATGCGACGTTCCAGTATTTTCAGCATGCCATTCCCATTCTCCCGCAAGGAAGGTAAACGCTTTCGCCAGTTCTAGTATGCCTCATAGAGCAGCATATTGCAATCCCTGCACAGTTTTGTGGACGACATGCGCAGGCGAACAGGAAATATTTACACATTTATTTACGTTATCGCCGGTGCCGTTTATATATTTTTTACAGAAGAGAGGCTATAATTATACTCAGGAACCATGTAAATGCCGGTTGCGAATGCCAGCAAGGAGGATCAATGGCGACCATCCGTATGGAGAGCGCGGAAAAGCAGACCAGATTCGGATACATGCTGCCGATCATCAGCGCCAGTACGCTTGGCACGGTCATCGAATGGTATGATTTCTTCTTTTATAGTTTTCTGGCCGTCACCGTCTTTCCGGGGGTTTTCTTCCCCAGCCTCGACCCATCGGCTGGCATCATCGCCTCGTTTACCACCAATTTCGTCGGTTTTGCCGCTCGCCCGCTTGGCGCGGCCTTCTTCGGCTGGTTCGGCGACCGCACGGGCCGCAAATCAACGCTCGTGACCACCCTGTTGCTCATCGGCATCTCGACCATGTTGATGGGTATTTTGCCGGGCTATGCCGCCTTTGGCATTGCCGCGCCGATCTTGCTGGCAGCATTGCGCTTTGTGCAGGGCGTCGGCGTGGGAGGCGAATGGGGCGGCTCCGTGCTGCTCACGCTCGAATACGGGGATGATCGCCATCGCGGCTTCTGGACAAGCTGGCCGCAGACGGGCGTGCCGATCGGGCTGGCGCTGGCCGCCCTGTCGGTGCTGCTCTTCAGAAATCTCTACCCTGGCGTGGCCTTCCAGAGCGTCGGCTGGCGCATGCCCTTCCTGCTGAGCGCGACCATGCTGCTGGTCGGCCTCTACATTCGCCTGCGCATCCTCGAAACGCCGCCCTTTGTCAGGTTGAAGGCGGAGAAGCAGGAATCGAAAAATCCTCTGCTGGATACGCTGCGCTGCAACTGGCGTGAGATTCTGCTCTCCATCCTGCTGCGCTCGGGCGAGCAGGCCCCATTCTATATTTTCACGACCTTTGTACTTTCCTACGGCGTCGCGGTACTGAAACTGGACCCGACCCTCTTCTATATCGGCATCACCCTGACGGCTATCGTCTCCATCGTCTCCATGCCGACGTTCAGCGCACTTTCCGACCGTGTCGGGCGCAAACGCTGGTACCTGTGCGGCACCATCGTCATGGCCATTTTCGCCCTGCCATACTTCTTATTATTGAACACAGGCAACCCGCTGCTGATTATCCTCGCGCTGCTCATCTCGCTCGGCGTCTGCCATGCCTGGCTCTACGGGCCACAGGCCGCGCTAATAGCTGAGCGTTTCGGGACGCGCATTCGCTACACGGGCGCTTCGCTGGGCTACCAGCTCGCCTCGATTACCGCCGGCGGCCCGGCTCCCATTGTGGCAACCTACCTGCTGGCAAACTCTATGCACATCATTCCGGGCGTGTCCGCCACCGTCCTCATCGCCATCTATCTCGCGGGCATGTCCTTTGTCTCATTATGCGCAGTACTCTTTCTCAAAGAGTATGCCGGCCTGGCTCCTGCCCAGGATAAAAACGTCCTTGCAGGGATATCCTGCATCGGAAAGGAGGGATGCAGTCAGTAAAGAGAGTCTGATCGTGTTTTTCTAGCGCGTCATTGTTCATTGTTCGTTCGTCATTCATCTGTTGTCCGGTTTATTGTTAGCTCATCAGTATTGGAGGACATCATGTCGACCATCGGAGAACAATTCTCACGACGAAAGATGTTGCCGGTCATCCTCGCCAGTACGCTCGGTACCACCATCGAATGGTACGATTTCTTCCTGTACGGCACAATGGCCTCGCTCGTCTTCCCCAAGCTCTTCTTCCCAACGTTTAATCCTTTTGTCGCCACGCTCCTGTCCCTGACCACCTTCCTGGTCGGCTTCATCGCGCGCCCCATCGGCGGCATCTTCTTCGGACACCTGGGAGACCGCATCGGGCGCAAATCGACCCTCATTGCGACCCTCCTGCTCATGGGTATCGCCACCTTTATCGTCGGCTTCCTGCCCGGCTATGCCACCATCGGTGTGGCCGCGCCAATCCTGGTATCGGTCATGCGCTTCTGTCAGGGCCTCGGCGTCGGCGGCGAGTGGGGCGGCTCCGTGCTGCTGGCAATGGAGTATGGTCATGAGCGCAATCGCGGCTTCTGGGC
>Ga0070738_10007075_pt1 | contig 11424 bp, 9 predicted proteins | sample Coa_R2_2_FD_66446 | JGI IMG/M metagenome (GOLD analysis project Ga0070738, IMG submission 66446) | Surface soil microbial communities from Centralia Pennsylvania, which are recovering from an underground coalmine fire - Coalmine... | ecosystem: Environmental > Terrestrial > Soil > Unclassified ... | reverse complement strand
TCACCAACGCATTCCTTGAGATTGGCTGGAGGGCAGCTGTTGAAGCGCGAAAAACTATGCCGGACATCGTGATCATCAGTGCAGTTAAAGACGTATACAGCATCTTCAACTTCCCGCCCCACCTACGAATGCATCTTTGGGCAGGCGGACTCGATCCCAAGAATGCCGATATACGTGGTACCGTAACTTACTTCAATGAGCTAACAGTCGATCCTGTGTTTTGGATGCTGCACTGCGAACTTGATCGCTACTGGTACACGTGGGAGAAGACAAATAAGGACAAACCACCGCTTGAAGGTGACGATGCAATGTTCAACCCGCTAACTGCGAGCGAAGGTTCATGGTACGGTGGAGGCAAGACCTATACGTTGGACGAGTTAACCACACACGACGCTTTACCTTACATCTATAATGAGGATTTTAGAGCGTAAGTATGTTTTGAAAATGTACTGTTAAAGAAAAAACCACCCTGCAGCATGACTTGGGTGGTTACCACTTGATAAGCAGTTTTCTTGATAAATTAGCAACTATCTTACCTCCCAATTCTGAGCAGATTCGGAGGAGTTTGGTAAACAAAAACCACCTTTTAAACGCAGTTATATAAATTTTCAACAAAACTGAAATTGCTGTATTCCTTTTGTATTCCACGACTACAACTCTACGAGTTTTACAAACTTTAATTTAAAATTATGCTATGAATAGCATGTATTATGCTATTCATAACTTCCACAAAAAAGTAGGAAAAGTAGGTTACTTAGTATTTTTCGTTGAAAAACACTAAGTAATTGCTAGTATTTTGCTAGAGAGTGTGACTAGTTTACTGAATTCTGACTGTAAATAGATACGCCTTCCTTAATCGTTTCCAATACCTCAATGTTCAGAATTTCCCTTGGATCAACCGTCAATGGATTAGCAGACAAGATGACAAAATCTGCTAGTTTGCCAGGTTCAATCGATCCTTTTGTGTCTTCCTCGAAGTGTTGATAGGCTGCCCAGAGAGTTATGGATTTCAGTGCATCTAGTGGTGAAACTCGTTGATCTTCACCTAGTACTTGATCAGTGCGGGTTAGGCGATTAACGGTACACCACAATACACGCATAGAATTCGGTTTAATCACAGGCGCGTCGTGGTGAGAGCTAAACATCATACCTCGATCCAAGGCGTCCTTGGTAGGAGAGATGCGATTTGCCCTCTGTGGCCCTAGCACAGAATCGCGGTGATAGTCTCCCCAATAATAGGTGTGAGCGGGAAACATGGATGGGAAAATGCCTAGTTCTTTCATCTCATCTAGCTGATCTTCCCGCAGGATTTGACAGTGGATCATCACTGGGCGGCGATCGCTCTTGCCATATTTTTCCGTTGCCGCACGGACTGCCTTAATATATAGATCAGCTGCGGCATCACCATTGCAGTGGGTGATGATTTGAATATTGTTGGCAAAGGCAGTGTCTACCCGCTCTAATGCATCCTGTTCAGTGATGCCTGGATAGCCTTTGTAATCTTGATCTTCTCCCTCTGGAACCTTAAAGTAGGGTTCGGTAAGCCAAGCCGTTTTCCCCTGTGGAGAACCATCGAAATTCATTTTCAGTCCAGCCAGGCGTAGGCGGTTATAGTACACGCCTACCGGATAAGACATCTTATGTGTTCGTTCAACTGCTTGATAGTCCCTATATACATTCACATCGATTGTTAATTTCTCTTCGGATGCAACAAACCTCAACGCATTGAAGACAACTTCACTGGCTCTTCCTTCCTGAGCAGTCGTAAAGCCTTGCTCAGCGTAAGCTTTACACCCGTAATCCATTAGAAACAGCAATTGCTCCTTAGTTGCCGTTCCCACTGTTCCAGTGGCTATCCAAATCGCAGTTTCTTCGAGGACACCGTTCGGCGTCTTGCCATCCTCTTCCCGACGAATCACACCTCCTGCTGGATTTTCTGTTTCTGCTGTGAAGTTCAGTATTTCTAGGGCTTTGGTGTTGACAACTCCCAAATGCCCAGAAGCATGAAGCGCTAACACAGGTAGATCTGTCGAGACTCGATCCAAGTCGTGTCGCGTGGGGTGCTGATTTCCTGGTAGTAGCGAGTCATCATAACCGTTACCAAGCACCCATCCTAATGCTTCAGTGGTCGGAGTCTCAATTTGCTCTTGTAATGTTGCGATAATGTCTTCAATACTGTTCACCCCAGCATCTGGCGGAGGTGACAAATTTGCAACAGCAAGCATAATAGCGTAATTTAGAATGTGACTATGGGCATCGATGAAGCCTGGAACCATTATCTTACCGTTTAGATCTATGATGCGAGTCGCTTCCTCCTGATGTTCCATCACTTCTGCTGTGCTTCCCACTGCCAGAATTTTGCCATCTTTGACGGCAACGGCTTCTGCAGTGGGTTGAACATCGTTTACCGTAATAATTTCACCATTGATGTAGATAGTATCAGCGATCTCTTTAGAAGACCTTGAGCTTTGCCTCATCACCTTAGAAGGTGCAGTAGTTTTAGCTAGCTTATTAGATAGTGCGATCGCTGCTTCTAATGTTCCTGTACCTAATTGAGTAAACCTCAATGGCAGGGTAAATTTCTCAATTAGTAAAGAAATAAGGGGATTGCAACAAGGGCAATGCCCAAATTGGGGCTGTTGAATCATGATCATTAGGGAAACATCCTTTAGTGCATATTCTTATCAATTACTAGGTCGTGGAAAAAACCTGCTTAGGCACTTGCCAGTAATAAAATGTCCAGCCTTATTACAACGAATAACCTTCTGCACCGACAAATCAACCACAAAGGCTGGACATTTTATTTTTTGGATCTCCCTTAAAACGAGCAACCTTCTCCTATTAAAGGGTTGAGAAGCGTCACTTCGCTTGTGTTGAAGGGCTTTTAGGCGCTGTTGTTGGTTTTTACTGAAACTTATTTTCATTAAAGCAAGACCTAAAAGCACTCTTGTTTGCTCGTTTTAATTAGATAAATGTGTCGTCTGTTTTGGTTCTTGTCCAAACACGCAAAGTCGCACCAAATCAAGCAGGATTTTTCGTATTAATTGAGAACTATTACTAAAAATAGCGCTCTTATTGGCGCACTCTAGGAATAAATGTACTTCATTTGCATAATATCAATTACTTATTTTTTAGGGAATAGATAGTATTAAACTACCTACTTTTCCTACTTTTATTACTTTTTTAACAATTAGAATTCTAATAGTAATCGTGCTTAATTTGTGTCTTACCACGCATAAATCCCTCTTGAGTGTCTCTAAATAATTGTCCAGGCTTGGGAGGTTGTTTCTTTCACCTCTCGCATAAATATTTTGCCTGCTTTTGCATCTTTCCTAGATGATATTTTGAGTTCTTCAAGACTTAACTAGGCAAAAAAATAGTTAAATAGGTAGGTAAATTTGATAAATAAAAAGTATAAAATATTCTACTTTTTGGTATGTTTAGTCTCTTCATAAGACAGTTCGGCATCACATTTTTCTCTTTTAAAAAAAGTAGGAAAAGTGGGAAAAGTGGGAAAAGTATGTAAATTGATATTTTTCATTTACTTGAGGATGGGTAGTTGATAATATCACCATAGAAACAGTTCAATTCATCGAAACTACTTATTAACTTCTAATTCAGAGGCATAAACAATGGCAGATGCGATTTTGTTCAACGGAGCCGCTTCTTTGATTGCCCAAGAAGCTGGTGTTTTAGATTTACTGCTCGGTAATGTTGATGGTGTATCAGGCGTATTAGATGCTTCAAACGTGAAATTTGTCGGTGGACTAAGTTCAGGAGCACTGATGACGTTTACTTTCAATGCTGCTTTTTCTCAGAATTCAAAACTGACATGGGATCAGTTCAAGAATGAAGTTCTCTTCACTCTGACCACAGAAAAAGTCTACACAACATTCTTAGGCACTAGAAATACAGAACCGCTTAGGCAGCTTTTACAGGATCTCACCGATAAAGTAGGTCTACACCAGATCAAAGATTTGCCGTTTGAAAGCACAATCCTTACAACATATGCATACCCATCTTCGTCAGAGTTTGGAAAATACGATAATAAAACCATTTGGCTTACGAATATTGAAAAAGTTACCAGCATACTTCCAAGCGAGACTGACAAATTTGTCGTTGCTAAACAAATTAAGGAACACCAGCTTGACATTACATTGGTTTCTTCGTTAATGTCTTCCACTGCTATTCCATTAATTTTCCCTGCTCAACACCTTATCTATAACGACTCTTCAAACCAAGAGCGTAAAATTACGAACAAATATGGTGCGGCTGCATATTTTGTTGATGGGGGAACTGGCGATGGATTAGTCTTCTCTGATTTTCACGAGTTTTTTGATGCGTATAACGAAAAATTTGATAACATTTACTTCATCTCTCCTGATTACACTAATCTCGCAGAATTGGTTGTGCAGCGACTTAGTTCAGTGAAATCTAGCGATATTCTTGAGCAAAAAGCATCCGGTGTGGATTCGTTCGCACTTATGAACAAGTTAACAAAAGAATTTATTAAACAGATTAGAGATTACAATTCTGATGGTCATTTGGCGAACAAAATCTATTATTGTAAGCCGTCAGTAGTAGGTTTTGATGTTTTGGATTTTGGCTACGGAAAAGAACAATATGACCAAACAATTACTTGGGGTAAGAACTATCCGAACAAAATAGCTATCGATATTACCACTATTCCTGATAGTGAGCTTGAGCGTGAGGAGGCTTAGTTGAGGGCGCGGACGTTATCGAAGAAAGGTGTGCGATTTATGTCTGCATAAGTCTCCCTCCTGTTTTTCCGTTTGCTTTCGAGTCTCTTGAATTTCGTACATTAACCCCGCCATCGGGGTTTTTGCTTTTATGGGCTATTTTCTCAACATCACGGATAATTCATCAATCTAATTAAATCATAGTTAAGGTTTAATTCTTAACCATCTCACCCAATCCGCCTCCTCTACTGCCCTACGCCACTTGCGGGACTGTCGGGAAACCCTTCCTGTGCGACTGTCCTCTGCAACACAGTGGCTCCTCCCTACTGCCCACTCCCCAATAGATAACTTATTTTACACGACTACTTATCCTCAGGATTTCCTCATAATTTTGTAGCAAGATTGTATCGAATAACTTCTCAGGTAGATAACAAGGCTAAATGATCAGTGTGTGTCTACAAAAAGTGTCATAATTATGACTTAATTTTAACCGACGTGTTGCGTAACATAGTCGGTTTTCTATTTGCTTTGTGAAAGCAGTTAAAAGTAATGTTCAAACCATGCTTGAAACATCAGAATGTTCCACAAACTATATTTCCAGTCTCGAATACCTAATAGATGCTCAGTCCATCTTTGGCGGATAGGTTGTGGGTTAAAGAATCCTTCTTTCTGCAAACGTCGCTCATTTAACAGTGTCTCTGCCCAATCGCGTAATGGACCACGCAACCAGTCACCAATTGGTATACCAAATCCCATTTTGGGACGATCTATCAAATGTGGTGGAATATAACGGCATAAAACTTGGCGCAACAACCACTTAGTCTGGCTTTGTCTAATTTTCATTGTATGGGGAAGTTGCCAAGCAAACTCTACCACACGGTGATCTATTAAAGGAATTCGCCCTTCTAAACCAACGCTCATACTAGCTCGATCAAGTTTCACCAAAATATCATCGGGCAAATAGGTTTCTGTGTCGAGGTACATCATCCATTCGATAAACTCTGGTAAAACTGCCCAATGTTGTTGAGTATTGAAGATTGTTTGAGGTTCATTCCCACCAATGACAACTGCTGATGGTTCTCGCCAAGCGGAATTTAACTCTATATATAAAATTTCTGGAGTTTTAGCCTTCAAAACGTTAGCAACATGGTTGAGTTTGTAGCCCAAGTGAATTAATTTGGATTTAGTAAGTGATGCTAGCCACCGATCATTAGAGCTTCGTCCCCAAGTTTCTGCCTTTAAAGAGGTTAAGGCTTGAGCAACAGCTTGACGAATTGTTGTAGGTATCCAACTCACTGTTTGCCAGAGGCTTTGTCCCCGCAAGTAACGTTTGTATCCACCAAACAACTCATCACCTCCATCACCTGACAAACTTACCGTCACGAATTGCTTAGCGAGTTGTGAAACCAGAAAGGTAGGAATTTGTGACGCATCTGCAAAGGGTTCATCGTAAAGCGTTGGGAGCTTAGGAATCGTCGCCAGCGCTTCTTCTGGCATGACATACAATTCAGTATGGGCTGTACCAAGATACTGGGCAATTGCTTTTGCATGTTGTGCCTCATTGTGGCTATCTTGGTAAAATCCAATGGTAAACGTTTTGATGGGTTGACTACTCTGAGCTTGCATAAGCGCCACTACAGTGGAGGAGTCAATCCCACCAGATAAAAATGCACCTAGAGGAACATCTGCAACCATGCGTAGTCTAACTGCATCCCGCAACAATGAGTCAAGATAGATTATGGCATCTTCTTCTGAGCCAATAAAAGGATTGGCAATGCCAGATTCTGCTACTGCTTTAATAGACCAGTAAGATTCAGGTAAGGTATAGTGCGCTTCCCCTTGCCAAGTGAGTGTCGTTCCAGGAGGCAGCTTATAAATTCCTTTGTAGATGGAATAGGGTGTAGGGATATAATTCAGTCGCAGCAACGACGTTAAGGCGTCTCGATTGATCTCTGGTTTAAATTTGGGATGGGCTACTAGGGCTTTTAATTCGGAAGCAAAAACGAGTGTTTGTCCTAACCAGCCATAGTACAATGGCTTTTCTCCAAAGCGATCGCGTCCTAAATGCAATACCCGTTCTTGACGATCCCAAAGGACAAAGGCGAACATGCCGTTGAACTTTTGAATTGCGGGTTTTAATCCCCATTGGCAAAAACTCGCCAGCATGACTTCGGTATCAGAATGTCCTCGAAATGAGTACCCTAATCGCTGTAACTCTTGTCTTAGCGCTAAGAAGTTGTAGATTTCCCCATTAAAAACAAGCACATAGCGACCATTAGCAGAAATCATTGGTTGATGCCCCTCTGGAGAGAGATCTAAAATTGCTAAACGTTGATGTCCTAAAGCAATTCCTGCAGATGCATCAACCCAACTGCCAAAGTCATCTGGTCCTCGATGCCGGAGGGTACGCGTCATACATTCAATGAACGCTTCCAAGGAGTCAGAATTCATTTGTGCTGTTGGGTCTAAAAATCCGGTAATTCCACACATTTATTGAACCAGTAAAAAATATCACACCAATAGCTAGCAATATATTTGGTGGCGTTGCTGAATTTGGGTATGAATTATGTTTGTAGACATTTTTGTAGTTACAAACCAGATTCTTTTAGAGACGTAGCATTGCTATGTCTCTACACACCCGTGAATTATAAATTCATAATTTGATTCAGCAATGCCTATTTGGTTGCAATTTTGGAATATTTTGTTCGAAATAATATGAGTGAGGTAAGATTAATCAGCAATATTTATACGAGAAAATAGCATTATTAGATTTAAGTCAGTCGGATAAGTTCGGTTCGAATGCCTTCTGACATTTCAGAAGAATAGAAGCAAAAGGTATTTCGCCCTTACAAACCAGAAGCAAACATCATCCGTGAAGATAGCTAAATATTAAAATTTACGAATAAGTCTGATACTATTGTGAGTCTGGAGTTTGAAAGTCCTAACACACGAGGCTTTAATTCTGCAGATAGTTCACGAAGCTGTTCTGCCAAAGAAGCCTCTTTTTCATGCATGGCTGGGTCTTCCAACAAGTGTTTCATTTCCTATAGACTCACGAAATGTATTTCTAGTTACATACCAGATACAACCTGATAACAGCTTTGTGTCTCAGGATGCTTATCATACTGCGATCGCTTCGTCTGTAAAATTACTGTGTCTAGATTGCTTCCACTTCCGACCAATAGCTAATAAGGCTTGTTCTATATCATCATCATCGGCAAGTTCTATCATTTCGACTAGCTTTTTTCCTAAACCAGTTTTTCCTTCAGAGAGTTGCCCTTCTGCCAGCAAATAACAGAAGTACTTCTTGGAACCTGGAGCTAGTTCCTCCATCGCGTTTAATATTTCTTCTAAAGTGGTATGAGAAACTGCCCCACCCTTACCATTGCGGAACTGGGATATATGAGAAGGACTAATCCCAACCTTTTTTGCCAGGACTGCTCCAGTTATCCCATGACGTTTCAATGTTTCATCAAAACATTTATTTATATTCATCTTGACTTTTGCTGCTTATTCACTAATAATAAACTACAGTTCAATGTCAGTGAAGTCAAGACCTTGCTGACAAGAACTAACCTATTAATCATCTAGCATCTGCTTAGATTTTTGCACATCTTCCTAGGTCTTGCCTATTGGTGGATAGCCTTAAGTTAGGTTGTGCGAGTTTTCACACAAATAAAACAGCCCCAGCGAATTTAGGGGATCGCTAGGGCTTAGTTTTTCATTGTTCTTGTATATTATGACAAAACTCAAGATTTTACAAACGTTAAAAGACGGATCTTGTGACAAACCTATTGTATCCGCTGCAACTTCAGACAAAGTTGCTCTTGAAGCCAAACAAGAGCTAGCATCTCAAAGACCATCGGTAAGTGCGGAAGATTTAGGTATTCTTTTTCAGCCTCGTTATACCTCTGACTATTTTAGGGAGGTGTAGCTATGACATCTATGCCTTCAGTACAGGAAGTGTCTTCTGCCCAGGAGACACTCCAAGCGAGTGAACGAATAAAAAAATATGATAAGCCACATATGATCATTCCAGATGAGGACATGGCATGGGTCTTGGAGCAGCGACCACCAGTGTACAAGCTTTGGGGAGAATGTTGGCGCGCTGACCCATATGGAAGCCGTTGGATGCCTCTTAGAACTAGCTTAGGAAAAGAAAATCTCAAGAAAGCAAAAAGACCGCTCATTGATGCTGGCTTGTTCCTGTTCGAGAATCGGCTAACCATTGTTGATGGTCAAAGGTCTTATGAATGGTGGATTAAAAACCTTCACGGGTGCAGGTCGTCTTACTGGAAGCTGAAAGGCGTTGACATAGATGCTGAAGACACAACAAATGAGGACGATGGTGATATCAGTCCTGATAGTACCGAGGTGGGTATTCAGAAGACCGAGGTGGGTACTGACAATACCACCCAAGTTAAGAGTGGTATTCAGGGGGGTATGAATAGTCCCGACATAGGGACTGGTAGTAACGATGTAGGGATCAGTAGTACCGAGGCAGGGTCTATTAGTACCGAGGTGGGTACTGACAATACCACCGAACCTTACCTAAAGTCGCTTGCAGCAAGGGTTTCAAAAGCTCTCATAAACTCTTCAGGAACTTCTCATAAACATTTCACTATCTCTCTCACAATCCAGGAGAGAGAGGATTTTCTAAATTTTTGTCTTGAGAAAATAACAGCAATTCAAAACTCGTCGTTTAAAGTGCATACAGACGATGGCTGGATTGCAAAGCATTACGAGCAGTACTGGAACGAGTTTTGCAACAAATATCGCCCTGAAGTTGTAGAAACTGCAAAAAATACCAAATGGGAAAACCATCCCCAACGTCATGAGTGGGTAGCCGCTATTGAAAAAAGCGGAAATCCTCTGGTATTTGCGGGTCGAGACAAACAGAAGCAAGAGTTTGTCAAATGGGCTAACGAGAACAAACTGTTTAGCTGGCTGCAGGAGAACGCAAATGAGTAACTTTAATTTCGAGACACTAGAACCGCTTCCATTGCGACCACGACTACAACAGCATCTTCCTATTCATACGGCTTTGGCTAGATTTACGGGCTCAGTGGTTTCGCGGTTGTGATTTGCAAATACATCAGCAATTACCCGCAAAGCTTCAGCCTGCTCTTCAGGAGGTGCTTGGGCAATCAGCGATCGCAAGCTGTGACTGGGGCTAACACCAAATAATTCCGACAGATACCACATCCTAGCTTCTACTGGAACGGCCAAAAGCAATGCTATTAGTTTTGATGCTCCCAAGTCCGCTTTTCCTCGACGAAAGCGAGACAGCATTACTTCTGAAACATCAGCCTTCTCAGCTGTTGCCTTCGCTTCTAAATGGAAGCGCTTCATCATATCATCGAATAGCTGCTGGTAACGCTGGGAGTTTTCTGATACAAAACTTTGCATTGCTCTCTTAATTATACTAAAGTTTAATGGTTATACTAAGTGATGACCGAGGAGATAGCAACGATTGTGAATAACTCAATCGTACCAAACTACTTCCAAAAGTGTCCTTTTTAAGCTTGAGAATAGGAAGGTAGTTAAGCTAACTGGTTATTGTGCTACATCGGTGGTTAAAACGCATTGTCAGGGTGTCTCTGTTGTGTTGTTAAGCCTGTTTTAGGTGTTGATCTGTAAATAGCAAAAGCCTGCTGTTTCAAGCTCTTCTTTTGTGAGAGTGCTACAGCTAAAAAATATAAGTCCCAACCTGAGGGGACAGGGGGCGCTTTGAGAATGATCTATTTCCACTATGACGCCAGATAAAATTCAAAGAAAGTTTTATCCCCTCATATTTGCGGGTCGAGACAAACTGGGAGGAGAAAAATGAATGACTTCAGTTTTGATCCTCTTGAACCTCTTCCCATCCGCCCTGAAGAGGAGGTTGAAAAAGAGATATGGCAACCCCAGTGGAAATGCTTCTGCTGCCAAGATACAGGCAAAATACAGCCCTACTTGGTTCGCCATGTCATACCTGGTTACAACGACAATCGTGATCGCCTACCTATTTGTCAAAATTGTAATAAGGGACACGACTGGTTTCACTTAGACGAATTTGGTGTTATAGATACACGCTTGGGTCCACAAATTTGTAGAAAGCTAGACGCTATAGCCCGTGAGGATTGGCGACGAACCACTAAGAGTTGGTTTGAAAATGTGAAACAACATCTTGAGCAGGCTACGGGTAAAATTGCCTCTACACAGAATTTGAGGAAGCGTGATCGGATTCAAGCTGAATTCATCCTCGTGCAGGAGAAGCATGGGCTAGCACGGGGGGATTGGGAGGAGATTAAGGACCAGGAGGAAGACTCTGATTTCTAATTGTTTTCTGCGAAAATAAGTGATGATGAAGAAAGTTTGGGACTGATGCGAGCAAAAATACGGGATACAGAAATTTACTTTGATGTTGAAGGCTCAGGATTAGTGGTGGATGGACCAAGGATGCGCGAGAAGCCAGTGGCTTTCGTTATTCATGGTGGACCTGGTACTGACCACACTTCCTACAAACCTGCCTTTTCTCCCCTCAGCCATAAGATGCAACTTGTCTATTTTGACCATCGAGGTCAGGGACGGTCGGCGCGTGGACCAAAGGAAACCTATACCTTAGAAAACAATGTCGAGGATATGGAGGCACTACGCCAATATCTGGGTCTAGATAAAATCGTGGTTCTCGGTTCTTCCTATGGCGGTATGGTTGCTCTTTCTTACGCGGTTCGCTATCCCG
>Ga0070738_10007074_pt1 | contig 11425 bp, 2 predicted proteins | sample Coa_R2_2_FD_66446 | JGI IMG/M metagenome (GOLD analysis project Ga0070738, IMG submission 66446) | Surface soil microbial communities from Centralia Pennsylvania, which are recovering from an underground coalmine fire - Coalmine... | ecosystem: Environmental > Terrestrial > Soil > Unclassified ... | reverse complement strand
GTTGTGCGAGAAGCTTGAGTTTCTCTGGGGAAAGCCCAGCAAGTCGTTGAGAAAGGTCACTCATTTGAATTTCACTTGATGGGTTTAACTATTATCAAAATTCTTGTTCTATTTCTGCTAATGCTTGAGCCAGTGCTTGGTGATCTGTTTGCTCAGTCAACTTTTGGATCATCACCTTAGCCAACTCAGCAACGGTGGAAGCATCAAAGAAGTTCTTATAGGATAGTTCTATCTCAAAGGTTTTGCACAGCCGAGACACAAGCTGGGCAGCAAATAAAGAATCTCCTCCCAATTCAAAGAAATTGTCGTGGATACCTATTGGTTCAACACCTAGAATTTGTTGCCAAATATCAACAAGTGTGATTTCGATTTCGTTAGTGGGAGCAGTATAAGTATTTCCTACCTGAGGACGCCGATAAGTTGGTTTAGATAAGCTCACCTGTGTTAAGTCTTGTTTCAATGACTTGACAGAATCTTTGGGGTGAACAGGAAAGTCTTGAGTTGAGACAATGACTTGGGGCACTGTGCTACTCGATAAAATACGTCTAAACGCCTCCACACCTTCTGACACAGTCATTCCTGCCACCAATTCTTCCCCTGTGATCACTTGGTGTCGTGCTTCAACGGCAACTGCCATCCCTAATCCTTTCCATCTATCCCAGTTAATGGATATGGTGGAACTGCTATTTTGAGAGGTTCTGTAGTGAGCAAATGCATCAACAAAAGCATTTTCAGCAGTATAGTCTACGATCCCCAATCCACCTGTGAATGAACTTAGGGATGAGCAAAGAATAAAGAAATCTAGTTTAGTATCCCTAAATAAAAGATCAAGTACTCGTGTTCCCTTAACTTTCGGTGCTATGGCGCTTGCTATTGCTGCTTGTGTGGTGCGTTGAATCATACCTCCCCCTGGCACTGCAGCTGCATGAATCACCCCATGAATCTCACCAAATTGGTGATTGGCTTTTTGAATTGCTGCCGACATTTGTTCTAGGTTGGTGATGTCGGCGTTGATGACCATAACCTGCGCACTCAAGGCTTCAATGGTTTGCAATTTCTGAATTATAGAACTGACAGCATCTTGTGGCTCGTGAGTCAATAGCCATTGTTCCCACTCAGAATGATTGGGAATTGGCGATCGCCCAATCAGTATAAGTTTTGCTTGTACAGTCTGTGCCAAATATTCTGCCAGTGCTAGACCAACACCACCTAAGCCGCCTGTGATCAGGTAAACTCCCTTGTCCCTCAACCGAGGATTCCTGGCAACATCTCCATCTAATTGGACTGGTTGAAAATCTTGTACCCAGCGATGAAAGCCACGGTAGGCAATGATCTGATCAAAAGAAGTTTTGGTAGTGAGTTCTGCTAGCAATTGGTTTATAAGTTTTTCTTCTTGCCAAGTTTGTTTGAATGGAAACACAACATCAATATCGATGCTTCGACAGGTGATATTTGAGTACTCTAGCGGTATAACCTTACACGCTCCCAGAACTAAAGCCTTTTCTGGACACAGCACCTCTGAACCTGTCACTGCCTGCATGTTGTTGGAGACAATCCCAATTTCAACCGAATCTGTCAAATCTTGTTCTCCCAAAGCCTGCGCGAGAAACAGCAGACTATAAAAGCCCAATACTTCTGATAATTCTGGGCGATCAACAGTTGTGACACTCCATAAATGAACAATGGTTCTTGGTTTTTTGCCTAATGTGCTAAGTTCTGTCAGCAGGGTGTCATAATCCTGACGTTGTTGAGGATTCATTGTATACAAGCGATCGCTCTGGTGGTTAAATTGCTCTCCTACTCGGACAGCGATCGCATCTTGACCAGAAACTGCCAATTGCTGCACCATCTTTTCACCCAAGCCGCACTCATCTACAAACACTAACCAGCAACCCCCTTCAACACCTGAAAGCCCTGTTTTCAAAAGCTGTGGTAGCATTGAGCGTTGCCACGATGGGATGTAGAACCAATTAGCAATGTTTAGCTTTTTAGGCGTATTTTTTAGCTCAGAGGTCGCAGTGAATGCAGCAGCTACCTCATTGCTGACTGACTCAGAAGCTTGAGCCACAAAAACATTCTGCCCAAATGCTTGAAATGCCGAGAAAGCTTCCACCTTCACAAACCCATGGGTGTATAGCTTTTCATACCATTGCTCTTGAGATAAAAACGGATTACCTTGGCTACGTTCTTGATCTTCTAACGGATGCATCAGCAAACCATCCGTGATGTCAAATCTTAATTGAGGTTCAGTGATTTCCCACAACAGCAAGAAACCACCAGGCGCTAATAAAGAACGCACATGCTCAAGAGTTTTTCCGAGATTGCTGGTTACATGTAACACATTGACTGCCACCACGATGTCAAAGCGGTGGCTAGAGTATCCCTGTTCTTGAGGAGGTTGTTCAATATCGAGAAAACCATATTCAACAAACGGATAGGCGCTAAACTTCTTTTTGGCTTGATCCAGGAACAAACCCCCGACATCAGTAAAGATGTAGCTTGTTTGTTGTAACGGCAACACAGGCAGCAATTCTGCTGTGGCAATACCTTGTCCACCGCCGATTTCCAGAATTCTCAAGTTGATGTGTGGTGGTAATAACTTCACTACCATCTCCAGGCTGGCGCGGATGATTCCTTTAAAGTAAGTATTCCAGGGTAGTTCTGATTCTGCACGCTCTATTGTCTTGTCAACCGCAGCAAGGTACAACCCCAACGGTTCTTTTTCTCCAATTAGCACATCTGCTAGATTGTCACCAAATTCTTGAACAATCTCCAGAATTTGGGGTGTGTGTTTCCATTTCTCCCTCGCTTCTGCTAAAAGAGCATTCACAAAGATCGGGGAAAATGGTTCTAAGTTGGTAAACTGTCCGTGTTCTTGTTGTAAGTGACCTTGCTCTATTAATACATCTAAAAAGCGATTGAACAGTTGCCGATAACGAGGAAGAATATGGCATTCCTCAAATAACTCTTCCAAAGAATATTTTTTGACAACATTGTCAAAAGCACCCAAACGCCTAAAGGCTTGGTTTATGTAGGTCATGCATAAACGATCTAAGCACTGTTTATTTTCCAGATAATGTTGTTCGTCAAGTTCTAAAATTCCCGTATGGGCTTGGTGTTGACCAGCCGCTAGTAGAGAGATCCAAAGCTGTTCTGATGTTGGACGGTAGTTGATCTGTTTTTCTGGAGAAATCCAGTAACGCTGACGTTCAAAAGGGTAGGTGGGCAAGGGGATACGATAACGCCGCCTGTTGGTGTAAAATCCTGACCAATCGACTTGTACTCCTGCTAGCCAGAGTCGCCCCAAGGTGTTCAATAGGAAAGCCACATCAGACTGTTGATCTTGCGGATGGCGAATTGAAGAGAGTACCATCTGCTCTTGGATCTGATGCCGCATAGTGAAGGTGCTTAAGGTTCGTCCAGGACCAACTTCTAGGAAAATTCGCTCTGTATCTTTTAGCAACTCGGTGATTCCCTCACTAAAGCGTACTGAGGAACGCAAATGCTCAGCCCAATAACTTGCAGATGTGGCTTGCTCTGGCGTGATCCAAGTTCCAGTCAAGTTAGATATAAAGGGGATTTCTGGGGGCTTACGGTTGGCTTTTTTGACAGCACGAGTGAATTCTGCCAAGATGGGATTCATCATTTTAGAATGAAAAGCATGAGAAGTGTGTAGAAAGCGACACTCCACACCCTGTGCCCATAGACAGTTTTGTAAGTCATTGATTGCGTCAGTAGTTCCCGAAACCACACATAAAGAGGGGGCATTGTTCGCTGCTAAGGAAAGTTTCTCATCTAGCAATGGGAGAATTTCCTTCTCCGGTAGCGGTACACTCAGCATACTTCCATGTGGCAACTGCTGCATGAGCCGTCCTCTAGTTGCCACTAGCACCAAGGCATCTTCTAAGGAGAAGACGCCAGCTAGACACGCTGCAACATACTCACCTATGCTATGACCAATCATCACCTGAGGAGACACACCCCACGCCATCCACAACTTGGCAAGGGCGTACTCAGTGACAAATAGGGCACTTTGGCTGATGTAAGTCTGTTTTAATTGCTCGTGTTCTTCTTGCGAGTAAAGCACATGGCGCAAATCCAGACCTAGGTGTGGCTTGAGATGTTCACAGCAAAGATCAACGAGATCGCGAAATGTCGGCTCAATCTGGTAAAGTTCCCTACTCATGTTCACATACTGTGCCCCTTGTCCAGGAAACATAAAGGCAATGGATTGCTGCTTAGGTTCGAGATAGTGAGTGAAAACTCGTTGACGATTGAGAGATTTCAATGCTGTTATGGCATCATTTAAGTCTTGGCAAACTAGCATCCGTCGATGATTGAAAGCCCAACGTCCCACCTGCAAGGTATACGCAGCATCAGCTAAGTTCGTTTTAGGATGCTGTTCAAAATACTCAGCTAAATTCGTCGTGGCAATTTCCAGTGCCGAGTCCGTTTTGGCAGAAATCACCAATAATTGAAATCCCCCCTGCTCCTCTCCTCCCCTGCTCCACTGGTGCTCCCCCAAAACAGGAGCCTCTTCCAAAATGATATGTGCATTCGTTCCTCCAATCCCAAAGGAACTGACTCCTGCTCGGCGGGGTGTGCCATTGGTTTGCCATTCACGTAGCTTGGTATTGACGTAGAATGGGCTATTGGCAAAATCTATCTTTGGGTTAGGTTGTTCAAAGTGTAAGCTGGGTGGAATCATTTGATGTTTCAGTGCCAACACGGTCTTGATCAGACCTGCTACACCTGCGGCTGTGCCTAAATGACCAATGTTGGTTTTGACGGAACCGATCGCACAGAAACCCTTTTTGTTCGTACTGGCACGAAACACTTTTGTCAGCGCTGCAATTTCTATGGGATCGCCAAGATTTGTACCAGTTCCATGGGTTTCGATGTAGGTTATGGTCTCAGGTGCAACAGAGGCGATCGCCAAAGCTTCAGCAATCACTTTAGCTTGACCCTCAGTACTGGGTGCGGTGTATCCTGCTTTGAGGGAACCATCATTGTTTATTTCAGCACTTCTAATCACCGCATAAATACAGTCTCCATCTGCCAAGGCATCCGCTAACCTTTTCAAGACAACAATGCCCACACCGTTACCACCAACAGTTCCTTGGGCTTTAGCATCAAATGCTCGACAGTGACCGTCAGGTGAAGCAATCCCTCCCTCTTGATACAAATAGCCTTCTTTTCGAGAGGCGATTGTTACACCACCAGCCAGCACCATATCACACTGATAATTTAGCAAACTTTGACACCCCATTTGAACTGCCACCAAAGATGTAGAACAGGCAGTCCCAACATTGACACTCGGTCCTTTCAAATTCAGTTTGTAGGACACTCGTGTGGGTACAAAATTTTGATCGTTACCAATCAAAATCTGAGCAGAACTGACCAAATTCAAGATTTCCGGATGAGAAATGAGATTTTTCAGCAAGTAGGTATTTAGCGCAGCACCAGAGTAAACACCAATCAGACCTTCGTAAGTGTTAGAGTTGTAGCCAGCATTCTCAAGGGCTTCCCAAGCACATTCTAAAAAGAGACGGTGTTGGGGGTCCATGACTTCGGCTTCTCTGGGGGTAAAGCCAAAGAATGAAGCATCAAACATCTCAATGTCTTCTAGCACAGGGCTTGCCTTGACGTAGTTGGGGTCATTGAGCAAACTCGGATCTACGCCGGAAGCAATCAATTCTTCATCAGTGAAAAACGAAATAGATTCCCGACCAGCACACAAATTCTGCCAAAACTGCTCAATAGTTTTGGCTCCTGGAAACCGACCAGCCATGCCAATAATGGCGATAGATTCCAGAGAATCATCTGTTTGTTGCCTAAGCATTTCTACTCCTCCTTTGCTTTTGCGTTTTTATCGCCTCTTTTTTTCTACTGGCACGACTGTTGTCAGAAAACACAGCTTGTTCAGTCTCCTGATTCTGAGCTAAATACTTTGCAAACTCACTAACGGTTGGATATGTCAATAAGTCAATCACCGAGATATTGACGTTTAAGGTTTCTCGGATTTTGCTACAAATTGGAATTGTCAAGAGTGAATTGCCACCAATGTCAAAGAAGTTATCATGAATACCTACCTTTTCTAACTGGAGGACTTTAGCCCAAATATTGGCTATGACTTTCTCAGTGGAAGTGTGGGGGGGGACAAAGTTTTTTACTAAATGAGTTTGTGCATCACTAAGCTCACCAACGAACTCTTGAGCGTGGGCTTTTCTTTCAAGTTTATCGACCACGTCCATCAAAGAACCCAATTGAACATCAGGCTCTGCAACTAGACTATTGATGATTGCTTCCATATGCCTTAGGATTCTGATGACAGTAACAGGCTGAAAGCGACGCAAATCGTAACGGACTTCAAGCTTTAACTGTGAACCAGGTACTACGACAAAAGCAATGGGATAGTTAGAATTGGCAAAGGAGCAAACGCGATCAATCTTGAAACCGGTTGATAAATCAGAGGTATCAACTACAGAATTTTGAAACACGAAAATACTTTCAAATAAAGGCAACCCTCTAGGCACATCACTCCAACTTTGAACTTGTGCCAAAGGAGTGTGCTCATACTGGCGGAGCTTTGTTTGCTGAGATTGTAGCTCCTTCAGCCAAGGTAAGACCAACGCAGTAGAAGAAATCTGCACCCGCATTGGTAATGTATTAATAAAAAGCCCTACCATAGACTCAACACCATGTAGAGTAGCAGGGCGACCCGACACCACTGTTCCAAAAAGCACATCTTCTTGACCACTGTAGTCACTCAAGAGTAAAGCCCAAGCTGCCAATAACAATGTGTTTACTGTCAAATGGTGCTGTTTTGCCAGAGACTTGAGTGCTACTGTGGTTGCTAAAGATACAAGAATATGCTCTTGACCATAACTTGCCTCAAGACTTGGCAAACTATCACTACTCCCATCCATCGGCACAGGAGTTGGCAACCTAAAGCCCTGAAGAACTTGCCGCCAGAATATTTCAGCTTCCGAGATATTCTGCTGCTTTAGCCAAGCAATATAGTCTCGGTAGGGACGACTGGGCTTTAAATCAACACTTTGACCTTGACTAAGTGCCTTATAGATAGAAAAGAATTCCTGAAGAAGTATATTAAGACACCACGCATCCAACACAAGATGATAAGCACTCCAGATAAATTGATACGTGTCCTCACTGATTCTGATTAAAGCCAACCGCATCAAGGGAGGTTCAGAAAGCTCAAAGCCATGTCTTTGGTCTGCTTCTAGGTAAGCTTGTAATTGTGCTTCCTGTTCAGGAATTGATCGCCCACGCCAGTCATAATGCTGGATTAGGAGTTTGACCTGTCGATGCACCACTTGTACAGGTTTATCAAGGTTTTCCCAAATGAAACCCGTTCGCAGGCTGGGATGTCGGTCTACCACTTGCTGCCAAGACTGCTCAAAGATAGAGACATTGAGATTTCCGTGCAATGTACATAGCGTCTGTTCAAGATAGATGCCGGAATTAGGAGCAGACAAAATGTGAAAGAGTATGCCCTGTTGCGTAGGAGAAAGTGTGTAAATGTCCTGAATATTTTTAGCTTGCATAAGTATAGGGTATGGGGCATGGGGCATGGGGCATGGGGCATGGGGCATGGGGTATGGGGCATGGGAAGCACTCTATCTTATCTATGCCGTATGCCCGACCCTAAGAAATAATCGTTTATTCTCAACAACCTACTTATGTATAATTTCCAAGGATATTACTGAGGTCTTCTTGGCTTAACTCAGCCTCTGGGAAATCTGAGGGTGTGAAGGTTATAGAGTCAGTAGATTGACTGTGAGCAATGAGTAAGCGTAACTCTGTGAGAAAACGTTGAGCCAGCATTTCTACAGTGGCTTGACGATGAAGATTTTCACTATATGCCCAAATCATTTGGAATTGACCTGCAAGGACTTTTCCACTCACCCGTAGTAAGTATGAGCGGGTACCGTCGGAACTTTTTATTTGTCCATGAGATTCGTTGGTTAATCTCAATAAGGAAGACTGATGAAGAACCTGGTCAAATTGTCCCAAGTAATTGAAAATCAATTCAGCCTGGGGTTGAGTCCGCAGTCTCTCAAGGATTTCTTGATCCTCAGAGCAATAGCGCAGCAAGCCGTAACCTATACCCCGCTTTGGGATGCGGCGGAGTTGTTCTTTGACGGATATTAATGCTTCAACTGGAGTTTGAGCTTTGTCTATGTTCAACTGCACAGGAAAAACGGAGGTAAACCAGCCTACGGTGCGGGACAAATCTACCCCTGCAAAAATGTCTTCGCGTCCATGACCTTCTAGATCAATCAGGAGATGAGGTGTTCCTGTCCACTGAGAAGTGGTTTGAACTAAAGCTGTTAGCAACACTTCATTAATTTCCGTGTGATAGGTTGCTGGAACCTCTTGAAGCAGAGCACGAGTTTCTTCTGGTGTGAGTGATACTGAGACAGTGCGGTTCGAGCCTTCAATATTAGATCCTTCTGGGTAGTCTACTGGTAGAGTATAAGATGTGTCTCCCTTCTCCTCTGCTTCAATTAGCTGGGATTCTACCACCCAGTAAGCTAATTCTTGCTGAAGTTGTGGTGACTGAGCATACTCCTGAAGGAGCTTAGACCACTGCTGAAAGGATGTTGTTTTAGGAGGCAAACTGATTGTCTCTTCATTGCTAAGCTGTTGATAAGCTGTCTGCAAATCTTCTAGAAGTATGCGGAAGGAAACTCCATCCACCACCAAATGATGTAACACCAGTAACATGCGACTTGGTTTGTCAAAACCGCAACAGAAGTAAGCCACTTTCAGCAGTGGTCCTACGGTTAAGTTGAGACTACTCTGTAATTCTGTGGCAATTCTTTCCATGACAGGCTCCTGTTCTAAGATAGGGATATCTGACAGATCGAATTGCGCGAAGCACACTTTCTCTTCAGGACCGTGATTGGTTTGTTGCCAGTGCCCCTGTGTTTGTGCAAATCTTAAGCGTAGTGCATCGTGGTGGATGAGCAATTGTTGAAAAGCTGCCTCTAGCAACCAGGGATCACAATCTGGTTGTACCTCAAGTAGAACTGCTTGATTCCAATAATGAGGTTCCGGGAAATTTTGCTCGAAGAACCAATGTTGGATCGGGGTTAAGGCTACCGGACCTTCTACTGGCTCCTGTTGCAGTTGACGAGGCTGAATTTGACCAACAACCGTTGCTAACTCTGCAATAGTTGGATGCTCAAAGAGCTGATTGGTACTGAGCGAAAGACCTGCCTGATTTGCTTTCGCTATAATTTGAATACTTTGAATTGAATCCCCACCCAACTCAAAAAAGTTGTCGTAAATGCCTACCCGCTCAAGTCTGAGAGCTTGAGTCCAGAGGGTGGCAAGTGTCTTTTCAACTGGTGTACGTGGATCGGCTTCTAACTCTGGCTGTGTGCTGTTAAGCACTTGCTGAGGTGCAGGTAAGTTTTGGCGGTCTACCTTACCGTTGGCATTCAAGGGCAAAGCATCTAGCTTGACCCAGACAGTGGGGATCATGTATTCTGGCAAGTTCTGCCTTAAAAATCTTTGCAATTCATTGGTTGTGGTTGCAGATTCTGGTTCTAGCACTACGTACCCAACTAGGCGTTTGTTAAGCAACTCCTCCCAAACTGAGACAACAGCTTGCAGAACCTCTGAGTGTTGTAGCAGTACTGCCTCAATTGCTGTCAGTTCAATACGGTATCCTCTCAGTTTGACCTGATAGTCAATTCGTCCCAAAAACTCAATGTTTCCATCCGGTCGGTAACGTCCTAAATCTCCTGTTTTGTACAAACGCTCCTGTTCCCCTGCTCCCCTGCCTACGTGGAAGGGATTGGGAATAAATTTTTCAGCAGTGAGTTCAGAACGGTTATGATACCCTATAGCCAAACCTTTTCCTCCAATATGAATTTCGCCAGGAACTCCAACTGGTACAGGTTGTAGGTAAGAATCCAGCAAATAAATCTGAGTGTTAGCAATTGGGCGACCAATAGGTACAGGATTTTTCAAGTCATGATTTTGGCAATTGTAGACACTGCACCATACTGTTCCTTCTGTTGGTCCGTATTCATTAAATAAAGAAGTGTGTGGCAGTTGCTGATAATGACGTTCTACTAACTCTGTTGTACAGGACTCTCCCGCAACAATGACGGTGCGCAGAGAAAGCAACTGAGTGGATTCAATATGTGTCAACAGAGCGCTATACAGGGAAGGAATACTCAACCAGTGTGAGACCTGATGGTGGTTAATGAGATGAGTTAACTGCCAAATATCTTTCTGTAAACCCTCTCTAGGCAACACTAGGGTTTTTCCTTGACAAAGTGTCCAGAAAATGCATCCTATGGAACTATCGAAGGCGAATGAGGAAACTAACAAAAAACTGGTAAAGGGTTCAGGGTAGTAAGCGATCCGCGCATTGGTTGAGTGGGCTAAGTTTTGATGGGTGATGAGCACTCCTTTTGGTTGACCTGTGGAGCCTGAGGTGTAGATGAGGTAAGCTAAATTTTCTAGAGTACTGGTGATGATAGGGTTTTCTGTGCTCTCTGTTACCACAATATCCCAATCGGAGTCTAGACATAGGATAGCAGTTTGATGCTGAGGGAGTTTCTCGATAAGCCGTGCTTGAGTGAGTAGGACTGGCACGTGTGCATCCTTTAGCAAAAACGTAAGACGCTCTTGGGGATAAGTAGGATCTAAGGGTACATAGGCTCCACCTGATTTTAAGATACCTAGTATTCCCACAATCATCTCTAATGAACGCTCTACACACAAAGCTACTCGAACGTTGGGACGCACTCCTAGTCGTTGTAGGTAGTGAGCAAGTGCATTGGCGCGAGTGTTCAATTCTTGGTAGGTGAGCCGATGTTGATCAAAAACCACGGCGATCGCATCTGGAGTTTGTGCTGCGATCGCCTCAATTTGTTGATGAACACAGCAATTTTGTGGGTATTTGGCAGCAGTATTGTTCCACTCCTCCAGTAAAGTCAGCCGTTCTCGTTCTGGCAAAAGACATTGAGACTCGTGATGTTTCAACGGCTGTGTGGACATTGCTGTTAATGTCTCGGTGAAATAACTGCCAATCGTCTCTAGCTGTGCATTACCTATCTGGGTTAGGTTGCATTCTAAATCGAGTTGTAGACAATCTGAAGCATGGTTGAGATTAAACTCAGATCTTAAAGTGAAATGAGTTTCACCAAAACCTCTAGCTCCTAAAACTTCCACGTCTTTTAAAGCTTGAAGATGCTGATAAACATGAAAGTGTGTGTAGTTAAAAACAGTATCAACCAAAGGTTGTAGAGCCTGACGACCAACCAGCTGATGCAAATCAGCGTAGGGATAGCGTCTAAATGGCAATAACTCTCGCTCTGCTTCAAAAACCTGCTGCACTAACTCGATCCAAGTTCCAACTTTTAACTTCAAGCGAAAAGGA
>Ga0070738_10007072_pt1 | contig 11432 bp, 6 predicted proteins | sample Coa_R2_2_FD_66446 | JGI IMG/M metagenome (GOLD analysis project Ga0070738, IMG submission 66446) | Surface soil microbial communities from Centralia Pennsylvania, which are recovering from an underground coalmine fire - Coalmine... | ecosystem: Environmental > Terrestrial > Soil > Unclassified ... | reverse complement strand
ACCAGCGACCCATCCCTTTGCCGCGTCACCCAGGGCACCGTTCGCCCATAGTCGAACCGCATCGCCAAATCCATGCGCATGCTAAGGCTACCGCGATCGCAGCGCACCAGCCGTACGACCTCCGGATGGCCCTTCCGCAACGGCATGAAATCGATCAGTGTGGCTGTTCCGGTCTCGGTCTCGAACTCGGTCTCGAGTATGAGCGTCTTCGGCCGGTACCGGCGTCGCACGCGGAACTTATCGACCGGTGCGATTCGCCAATATCCGTTTTCGGCAGTTCCCAGCAAAGCCGCAAAGCAGGCATCGGAATCGAAACGCGGCAGGCAGAGCCAGTCAATCGAGCCGTTTCGAGAAACCAGTGCAGCGGTCTCACAATCACCAATCAGGGCATAATCTTCAATCGGCGAAGGCAATTTTCATTCCCACGTAAAGACCATCCTTTTTTCGCGTGCAAACCCTATGTCCTTTCGATGCTTTGAGTCACCGACTAGGACTGAATCGCCTCTACCCTGCCGGACCGCCACGGCCACGAACTCAAAACGTGAAAATAATGGAGAAAGCAGGTGCAGGTACGAACAGAAAAGCGCCGGCCGCAGGTCAGTTCACGTCAGCATCAAAAAACGCCGTCTGAATCTCTCCCGCGCGTTTCACTTGTACAAACACGCGGTAATTTCCCCGTTTCGGAAAGCCGTACGGGATCGCAATTTCCGGATCGATTTTTCCTGCGCTCATTTCGCTCATGTCCATCGCCGGTTGCGAGAGCTCCCCTGGGCTCCTCGGCAAGCCGGCCTGTGCCAATTCGAACGAAGCCATCGGCACCGATCCTGTCGGATGAACATGCGCAAACACAGAACCGTCCGACCTCACGATGGCGGCATGAGCCGCCATGCCCATATAAGGTTCGAGATCCGCTGCCGGCTTTCCCGATTTATCGATCACCCGAAAGTGCAAAATCAGGGGAACGCCAGCCTTCAGCGGCTGCGCGTCGCGCTCCCATATCATTCGGTATCCGTCGGCGAGCGCATACTCCGCCGGCGCAATTGATGCGGAGCCGGCGCCATCATCGATTCCACTGTCGTCGCCGATCAGCGTTTTACCGTTCATCCCAGACGGCATTTCAATTTGCCCTACCATCGTTACTGGAAAACCGTTGCTCAGCACCACATCGGCAAAGATCTCGTATTGGCCTGCGGGCATCGAAGGCAAATTCTGAACGAAGCTGCCTGAGCCCGCCCGCTGCGGATGCAAGTGCCAAAAAACGTCCAGCCCCGGCCTGCGAATCAGAAAAAGATGCATCAAGTGCTCGTGGTCAGGCGCCAGATCGTTAAAATCGACCAGATCGGCCGGCCTCCTCGGATTTCCCGAGGTCAGGTGCATCGGCGCTGCGCGCAAAAGCAATTCACCACTGGAGTTAACGCTCGCTTCAATCTCCGGGGGCGTATAAATATGACGCGCATACTGTCGCTCGTCCGCTCTCCACCACATTTCTCCCGCAATCAGAATTGCCGCCACCACTAACGCCGCAATCACCGCCGCCGCCCACGCACGCCTGCCGCCACCCACGGCAGCAGCCTGCGCTCCGGGTGCCAGTTTGCCCTCACGCACCGCAGCCACCACAATCGAAATCATAGCGATCGACAAGATCATCATGAGCACGAATAGAATAGTTCCCAGCGATCGCTGCATCGGCAGGGTCCGCTGTGCCACCGCCGGAATCGGAACCGCCAGCATCCCTTTGCCGGCCGATCCATCCGCCTCAATTCGCACTTGAAGCGCGCCGAATTCCATCAGCCACAAACTGCCACGGAAAAATTGCGGATCATCCTTCGACCGCGCGGTGAGTTCAGGAGCCGGCGCGAATTGCGAGCCTGGTCCCGTGAGCTGCATCGGCGCGATGCGAATCTCGCTGACGCTTTTCGACTCGCTGCGGATCTCCACATCTGCGATCCCGGGAATTACCTGCGGCACACGCACCGTCACAAACAATTTGTATGGTCCCGCATTCCCCTCGAGGAAAACGTCAGGACTGCCGACGTGAGCGGATAGCGGAAGAGCGCAACCAACCGCAAGGGCGAGAATCGCGAAAAACTGTTTCATTGAACCTATACGGCGAATTACCTGCGGATTCCCTGCACCCACTCCCCTGCCGCGATACCCAGGCGGGTGCTGAGCATTGAGAGCACCACCGCTTCCGCCATGATCATCCAGAAGCCGGATGCGGCGTAGTCTATCGGCACGAACATATGCCGGATGTCATATCCATTCGGCGTGGCGAAATAGGCAAAATACTTCGTGCCGAAAAGCCAGTTCGCTGAGTCCGGAGACACCAGAAAAGTCGCGAAAGGCCACTGCACCGCCAGAAACACTGCCAGAAACACCAAGCCGAAGACCCCCGCTGTCTGCCACTTCCCCCAGGGTCGCGCGCGCGGCTCTAACAAATCCAAAATCAAGGCCGGCACAATTACCAGCAGCGGAAACTCCATTGGCACCATGTGCGTGATGCGCTGATACACCGGCCCCAGCTTCGGCGTCGCCGGAAAGAGCGGAAAAATCCACAGCATCAGCATGGCATACACCGTGTACACGCCGGCCACTGTCGTTCGCGCCCAGCGATTTTCGGAAATCATCGCGAACCCCGCGAGCACCACAGGAATGACAATCGCCACAGCGCGATAGCACTGCGCGGTATGCATCAGCACACGGTAGGTCGATTCCCAGACGACCGTAAGCGCCAGCATCGTGACCATCCCACCCAGCAACAGCAGCAGCCAATCCAGTTTCCGCCGAACGACCCCACTCGCGCGATTGCGCGTGCTCGAAATCAAAACCAGCGCGCCGATCTGAATCGCCAGCACTCCGCCATCGAGCACCACGTGCGGAGGGCTGAAAATCTTCACGTCTAGCCCATAGGCGTTGTGCCACCAGTTGTCAAACGGCGCGGAGGCCAGCATGGTCGCGCCGCCCCATGCTGCAATAAACGCGCCCAGCGGCCCGCGAAATCCCAGGACGTTGACGCTCGCCGACGCCAGCGCCGGATTCCGGCCGAGCGTACAGGAAAAAATCAGGTACGCCGAGGTCAGCCCTGCCAAAATTCCGCAGAATTGAATCAGCAGGTGCGCCGGCGTCCAAAACGTGTCCCGGCCGATCGACATGTGCCAGGAGATGTCCCAATACCCGCCGATCACTACAGATATCACCGCAGTGAACAGGGACCATACATACCACGGCACACTGGTCAATTCCGCCGGCGTCTGCGCCGGGATAACGGAGGTCTGAGCGACGGATTCCAGCGTCGATGCCATTTTCTCGCTAGAGTTCAAAGTAGCACAGCGAACTGGAAAAATCGAAACATCGGTCGAAAGCATCAAACCGCTGCACTGCATCGCTAATCCAATTAAAGGAGACGCAAAACCCTTGAATTTGGGAGCCGTAGCATGAGCATGCCTCACGCCCGCGAAACCCCGCCGGTCCAAGATGTCGAATTGCGCGAATGGCTCGATTCGCTCGATTTCGTGCTTCAGGAACGCGGCCAGGAACGTGCCGAGCAGATTCTTCGCCGCCTGCGCCAGCATGCCGCCGAAGCTGGGGTGACGCTGCCTTTCACGGCAAATACGCCCTACGTCAACACGATTCCAGCCAGCGAACAGCCGCCGTATCCCGGCAGCCAGGAGATCGAAAGGCGCATCAAGAGCTTCGCTCGCTGGAACGCGCTGGCCATGGTGGTTCGCGCCAATCGCCTTGAGAGCGGAATCGGCGGGCATATTTCCACCTACGGATCCGCCGCCACACTTTATGAAGTCGGGTTCAACCACTTCTTCCGTGCGCGCGGTGAAAATAGCGAAGGCGACATCATCTATTTCCAGGGTCATGCCTCGCCGGGAATCTATGCCCGTGCCTTTCTTGAAGGCCGCATCTCCGTCGACCAGCTCGAAAACTTCCGCCGCGAGCTGAAACACGGCGGCGGCCTTTCCTCCTATCCGCACCCCTGGCTCATGCCCGATTTCTGGGAATTCCCAACGGTCTCGATGGGCCTCGGTCCTATCATGGCCATCTACCAGGCGCGCTTCAGCCGTTATCTCGAAGATCGCGGTTTGAAGAAGCCCTCCGACTGCAAAGTCTGGGCCTTCATCGGCGATGGTGAAACCGACGAACCCGAATCGCTCGGCGCCATTACCCTGGCTTCGCGAGAGCAGCTCGACAATTTGATTTTCGTCATCAATTGCAATTTGCAGCGCCTCGACGGCCCCGTGCGTGGCAACGGAAAGATTGTGCAGGAACTCGAAGCGATCTTCCGCGGAGCCGGATGGAACGTAATCAAGGTCCTCTGGGGCAGCGACTGGGATCCGTTGCTCGAGAAAGATGAAGATTCGCTCCTGGCGAAGCGCATGGGCGAAGTCGTCGATGGGCAGTACCAGAAAAACAGCGTCGAATCCGGCGCCTACTTCCGCGAGCACTTTTTCGGGGTCGACCGCCGGCTGCTCGAAATGGTCAAGCATCTCTCCGACGAGCAGCTTCACAAAATGCGCCTCGGCGGCCACGATCCGAAAAAAGTCTATGCCGCCTACAAAGCCGCCGTGGAACACAAAGGCTCGCCCACTGTCATTCTGGCCAAGACCATAAAAGGCTACGGCCTTGGCGAAGCCGGCGAAGGCCGCAACATCACCCACCAGCAGAAAAAACTGAACGAAGACGAGCTGCGGGAGTTCCGTTCTCGTTTCGGCATCCCTATCTCCGACGAGGAAGTCGCGCAAGCGCCCTTCTACAAGCCTGCTGAAGACAGCGTCGAAATACAATACCTGCACGAGCGGCGCCGAGAACTCGGCGGATATGTCCCCAGCCGCAAGGTCTATTCCATCTCCGTCCGCGAACCGGCCGAGGATCTTTACGAAGAATTTTTCAAAGGCACCGAGGGCCGCGAAGTCGCCACCACCATGGCGTTCGTGCGCCTGCTTGCCAAACTGCTGCGCGACAAAGATCTCGGCAAACTGATCGTGCCGATTATTCCCGATGAGGCTCGCACTTTCGGCATGGAATCTCTTTTTCGTCAGGTGGGAATCTACTCACACGTCGGGCAGCTCTACGATCCGGTCGATCGCGAAACTTTGCTTTACTACAAAGAGGCGACCGACGGACAAATTCTGGAAGAAGGCATCACCGAAGCAGGCTCGATGTCTTCCTTTATAGCGGCAGGCACCGCGTATGCCACGCACCGCCTCGCCACGATTCCCTTCTTTATTTTTTATTCCATGTTTGGCTTTCAGCGGATTGGGGACCTCATCTGGGCCGCCGGCGATGCACGAACCCGCGGCTTCCTGATCGGCGGTACTTCGGGACGCACTACACTGGCCGGCGAAGGCCTGCAACATCAGGACGGCAACAGCCATCTGCTGGCCTATCCCCTGCCGAATCTTCATGCTTTTGATCCGGCCTTCGCTTACGAAATTGCCGTCATTATTCGCGACGGACTGCGCCGCATGTATGTCGATCAGGAGAGCATCTTTTACTATCTCACTGTGACCAATGAGCCATATCCCATGCCGCCCATGCCCAAGGACGCCGAAGAAGGAATCTTGAAAGGCGTTTATCGCGTTGCTCCTGCACAAAATCAGCACTCCGCCTTACGCGCCCAGCTACTCGGAAGCGGCGCTATCCTCCGCGAAGCGCTCGAGGCGCAAAAAATCCTGGCCGAAAAGTATGGCGTCGCAGCCGACGTCTGGAGCGTGACCAGCTACAAGGAACTCTACCAGGAGGGCCACGCCTGCGATCGCTGGAACATGCTGCACCCGTCCGAGGAATCCCGCATTCCTTACGTCACCCGCTGTTTCCGGAATGCTCCGGGAGCCCTCGTCGCCGCATCGGATTATGTGCGGGCTTTGCCGGACTCGATTTCCCGTTGGTTGCCTCGGCCGCTCGTCGCGCTCGGGACAGATGGTTACGGCCGCAGCGACACGCGCGCCGCCTTGCGCGATTTCTTTGAGGTGGACGCGCGATTTATCACGCTGGCCACACTAAGCGACTTGGCACGCCAAAAAGCCGTCAAGCCGTCAGTGGTGCAAAAGGCGATCGAGGAGCTTGAGGTCGATCCCGCAAAAGCGAATCCGATGATCTCCTAGAAGAGATCATCCGGGATTTCACGATGGCGACTACCATCAAGCTTCCCGAACTTGGCGAAAACGTCGACTCCGGCGACCTGGTGCGCATTCTCGTCTCGGCGGGAGACACAATCTCCAAAGACCAACCTGTGGTCGAACTCGAAACCGAAAAGGCCACCATCGAAGTCCCTTCCCCGGTGTCCGGTGTTATCAAGGAGCTTCACGTTCAGCAAGGCCGAAAAGTAAAAGTGGGCGATCCGCTCTTCACCGTGGAAGAAAACGGCGCGGCCGCAAAAGCTCAAGAAACCCCGCCCCAAGCTGAAGAACGCGTTCCGCAACCGCTGCGGCAACAGAGGCAAACGGCGGCTGCTGCTCCACAGGAAGCACCTGCTGCGACACCACCAGCCACCGGAGCAGCCGCAGCACGTCCAAAAACGGGAGAAACAGAGAACAGATCCGAGCCCCAACCGCAAATTCAAAAGAAAGCGGCTGCGCAAAAACCCGAGCCAGCCGGAGAAGAGAAACCGCAAAAGCAGGAGCAAAAGCGTACGCTTCGCGCGGAGTCCCGCCCCGCAGTGAAACGCGAACCCCTGACTGGCGAAGCGGCCAGCGCCGAAGAGACCGAAGCTCCTGCCGGGCTCGAAAAACAGGAGACCGTAATTCCCTTCCGTGCCGAATCTCCCGAGCAGGCCGCGCGCCCATTGGCGCCCGCCTCACCCGCCATCCGCCGTCTCGCTCGCGAACTCGGGATCGACGTCAACAAAGTAAGCGGCACCGGACCTGAAGGGTACATTACCGAACAGGACATCAAGAATAGCGCGCGCGACATTATTTCCCGCTCCACTGCCATCCGCCCGTCCAGTGTTACGTCCGCGGAACTGCCGGATTTCGCAAAGTGGGGCGAAATCGAACGCAAGCCCATGACGAACGTGAGGCGCGCTACGGCGGAGCATCTTGCGCAGACCTGGCAAAATGTCCCGCAGGTCACGCAATTCGATAAAGCCGACGTCACCGAACTCGAAAATTTGCGGGCGCGCTTTTCCGATAACCCAGATTCCGGCGGCCCAAAGATTACGGTCACCGCCATTGTGCTTAAGATCGTTGCCGCGGCGCTCGGAAAATTTCCGCAATTTGCCGCCAGCATCGACATGCCCAACCGCGAAATTATCTACAAGCACTACGTCAATATCGGAGTGGCCGTCGATACGAGCTACGGACTGCTTGTTCCTGTTCTTCGCGATGCCGACAGCAAGAACATTCCTCAGCTCGCGGGCGAGTTGGCAGAGCTTTCTGAAAAGGCGCGTGAGAAAAAGCTGTCTCCTGCCGACATGAGCGGTGGGGTATTTACGATCACGAACCTCGGAGGCATCGGTGGCACGGCTTTTTCCCCGATCGTGAATTATCCCGAAGTCGCCATTCTGGGTATCTCTCGCCTCAGCGTCGAGCCGCGCCACATCGACGGCGTATTTCAACCGCGCAAAATCCTTCCCATTTCTCTCTCTTATGATCACCGGCTGATTGACGGCGCAGACGCGGCGCGCTTTTTGCGCTGGGTCGCGGAAGCGCTGGAGCAACCCGCCCTGCTGCTTTTTCGCGCGTAAATTCGCGTCCGCCGGAAGCGCTCTCGACGTGGAACGTTTTCTGCTGCTCTGCTGCTGCGCTGCTCCTAGCCCCCAAATAGATCGTCATCCCGAGACAGTTTGCCCGCATCTTTTTCATGCGGGCAAACAACGAGGGATCTGCTTTTGCCTTTGAACGGGCATTCGGGGTGCGCTCTCGGTACGGGAGCGGCGTAACCCGGTCCCTGTTTGTCCTCGGTGGGCACTCGATACAACTCGTGGATCGCTGTAGTAAACTCAGCAGTCAAGCTGGGTCTTGGAATAGGGAGGTCGTCGTGATACTCCGCATTTTTCGTATCGTTTCGGTCGCTTTGATGGCAGGATCGCTGGCGTTTGTGGCCGGCGCTCCGCGCGCCGCAAGCGCAAAGAAAGCCGCGAAAGCGCCCGCCCACGCCGGCACTTCGGCTTCGATCCCGACCTTTTCTACCGATGATCTGGCGCGCACAGGGATTTTCTATGCGGGCGGCCAATATGAAGGAGAACCCGGTAAGGAGACGATGGGCGGGGACGCCTACGTCGTGGTCTGGGTGCCCAAGCAGATCAAACACCCATACCCGATTGTTTACGTCCATGGCGCAGGGCAAACCGCCACTGACTGGGAGCAAACCCCCGACGGACGCCCAGGATGGGCTTACTACTTCGCGAAACAAGGTTATGTGCAATACATGGTCGATTCGCCGGCCCGCGGCCGTTCGCCGTACGTGCCCGGAGTGGACGGTAATCTCACCATCCGCGACGTCGATAATCTGGAACAAATCTTCACCGCTTCGGCCAAGAAGGGCAATTTCCCGCGCGCCCATCTGCACAGCCAGTTTCCGGGCACCGGATTGATGGGCGATCCGATCTTCGACAATTTTGCCAAGACGCAGGTGCAATTTCTCACCGGCGGCGGGCCCATGAGTCAGGATGAAATGACGCACCGCGCGCTCGTTGCGCTGCTCGACGCCATCCATTCGCCGGTTATTCTGTTAACACATTCGCAGGGTGGCACGCCCGGTTGGCTCACCGCCGATTCGCGGCCGAATCTGGTGAAAGCTATCGTCACCGTCGAACCAGCCGCGCCGCCAATCAAAAACGTGAATCCGGCCACAATGAAGTATGCCGACGGCCCTGGCGGGCTGACGTGGGGCGTTGCGGCGCAGCCGGTTACCTACGAACCGGCGGTCAAAGATCCCTCGGAACTGAATCCGGTGCTGGAAGAGAAATCCGATGCTCCCGGCGACGTCGTTCCCTGCTATGTCCAGAAAGAGCCTGCGCACAAGCTCGTGAACCTCGAAAAGATACCGGTCGTGTACCTCTCTTCGGAAGGCGGGTATCACCGCGAATATGATCCCTGCCTCGCAAAGTGGCTCAATCAGGCCGGGGTGCACACGCAATTTGTGCGGCTCGAGGACGTTGGCATTCATGGCAATGGCCACGAGATGATGCTCGAGAAAAATAGCGACGACATCGCCAAGTTCATCGGCAACTGGATCGAAAAGAACGTCCCGCAGAAAGACAAGCCTTCGATGGCTACGCCGCCATCGACGATCACGACCTTCCCGACAGAAAATATCGCGCGCCAGGGATTCCTCTATGCGGGCGGCCGATACGAGGATTACCAGGGCAAGAAGGTAATGGGCGATGCGATGTACACGGAAGTATGGGTGCCAAAGCAGGTGCGGCATCCCTATCCCATTGTCTTCTTCCACGGCAACGGCCAGACCGGCGCGGTCTGGCGCCAGACGCCTGATGGACGCCCCGGCTGGGCCTATTACCTCGTTTCCCAAGGCTACACGGTGTACATGGTCGATTATCCGGCGCGCGGGCGCTCGCCCTACGTGCCGGGAGTTGACGGCAAGCTCGGAATCCGCACAGCCCTCGAACTGGAGCAGATCTGGACGGCTCCCGCGACATCCGGTGGAAATTTCCCGCGCATGAAGAAATACACCCAGTGGCCGAGCGATTCGCCGATGAAGGGCATGCGCGGCGATCCAGTGTTCGACAACTTCATCAAGGGCCAGATGCAATTTGTGGACGATCAGGAAGCGCTGGCCGTTCCCGCAGGCGATGCGCTGCTCGATCAAATCGGCACGCCGGTCATCCTTATCTCCCATTCACAGGGCGGCGGAATCGGCTTCGACGTGGCCAACGACCGGCCGAAGCTGATCGCCGGCATGGTGGCGATCGAGCCGGGCGGTCCGCAAATCGGCGTCGTGGATACGGCCAAAGTCGCGTACACCCGCGTGAATCCGAAGTCCTGGGGCCTGACGACGAGGCCATTCAAGTTCGATCCGCCGATCAGCGACCCGTCGGAGCTCAAGGTTCATCTCGAGCCATCCGAGCGGCCGGGCGACGAAGTCGGCTGCTATCTGCAGGACCCGCCGGTGCACAAGCTGGTCAGTTTCGAGAATATGCGCATTCTCTCGATTTCTGCGGAAGGCACCTATCACCGCGTCTTTGACGTGTGCATTCCCAAGTGGCTGAATCAGGCCGGCGCGAAAGACGATTTCGTGCGACTGGAAGACGCCGGCATCCACGGGAACATGCACGAGATGTTCCTCGACCGGAATAGCGACGAAGTCATCAAGTTCATCGACGGCTGGCTGAACAAGAACATCAACAAGTAAGAGCTCGCCGCATGGGGTGCTACCCTCACGGGGACTGGAGGAAGCCGCACGGGCAAAGGTGCTGGCCACACGGGCAGCAGATCATCTTTCGCGGCGGCGGTCCTGGTTTTGAGAAGGCGGTAACTGCGGAAGCGAACCCACGTCGGGCGGGTGCGGAAGCTGGAGATCGACCAGCGCATTTTCCGCATCCAGCTTGACCTTGACCACAAACGCGGCGCCGATATCGTCCACTGTCCAATCCGAAGTGGGCAGCGGCATGGCCGGACGATCTGACAGGCTCCAGAGAAGCTCGCCGGTTTTGTGCCCGATCTTTGACGCATCGAGTTCAAACACCCGCCGATTGTGACTCTCGATCAGTAAGAAACGATTGCCGATCTGCAGCAGCAGGGGATCATTCTTTTTTCCGGCGTGATAGGCTGCCCAGTCTTTCGGTGGGGCGTCGTTGACGCGCAGGAGAGCTTCTTCTATTGGCTTCCAGACCAGCGGCTTGTCTTTCGCGTGGGCACCGCCGGCGACGGCATAGACCGCAGCCAGCCTGAGCAGCCAAACAAAGCCTGTCTGTGCGAATCGGTTGCGCATGCTCATCAGATGCGGAAAGCTACGCCGCTGCGTGCTCGAGTCAATGCTCGAGGCGCAGCAAGGTTTACTGCCTTCCTCCGGGTTGCAATCCGGCCAGTAGGCCGTCCGCGACAAAGGATTGCTGATAAGCACCCTGGAAACTTGTCATGGGATTTGCCAACTAACAATAATCGGCCCCCTCCCCTTCTTTCGCGTAAGTGTTCATTTTGCGGTACTTCGTACTTGAAAGTTACGTCCCGTCCAAGACTCTGCCGCGTCGATCGCCGCCGCTACACGACCGGGTTGCGGCGGTGCGAAAGCGCACGGCGGTTGATTGCCGAAAAAGTGGTCTTCAAAATGTTTACCCCCCACCCCTACCCCCGGTTTTTTGCATAAGGATATGATTCGATGAGAGTTACTCCGCGAAAATATGCAAGGATATGATTCCATGAGAGTTGCGTCTGAAAATTGTGCGGGTGCGCGGCTTGTGCGGCACCTGGGCGACGCCAGCGCGAACTCAACACAGAGTATATAGAGGCGCAGAGAAGGTATCC
>Ga0070738_10007071_pt1 | contig 11432 bp, 8 predicted proteins | sample Coa_R2_2_FD_66446 | JGI IMG/M metagenome (GOLD analysis project Ga0070738, IMG submission 66446) | Surface soil microbial communities from Centralia Pennsylvania, which are recovering from an underground coalmine fire - Coalmine... | ecosystem: Environmental > Terrestrial > Soil > Unclassified ... | reverse complement strand
GCGCTTCCAAAGATATTAATCTTGCAGACGAGCGGTCCTTTCAATCTTGCGTTTATAATGCCAAATATCCCGGTTGATGAAAGTTCACAAAGCAGTTACATCAAGCATTCAATAAATGGATACACCTCAGACTTATTTCTGGTCAATTTTTTGGGCTTCAGTTTTTGGTCTGATTTTGTTGCTAGGGTTGGTTTTGGAAACAATGGCTGAAAAGGAATCCTACAAAACGATACGATCATTCCGAGGCTGGAAGCTTGCCAAGCGATGGGGCGGACGTTTAGTGATGCTCGGAGTTTTGGGGGAAGTCGTGGTTGGCAGTTTCGCAGCCGTGAGAGAACATCAAAACGACCCTGCAAATCAGCCGATCACTTCGATAAGGGCAAACGCAGTGCTACTCGCAGAGGGAACGAACTTTTGGCACCCAGTGGGGGATGACCCGGCAAAAAATGGTCATTTCGTAACTTTGTCGATAGGCAGGCGCGATGAGAACGGAATCATGAAGGTGTATTTGAATTGCACGCGTTCCGAAAGATACTGGGGTGACAACTCTGATTGGTTCTTGGAATTTGGTCCCCAAATTGGGGCACCGTTGTGGAATTTGAAAGACACCGACACGGTGAAATCGGCCGAACAATGGGATGTGTTCGTGCTGGACGCATCTTTTCTCAAGGGCGGCCCAAGAATTTTAACTAATAGCCAACTAACCCTCTTCATTAACAATACCGTCAAACGTTTCAAGATTCCTGAGCAAGTGGCGGCCTTCCAAACTGGTCGATGTATTGATATGAAATTAATCGGCAGCTCCGAGTCAAATGGGATTGTTGTCTTGGGCGGTCCCTAAGCCAAAAGGCTGGTTTTAGAAAACACCATTTCAGAAAACGCCCTCAGAATTCGTGTCAAAGCGGTCAGAGCACCGTGAGGTGATAGGTCCTGCCCGAGCCAGAAAGTTCGTTCGGATGAACCGTGAGCTGAGGCGGGCACGCTTTCAAGTTCACTTCCTCGTCGGTAGATTCCAAAAAGGTTGAGCAAGCACTGAACCTCGCGCAGCGGCCGGTTGCCAAACTAGAAGAGAAACCCTAATAATGCGGGCGATCGTAAACCTGTCCACAACTTTATATTGACTTCAGAATATCTTCAACCGATGCGTTCAGGACGTGCCAGCAAGTCTTGCAAGTTGCTTCGTCAAAGTCTGCCTTAATTGCTGCGTGTTGCCACGGGTGGACAACGTTCCGTGATTCTCGCAAGGCATGGCTAAATTTGCCCCGGTCCACTTTCAACCAACCCAGCTCAACAGCCACATCAATGAGTGCATTGAGATTCCAATCGTGGACCTGCTTCACCTGGCCCGTTTTGTCCCTGGGCGCTCTGGAGGAGTGACATGCGTCAGCCATTGAAGCAACGGCTCGCGAAAGCAACAAAGCTTCCAGAATGCTTCCCATGAGGATGACAGAAGCCAAATATGCTTCCGAGTGTTGGCACTTTTGCGCCTCAATCCAGCGGTCCGCGATGATTTTATGCAGCGCGAGATTGCTTCCAGTTAGTTTCGTCAAATCAGGTGCTTGAATAAGAGGCTTGGCTTTCTCGATGAGACCGCTATCGAGGAACTTCAGAGCAGTCCGACAATAGTTGGCCACTGCTTCAAGCCGAACTCTGCGACTGTTTTCGCTGAAATCGCTATCACCTTCCAATTCGTTTTTTAATGCGTCGGCGCTCTCAGGCAATGAATGCAATAGTAGACGCAATTCCCTGACCTTTGCATCCACGTCTCGAAGCGAAGCGTATCGGTCCACTGCGGCAGTCCCGTTTGGATTCGTGACCTCGGTCAAGAGCTTTTCAATTTGTTGGCGCTTTTTCTCCATCCAGCAACTTCCTATCAGCGAAGGAGTATTCGCGAAGTCCAAGCGCAATGTCAACGAGCCAGTAACCAAAATACTGCCGATTGCTTCAGCTTCTCGAAGGTGAAGGATTTGGTCGCCCAGATAACACGCCGCTGTTTCCTGATTCAATCGGCCCTGGCCCGAGACAAATTTTGTCCACCGCTCTAAGTGCCTTGGTAAAGATTGCGTATCACGCTGGTGAGTGGCGTTGCCTCCCGCAGCGGGCCAAGTGACTCTGAGCAACCCCAAGGTCCTAGCTTCGCCCCTTGTCTCCGCAACCAATCTCTGTCTCAGCCGGACCGTTTATCCGGATTCAAGCGTGAACCCCACTTGAAGCGCCCCCCTGCTGTGTGGTCGGACCTTTCCCCATAGCCACTCATGCCTCTTCGGTGCACGATTTATTCTCGGAGACGCTTTCCGAACGGAGGAAATGACTTATGAAACTCAGGCAGCCACAGCGCCGAAATCCAAAAAACAGGGGACGCAAACCGCCGTTTGAAGAACCGGCTCAAAGCTTTCCAGGGCTTGAGACCAGGATGGACTCGAAACCGGACCACGGGGAACAAAGTTACGTCGGGGATGGAAGATTGACGGGCAAAGTGGCATTGATCACAGGCGGCGATAGCGGGATTGGGCGAGCTATCGCAATCGCTTTTGCCAGGGAAGGAGCCGACATCCTGGTGTCCTGCCTGCCGGAGGAGATGGAAGATGCCGAGGAAACCAGCAACTGGATTGAGAAGGCCGGACGCAAAGGAACCTTGCTGCCCGGGGATATCCAGGACGAAGACTGGTGCCGCGAGTTGGTGGAGCGCGCTTTCGAAGAGCACGGGCGGCTGGATGTGCTGGTCAACAATGCGGCTTTCCAAATGTCCCACGAGAGCATCGACGAATACTCCGCCGAGGAATTGGAGCGGACGTTTCGAACGAATCTCTACGCGATGTTTTACCTTTGCAAAGCGGCGGCGCCGCGAATGAAACCGGGGAGCAAGATTATCAATACAGCCTCGATCCAGGCGTTCATGCCCAGCCCTCAATTGCTGGCCTACGCAGCTACAAAAGCCGCCATTGTCAATTTCACCAAATCCGCCTCCAAGCTGCTCATGAAGCAGGGAATCCGGGTCAACGCGGTCGCTCCCGGTCCCGTTTGGACCCCGTTGATTCCTGCCACGATGCCGAAAGAAAAGACCAGGGACTTTGGGAAGAACACCTCGTTTGAGCGTCCGGCTCAGCCGGCGGAACTTGCGCCTCTGTATGTGTTTCTGGCCTCCGAAGAATCTTCCTATTTGAGTGGAGAGGTGCTTGGAGCAACCGGGGGCAAAACTCCGTTCTGATCCAGCCCGGACTCAGCTGCTGGTCCGGACAGTCTACGCGCGGTGCGGCTGAATTGCTTAAAGGCGCCAGGGTGTGGTAGGGTGCGGTCGATGGGTCTGGACTCTACCGTGCGCCGCCGGATTGTAGGCGGGCTGATGTTGGCGGCCGCGCTGATCATGCTGATAGCGGGGCAGACTTTCCTTAAGAGCCGTTTGCAAGACTTCGGCTTTCTGATCTATTGGTCTGTATGCCTCATTTTCACCGGGATGGCCATTGTCGTGGCTTGGGTGGATGCGCGATCCATGCATCAGCGTGGCCGGCGAGAGGCCCGCGACCTGCTGGAAAGCACTCTTGACGAAATTCAAAGGGACGCAAAACAAAAGCCTTCGCCTTCCGCCCGGCGAAACAAATGATATTTCCTTTTCTTTTTTTCCTTTGAACCCGTCAGTTCTTCATTGAATTCGGACCACCGCTTTGCTCTATTGATTAAGGAGACGCAAACGGATGAGCGGTGTTGGCACTATCACAACGCAAGAAGAGCTTTCTGACAGCCAGAAAGCGGCCTTTTTGACCCTGTTGGCTGATGATGACCCGGCGGTGTACCGCAAAATCCGCAACAAAATCATTTCGTTTGGACCCACTGCAACTGAATGGTTGCGCCCGCACTCCTTGAGCCGTGACCCGGCCCTGCGCCGGCGGGCCCAGGAAATCATCCTGTCATTCGAGAGGCAAGCCGCCGACAACGAGTTCCTCGCATTTTGCCTTAAGCACGGCGAAACTTTGGATCTCGAAACAGGCGCTTGGAAGCTGGCGCAAACTCAATATCCGGATATTAACATCGCCGGCTACCAGGCATTACTGGACAGCTACGCACGGGACCTCCAGGAGGAGATGCTCGACGCTGCTGAACCCGAGGATCGGCTGTCGGCCCTGAACGGTTACCTGTTTGACGAACTCGGTTTCAACGGGAACGAGGACCAATATTACGACCCCGAAAACAGCTACTTGAACCGGGTCCTGGATCGCCGCACCGGAAACCCGATAAACCTTTGCACGGTTTATCTTCTGTTGGCCCGGCGCCTGGGCCTGCCGTTAACCGGGATCGGGCTGCCAGGTCATTTTATTTGCCGGTATCAGTCCAGCTCCGCGGAGGTTTACGTCGACGTCTTTAATCGCGGGAAATTCCTCACCAAAGCCGATTGCGTTCAGTACCTTCTTCAAGGCAACTACAGCGTTCGGGAAGATTACCTTGCGCCGGTGACGCCAAGGCGGCTTTTGTTAAGAATTTGCGGCAATCTTCACCAGATTTACCTTCACCTGGAGCAATCTGAAGCCGCCACGCGGCTGCAACGGTACCTGGTTGCTTTGGCGCGCTAAACAGGATCAGCTCTTTCGATCCGGCAGCGCGGAGCATGCTCCCGATTGAGAATTCAATCCGGCAAGGCGCGCCATTGCCTTCGCGCGATATATGGATCAATCCGGACCAGCAGAAAATAGGCCCAATGTTGCTTTAACCGGCGCCACAACGAGTGTTGCCGCAGCCACTCCTGCTCCACAATCTGCCGCGAATGCGCCATGCATTTCCGAAAGACGTCCCGTGCCTGCTGGACGACCTCGGCGTTCATGAACCGGATGGCCAGCTCGTAGTTTATGTTGAGACTGCGGGGATCCAAATTTGCCGAGCCCACGTAAACGATGTCGTCAATGACGATCAGCTTCGCGTGAAGGACCTGCGGTTGATACTCGTAGATCTGTACCCCGGATCGTAGCAGCCGCTGGTACAGGCTCTGTGCCGCCAGCCTTGATACCGCCACGTCTGATTTTCCGGCGAGAATCAATTCCACCTTTCCACCCCGTTTCACCACTCGGGCCAGTTGCCTGCGCAGCTGCCAAGTCGGCAGAAAATACGCCACCATGATCTGCACGGACCGGGCGTTTTTAAGATCCCGTTTGAGAGCACGCTTAATCGGACTATGACCGCGGCCCGGTCCGCTGAGCAAAAGCTGCTCGCGCGGTATCGCAACAATTCTTCGCGCCGTCGACCTGAGAAGCCGCGCAAAACGCTTGTGCTGGAACCCCGCCCGGCTAAACATCTCATCGAAGGACACCTCCAATTCCCTCACCAGGGGCCCTTCCAATTTCACGCCCAGGTCGCACCACCCGCAGCTGACACCGTCGCCTTCGTACTCCGGGGCGATATTAAAGCCCCCGATGAAAGCGACTTTTCCATCGCAGACCAGCAGTTTCCTGTGATTGCGAAAGCCCAACCGGTTCAACGATATCGGATTAAACCAGCGAAGGTCTCCGCCGGCCCGCATCAATGGTTTCCAAAAATCCACGGACAACCCGAAAGAACCCAGGGCGTCGATCAGAACCCGGACCTTGACCTTCCGTTGGGCAGCGCGCGCCAAGGCATCCCGAAACCGTACCCCGATTGGCCCGGAAGAAAAAATGTACGCTTCAAGGCTGACGGATATATTCGAGCAGTCTATTGACGCCAGCATCGACGTAAAAACGTCCTGCCCGGTGCACAACCATTCGCAACTGCCTCCTGTCGGGCCCGTCGGCATTCAAAGTTGAGTTTAGCCAAAACCAAGGCATTTTGCAGCAACATTTAATGCAAACGAATGGATCTGAGGCATCTTAAGACTGTGCGACAGTCACTCAAAATTCTAGGCGCGAGCGTTTTCCTGATCCTCTCGCCTTCGGCGTGGGCCGCTCATACGCAGGCAACCCTGGTATTGTCTGAGTCCGTTGCGAAGCCTGGCGACACTGTCCTTGCCGGGATTCGGATGCATATGGATCCCAAGTGGCACACTTATTGGCAAAATCCAGGAGCATCAGGAATGGCGACCACCATCGATTGGCACCTGCCTGCGGGAGTTACCGCCCAACCACCCCAATGGCCCATTCCTGAAAAGCTGCCTGACAAGGATTTGACGACGTACATCTACCGGGATGAAGTGGTCATCATCGTTCCGCTGAAAGTGTCGCCATCGTTGCAAAGCGGGGATTTGCAGCTGAAGGCCACAGTTTCCTGGTTGGAGTGCGACGTCCAGTGCATACCGGGTCACCAGGACGTGCAGGCAACGCTGGGCATCGGTTCAGAGACACGGCCTTCACCGGACGCCTCGCTGATTGAGGCCTGGCAGAAAAAGCTCCCAAAAAGCGATCCCTCGATTCAGGCCAGCGCAGAATGGGAATCGGCCGCCACCGGCGAACTGCGGCCCCTGCTCATCGCCTGGCGGCCAACATCACCGGTGATTAACCCGGATTTCTTTCCTGACGCCAACGAGAATTTCGAAGTCCAACCGGACGTGCAGCAGGTCACGGTTGAAAATTCCAGGAGCAGCATCCGCAAGCAGATTAAGAAATTGGCGGGCGATTGGCCGACCCAAATCTCGGGCTTGCTGTTGGAAGGGCCCGACGCCAACCGGCGGGGATACCTCCTCAAGTGCGACATAAAGGGATCCAGCAAGGGATCGGCGTCCGGGGGAGTAGCACAATCCACGGCACCCAGCCTGAGGGCCGTTTCGGAACCCCCTACCCTGTGGAAGATGCTGATTTACGCGTTCGTGGGAGGACTCATCTTAAACGTGATGCCGTGCGTTCTGCCGGTTATAGCGCTGAAAATCCTCGGGTTTGTGGGCCAGGCGAAAGACAATCCTGCGCGGGTGCGCTTTTTGGGTCTGGTTTACGCCGCGGGCGTGATCGTTTCATTTCTCTTTTTGGCGGCTTTGGTGCTCGGAATCAAAGCCGCCGGGCACAGAGCGGGCTGGGGAGTTCAATTCAGCAGCCCCTATTTCCTGGTGGCAATGACCACGCTGGTCACTCTCATTGGGTTGAATTTGTTTGGTGTGTTCGAAGTCACTTTGGGCGGCAAAACCCTGGATGCCGCGAGCAGTTTGTCGTCACGTCATGGAACCGCGGGAGCCTTCTTCAATGGACTGCTGGCCACGGCGCTGGCAACGTCGTGCACCGCGCCATTCCTTGGAGCAGCGGTTGGTTTCGCATTCGCCCCCAATCAAACGGCGAGTGCAACGTTGCTCGTCTTTTTCACCGTAGGCCTAGGGCTGGCCTTGCCGTACGTCTTGCTCACGTGGCAACCGGCCTGGCTGAAATTCCTGCCAAAGCCCGGCGTCTGGATGGAGCGTTTTAAGGTGGCTATGGGTTTCCCCATGCTCGCAGTCGCGGTCTGGCTATTCAGCCTGGTAACGATTTATTACGGCGAACGGTCCTGGTGGCTGGCAATTTTCCTTGTGATGGTGGCCGCGGCGGCATGGATTTACGGCGCGTTCATTCAGCGAAGTCGCGCGCGTCCCGGCGTTGCGGCCGTCTGTGCGCTACTCGTGCTCGTTACGGCTTACGTGTACGCTCTCGAAGGGCATTTGCGGTGGCGCCAGCCCAGTGAAGGCAAGGCCAGCGACACCACAAGCCAGCAGGAACCTGGAGGCATCGCCTGGGAGCCCTGGTCGGTTGCGGCTGTTCAGAAAGCGAGGGAGGAACACCGGCCCGTCCTTGTGGATTTCACGGCCAAATGGTGCCTTACCTGCAACACAATAGTGAAACCGGCCCTGGAAAGTTCATCCGTAAAAACGAAAGTCCGGGAACTCAACGCCGCCGCATTCATAGGAGATTACACGCGTTTTCCAGCGGACATAACTGAAGAATTGGGCCGGCACGACCGCGCCGGTGTGCCCCTGGTGTTAGTTTATCCCCCGGACCCCTCCAAGCCCCCAATGGTGCTTCCCGAGGCGCTAACGCCGGGTATCGTGGTTGAAGCTTTGGAACAGGCAGCAAAAGGCCAAACCGGAACATTGTAGAGGAGAAAGTCTGGCGTCTTAGCCGGTTCGATTGGGATTGCACGTTTGCAGCTCCCAAAAGGCTTGCCCGGAAAAATGATGCAGGCGCATACTCGGCCGCAACGACGGGCCACCGGACCATGAAAAACATCTCATTTCACTTCGGCTACATCGGATTTCTTCTCGCCTCATGTTTGCCCTTGGCAGCAGCCGGCACGCGCTATCAACCGAACTGGCAAGCCCTCGATCAAAGGCCCTGCCCTACCTGGTATCTGGATGCGAAATTCGGGATCTTCATCCACTGGGGAGTTTATTCGGTCCCATCCTGGGGAGCGCCAAAAGAATATGCCGAATGGTACTGGAACCACATCGAGGACCAAAAACCGGATAATCCGTGGCGGCAATTTCACGAAAAGAACTACGGCAAAAATTTCGATTACAAGGATTTTGCCCCCATGTTTCGCGCCGAGTTGTTCAACCCCGACCAATGGGCGGATATTTTCTTCCGCTGCGGCGCGAAGTACATCGTCCCCACCTCGAAGCACCACGAAGGTTTTTGCCTTTGGCCAAGCGAGGAAGCGAATCGCGCCTGGGGGCGCCCGTGGAATGCCGCGGTCATTGGCCCGAAACGGGATTTGATGGGCGACCTGTCGGAGGCGGTGCGCAAGCGAGGCCTCAAGTTCGGGTTCTATTATTCGCTGTACGAATGGTACAACCCGCTCTGGCTCCGAGACCGTTCGGCCTACGTAACGCAACACATGCATCCACAGTTTAAGGACGTCGTGACCCGGTACAAACCCTCCATCATTTTCACCGATGGAGAATGGGACATGACTTCCAAAGACTGGAAGAGCGAACAACTGGTGGCGTGGCTCTTCAACGATTCCCCGTGCCAGGATGAAGTTGTGATTAATGATCGCTGGGGAAAAGAAACCCGGCACCATCACGGCGGTTACTACACGACCGAGTATGGCGCCGGAATGAAGGACGATTCGCACCCGTGGGAGGAGAGCCGAGGCATGGCCTATTCATATGGTTACAATCGCGCCGAAACCATCGATGATTACAAAACCGCACGGGAAATGATCCTCGTGCTTTGTGACCTGGTGAGCCGCGGCGGCAACTTCTTGCTCGACATCGGCCCCACCGGCGACGGCCGAATCCCGGTCATAATGCAGCAGCGCCTGCTCCAGATTGGCGATTGGCTCAAGGTTAACGGAGAGGCGATTTACGGAACGCGTTACGCCGGCCGATCATGCCAGTGGTCCGAGGGCCAGAGGCCGGGACAGGAGTACGGCGAATTCCGGGTCAAATACGATTTGATGGACCAGATCGGCCAAGCCCCCAAGAGCGGCAAAGCTTCGAAGCAGCTTTTCTTCACCAAAAAACCTGACGCCCTTTATGCCATCACCACGGGGTGGTTGGGGCCCCAGATCACGATCCATAATATTACTGTGCCCCCGAACTGCCAGGTAACGCTTCTGGGTCGTGAGACGCCTTTGCGCAGCGCCGCTCAAGGTAATGGCCTGGTAATCGAAGTGCCGCGGATGGAACCTTCCGAACTGCCATGCCAGTATTGCTATAGCTTCAAGATTCCCGGCGCACGTCTCCTGCCCGAGTAAATGCCGGGAAGATGCCGGGTCTTTCCCCGGGTTTTCAAAAGGCTTGTTGTATGGCATCGTTCGCGATGGCTGGAGTCTTCCGTAGAGCAAGCTACGCCGGCGCAGACGCCCCTCACCCTGGGCACGGGCGGCAATGCCACACCACGGGGAGGTTGTCGATCATCGCCTTGGCTGCAAGCGCCCTCATGGCCGCCTCCCACGCACGGGGGTCTGAGCTACCACCTCCCCAGTCACCTTTTGCCCAAGGCGTTGCCGGTCCCGAGTTTTCCGCCGTTTTGGCAGCCCCATACAAACTTACCAATCACATCTTCCTGCTCACACTCAGGGAAACGATCCATTGCGCGTTGGAGTCTTCCGAGCGCGGTGACAGTCGCAGCGCTGCGCAAAAACGAACCAATCGGGGATTGCGCGAAACAAAACGGCTCGTCCAGGAGCTCCTGGACTGTCCGGAAGGCTCCAGGGCGAAGACACTTCGAAGCCAGGTCCTCGAAACTCTAACCGCAATGGATAATCTTTCCCGATCGCCTCTCCCTCAAAAGGTTGATTTTTTTGAGACGCCGCTGCTATTTCTTGGACGCCTGTCGCGGCCTGTTGGGCGCGGCAAAACGGCCGCGTCAAATCTTGAAGCGTCCACAGAAACAGACCTAAGCCTTTTGGATCCCCTGCCAGGCAGTTTCTGGCGTCGACCTTCGTCCATTAGCACACAAGATCTTTATCATGGGTTCGGGAGGACACACCTCCTGCTTGATCCGGAATCGGTTTGCACATACGCGGGTCCAAAAGAGAGTTTTGGACGCAACCCCGGTTTTGAAATCGAAAACTCGGGGGTGAAGCTCAAGCTGAAATTTGCGGAGGTTTCATCCGAACCATTCGCGGCGCGAATCTTCGACGCCGTGGGATTTCACGTGGATCCTACGGACTACGCGCCACAGGTGAAGGTCCGTTACTCCCGGCGAATTTTCCAGGAGTTCAACCAGCGCAAACCCCTCCAGACCCGGTTCACGCTGTTTGGATTCATCCCGCTCTTCACTCTCGAGCTACAGCAACATTATGATCCGTTCAACTACATTACCGCCACCGTGTTGAGAAACGGCTCGCGCTGGTCCGGACCCGAGCTCAAGCGCAATTTATTGCGCAACCCTGAGGAACCCCGCGCTGAATTGGAACCGTCCAACTACCGCGCGGAAGTGGAAGAGCAGATCGATTATGTTGAGACAGCGTCCGCGAGTGTGCAGCTCAAGATCGGAAAAAGCATCGGGCCATGGGATTTCGGCCAACTGGGCCACGCGTCGATACGGGAACTGCGCGGCGCCGGGCTGCTGGCCGCATGGTTGGGCTGGTTTGACACCCGTTTTGACAACACGCGCCTGCGAGTTGTTCAGCGTGAGGGACGCCACGAATTAGAGCATTATTTTTCGGACCTCGGAGGCGTGCTGGGCAAAACCAGCGGCATTCTTTACGCCAGGGGTGAACTTCCAAACGCTTTCCCCTGGGCCTTCACCAAGCGGCCACTGCTGCAGGGGCCGCATCATCTGGCGGAGCCACTGCGATTCAGCGGGTACAAACCCGTGACAAGGACCGACGCATTTGCGGCCATGACACTCGATGACGCCCGGTGGATGGCCCGCCTGATTGCCCAATTGAACGAGCAGCAACTAGAGCAGGCCCTGGTCGCATCGGGTTTTGATTCGGCCCAGGTCAAATTGTATCTAGCCAAGCTGTTGAGCCGGCGGGAGCAAATGATGGCGGACCTTGGCCTGGCCAGCAAACCTTCAGCTGACAAAATGAATCGGCTTCTCTCATATGACCCAAGAAGAGAA
>Ga0070738_10007070_pt1 | contig 11433 bp, 9 predicted proteins | sample Coa_R2_2_FD_66446 | JGI IMG/M metagenome (GOLD analysis project Ga0070738, IMG submission 66446) | Surface soil microbial communities from Centralia Pennsylvania, which are recovering from an underground coalmine fire - Coalmine... | ecosystem: Environmental > Terrestrial > Soil > Unclassified ... | reverse complement strand
CGAGAAAAAAGAATTTGACCGGGACATCATCATCCCGGACATGAACAAATCGCTCGCCGAAGAAGGCATTGCTCCGCTCGGCAAACCCCGCCCCACGTGGCAGTGGAGTCAGGTGAAAGCCGTACTCGCCAAACACGGCGGTGATATTGAGACACCCATCAAAAAACTGCCGAAAGGGTTGTTGGAGATTCTTCTCAACGGCGCAGGCACGGAGCAGTTTGAGATACTTTACACCTATTCGAGCGGGCGTACCGCAAAGTACCGGCACCGCTACGCGGGCATCCTCGGCATGTTGAAGGAATCCTACGATAACACAAGCTCCAACGGGATCCGCGAATGGGCGGAGTCGTTCATGAATACGATTCCATGCGAAGCATGCCACGGAGGCAGACTGAAGAAAGAATCTTTGTTTGTTCGGATAGACGATCTGAACATCCATGACGTCGTTTCCGCTTCGATAAAAAAATGTTTGAAGCGGATCGAATCGTTCCGCTTCACGAACAGGCAGCAGGAGATCGCGCGGCCGATACTGAAAGAGATTACGTCGCGCCTGAAATTTCTACTTGATGTCGGGTTAGACTATTTAACGCTCAACCGCGGCTCGCGCACGCTGAGCGGCGGCGAGGCCCAGCGCATCCGGCTTGCAACGCAGATCGGCTCGCAGCTTGTCGGGGTAATGTACGTGCTCGATGAGCCGAGCATCGGCTTGCACCAGCGCGATAACCTGAAGCTTATCACGTCGCTCAAGAATCTCCGCGATCTCGGGAATAGCGTCATCGTCGTCGAGCACGACCGTGAAATGATCGAGCACGCAGATTACGTCGTCGATCTCGGTCCGGGGGCGGGCGAGCACGGCGGCAAACTTGTGAAAAGCGGACCGCCCGCGCTGTTCCAAAACGGTAACGCTGCACCTGTATCGATAAACGGTAATGGCGCCCTCAAAAGCTACACCGCGGAATACCTGAGCGGGATGATGAAGATCGAGATCCCCGCGCAGCGGCGGAAAGGGAACAAAAAATTCATCACGCTCACCGGCGCGACGGGGAACAACCTGAAGAACACAACGCTGAAGATACCGCTCGGCATGCTCGTTTCAATTACGGGCGTGAGCGGATCGGGAAAGTCATCGCTGATACTGGAGACGCTCTACAAGATACTCGCAAAAGAATTTTATCACGCAAAAGATGTTCCGCTCCCGTATGCGAAGATCGAGGGACTAAAAAATATCGACAAGGTCATCGATATCGACCAGTCGCCTATCGGCAGAACGCCGCGCAGCAATCCCGCAACATACACCGGCTTGTTCACGCCGATACGGGATCTGTTCGCGCAACTGCCTGAATCGAAGATACGCGGTTACAAGCCGGGGCGGTTCTCGTTCAACGTAAAAGGCGGGCGGTGCGAGGAATGCGAAGGCGACGGTGTGAAGAAGATCGAAATGAATTTTTTGCCCGACGTGTACGTACAGTGCGAACTCTGCAAGGGCATGCGCTATAACCGCGAAACGCTGGAAGTGCATTTCAAAGGAAAATCCATCGCCGACGTGCTGGGAATGACAGTCGAGGAAGCGCTCCAGTTTTTTCAGGATCACCCCGTTATCAAGCGTAAATTGCAGACGCTTTACGAGGTCGGGCTTGGCTATATCCGGCTTGGCCAACAAGCAACCACGCTCAGCGGCGGCGAAGCCCAGCGCGTAAAGCTTTCCGAGGAACTTTCAAAGGTTTCGACGGGTAATACATTGTATATTCTCGATGAGCCGACAACGGGTTTGCACTTTGAGGACATCCGCATGCTGCTCTCCGTGCTGAACAGTCTCGTCGAAAAAGGGAACACGGCGATCGTGATCGAGCATAATCTGGACGTGATAAAAGCGTCCGACTGGGTGATCGATCTCGGTCCGGAAGGCGGTGATGAGGGCGGTTACATTGTCGCCGAAGGCACGCCGGAAGCCGTTGCGCAAAGCAAAAAGAGTTATACCGGGCAGTATCTGCAAACGGAATTGGCCCGCGATCAACATACATAATCAACGCATGAAATCTCTTTCCCTCTTTATTGTTCTCATTCTCGGAACGATTGCCGCGTACGGCTCGGGCAACACGCCCGCACCGCCGCCGCAACGCTCTCTGGACGCCATTAGCGCGGACGACGCGAAGAAGCATGTCTATTTTCTCGCAGCGGATTCCATGCAAGGCAGGAACACGCCAAGTCCGCAGTTGGAGATCGCCGCGCGCTATATCGCCGACCGTTTCAAGGAATACGGCCTGCAACCGTTGAATGGTTCCTACTTGTATCCGTATCATATTTCACGTTCCAATCTCGATACAAACAGCGATTTGAGGATCACACTCGGCAATACGAAAAGTTCATTCCGGCTGAAGAGCGATTGGGATCCGCTCGAGATGACGGCAGGGAGCAAATCAAGCGGAGAGGCAAGCGGCGATATCACAGGGAACATTGTTTTTGCGGGATACGGCATTACCGCACCGGAATACAAGTATGATGATTACAAGAATATTGACGCGACCGGCAAGATCGTCTTTATTCTTCGCCACGAACCGCGCGAGAAAAGCGACGATACGACCGTGTTCAAAGGAAGAGCATTAACGAAATATTCCACATATGAAGAAAAGATCAGGAACGCAATTATGCACGGCGCCAGCGGCTTGTTGATCTGCACCGATCCGCTCAATCATCTGATGCTTACCCCTGAGGGGTATCCCTGGCCCTCGGTGTATTTCAAAAAAATGAAAGGTTCTGATATTCCGATACAACTCGATCTCGACAACGGCCATAAAAAAACAATCCCCGCCGCCTATGTGGGTGAAGCGGTCATTGATGCGCTTTTCGGCAGCGTCGATTCCCTTACGCACCTGCAAGCGCGCATCGACAGCACGCTTACGCCTAATTCATTTGACTTCAAAGATGCGAGTTGCGACATGCACGTTATCGTAAAAAAAGAAACGATCACCGTTCACGACGTCGTCGGGTGGCTGCCGGGGACGGAGCGAGACAGCGAACATATTATTATCGGCGGGCACTACGATCATCTCGGCACGAAACATGCCACAAGCCCCGGTGAGGATACGATATACAACGGCGCCGACGACAATGCTTCCGGAACAACCGGGGTACTGGAAACCGCGCGGGCGTTCTGCGCCGCCGGAAAGAAACCGGAACGGAGCGTTCTCTTCATCGCATTCAGCGGCGAAGAAAAAGGATTGTTCGGATCGCGCGCCTATGCCGCCAACCCTCTTGTCCCGCTCGAAAAATGCGACGCGATGCTGAATATGGATATGATCGGACGCAACGCGCCGGATACGCTTGAACTTGGCGGGGGAAACCACTCGCCTGAGCTTGAAGCGATTGCGCGCGAGCAGAACAAGGACGTCGGATTCGTTCTCACCGACGGCGCCAATTCGTTCTTCGACCGCAGCGATCAGGCAAGCTTTGCCGAAAAAGGCATCCCCGTTCTTTTCTTCTTCACCGGCGAGCATAAGGATTATCATCAAGTAACCGATTCGCCCGACAAGATCAATTACGAAAAGCTCGCCCGCGTTGCAACGCTCTGCTTCCGCACGGCGTGGTATATCGCCGACGGCAACAGCCATTTTGCATACATAGAGCACCCGGCGGAGAAGTGAAATCAAGGCACAACAGGGCGTAAATAGTTATTTGCCCGACAGGCGGGAATAAGTATCTTTGTCCTTTATTATACAATCATTCGGAGATTTTTATGAAGTTTTTGACAATATTCGTGCTAAGCGCATGCGCTCTTTCTGCCAACGCGCAAACAACGCTTCGCTATCAAATGAAACCGGGCGAGAAACTGCAATACCGTACCAGCAACAGTGTGGATATCAGCACGACCCAAATGGGGACCCAGCAAGAAATGAAACTTTCCACAAAAGCCGTTTTTGATATAAACGCGGAAAAGATTGAAGGGGAAAACATGGTATTTACAAACGCATTCAAATCTTGTGCAACGAACGTAAAAATGCCTTCGCAAGGGGTCAAAGATTCAACCATAAAGCTTACTGCTATCGTGGGCAAACGGACACGAGTCACGATGACGCCTTTCGGCAAAGTTATATCTACGAAGATCGTAGACACACCGAATATCGACGAACAACTGATGCTTGTGCTGTCGCAAAACGCGTCGGAGCTGACGAATATTTGGACGGAATTCGGGAGCAATCCCGTGAAGCCCGGCGATACATGGAAGGTACAGCAAAAAGATTCGAACGACGCGCCCGGCAACGGAAAAGTTTATACGACGAAGAATATCAAATATTACTATCTGCGTAACGCCGATACGCTGAAACATACATGCGCCGTTATCGAATATACCCTTGACATTTCCGTGGAAGGAGGGTTTAAGAACCCCGTGCCACCCGGCAATGAATTGACGGTGGATGGCGACGGAAACGGCTCCGGCACAATATATATCGATGCTGCGCAAGGCAAGATCATTGCGGACAACAACAAACTTGATGCGAACCAAAGTCTCTCTATCCCGGGGCAATCGGATCCCGTGCTGACAAGTACAAAAACTGTCACGTCGCATCTGGCCATCGTCGAGTGATCGTATCGTATGTGTCTGCGAAACGCCGGAGAATTCTCCGGCGTTTTTATTATATAATATTGAACAATTAGAACGACCTTATTCACAATAACATAACGCTCATGAAATTTTTTACTTTCTGCTGCATATTGTTCGCCGCGCTTGCATTGCATGCGCAAACAACGCTTCGTTATCACATGACGCCCGGCGAACATTTGAAATACAGAACGAACAACACGACCGAAACCGCAACGAGTGCGATGGGGCAGGATATGGATATCCATACCACCCTTTCCTCCATTATGGCAATGAATGTGGAGAGCGCCGATGCGAACCAGTATACGTTCACCAGCACGTTCGATTCGTGCAGCGTGAAAATGGAACCTACTTCGCCGGGGTTGAGCGACTCCGTGATCTCCAACGCCCTAAAAGAATTTTTAGGCAAACGGACAAGGATCACTATGACGCCCATGGGGAAAGTTCTTTCTATTGCCATGGTTGATACACCGCATTTTTCGAACCCGATGTTGAGCGGACTGACAAAAAGCTTTACCAAATACAGCGATATGTTCGGCTCTTTCCCCGAAAAATCCGTGAAGCCCGGCGATACATGGACCTCCAAGCATAACGATACGACGGATATCGGCAGCGGGGCAGAAGATACCGGCGCAATGGCGCGAACCGGAACCATTTATACCACGACAAACGCAACCTATACGTTGATGCGCTTCACCGATACGCTTGGTCACCATTGTGCGGTGATCGGCAATACATTCACCTTAAAAACCGATGGCGACATGAGCATGATGGGAATGAACATGACAATAGACGGCGACGGGACAGGAAAAACCACGTTCTATTTCGATGCAGACAAAGGGATATTGGTGGCAAGCGAGAACAGAACGGAAATCTCGCAGAACATGGCAATGACGGGACAGCAAAATATGGTCATGCCTTCCTCAACAACCGTGACAATGCACATGACACTGATGCCGTGATGAAGCGCCTGAAATATTCGGTACTTATTCTGGCGTTTGTTGCATGCGCGTCGGCGCAGCAAAAAGATCTTGCGCCGTACGTGCAGCAGGATTCTTCATACATCTCCGCGGCGGAGTACGCCGCCCGCAGGGAAGCGGTTTTAAAAATCATGCCGCAAAAGGGAGTTGCCGTATTCCGCTCATCGGAAGAATACCCGCGCACCCCGTCATCGGAATTTGTATTCCGCCAGTTGAATAATATTTTATACCTCAGCGGATACGCCGGAGAAAACGGCACGCTCGTGCTTTCTCCGGCGGGAATAGATATCGGCGGGAATAACCGGCGGGCGATCCTGTTTCTTCCGGCGCGAAGGGAATCGAACGAACAATGGACGGGACCGCAAATGGGACCGGATGAAGCCGCAGACCTGCTTGGCGTCGCGGCATACCCAAGCGATTCTCTTACACCGTGCCTGCAACGTATACTCGCAGGAGCGGATACGCTTTATTACGACTGGCTGCACCCCGTCCTGAAAGAATCGCTCCCCGGAGAAGACCTTTTCGCAAAACACGAGCAAGAGGAAACTCTCGAAAAAGATTTTCCCAATATTACAAGAATATTGCCGACATCTTTCCTCGTTGATTCCCTGCGCATGATAAAATCGCCCGCGGAACTTGCGCTGATGCAACAGGCGATAGACCTTTCCTGCGAAGGGCACCGCGCGGCGATGAAAGCGGCGCATCCGGGGATATACGAATACCAGCTTGAGGCGGAATTCGATCACGCCATCGAAGCAGGCGGCGCGGAAGCGCCATCGTATCCCGATATCGTCGGCAGCGGACCGAACTCGTGTTTCCTGCATTACTCCGCCGACCGCAGGCAAACCAAGAACGGCGACATCGTTTTAATGGATTGCGGCGCGGAGTATCATGGCTACGCCGCCGACGTGACTCGCACGTTTCCCGTGAATGGAACGTTCTCGCCGGAGCAGCGGGCGATCTATCAACTTGTCTATGATGCGCAGAGCGCGGGGATTGACGAGGTGAAGCCGGGCGCAGCGTTCTATGCGCCGCATAAGCGCGCGTTTGCCGTTATTCATGCGGGGCTTGCAAAGCTCGGCATTATTAATGATCCCGCGTGGGCAAAGACCGATCCGATGACGATCCCGCTCGATGATATCAATACACGCGATACCGCCGTGTTCCGGTACTTCATGCATGGCACCTCGCATACGCTCGGCATGGACGTGCATGACACATACGGTTCGCGCACACTCATGACGAACGAAGTGCTTACGGTAGAACCGGGAATTTATATACAGGAAGGAAGCCCGTGCGATAAGAAGTGGTGGAACATCGGCGTGCGGATCGAAGACGATATCCTTGTTACGAGCACGGGGCATCGCATCATGTCCGCCTGCGTGCCGCGCTTACCTGATGAGATCGAAGCGCTGATGAAGAAATAAGTAACGTTACCGCTTGCCCTGATAGAACGCTTCCGCCTCTAACACATCCTCTTCACTGCCGATGAAAAGCGGCGTACGCTGATGAAGCGACCGCGGCAGTATATCCAATATCCGCTCTTTGCCATTCGTTGCGCGCCCGCCCGCCTGCTCGATGATCATCGCCAGAGGATTGCATTCGTAGATAAGCCGGAGCTTGCCATTGGGCTTGCGGACATCCGGCGGATACAGGAATATCCCGCCGTATACAAGTGTGCGGTGCGCATCCGCCACCAGCGAGCCGACATAGCGCGCACTGTACGGTCTGCCGGTGCTTTCGTCTTTCTGTTTAAGGTACTCCACATATTTTCGTATGCTTTCATCCCACCGCAGGTAGTTCCCTTCGTTCACGCTGTAATATTTTCCGCGTTTCGGCAGGCGGATGTTCTCGTGCGAAAGCAAAAATTCTCCCACGCTCGGATCCAGCGTGAATCCCTGCACGCCCGCGCCGGTCGTGATCACGAGCATCGTGCTGCTGCCATAGAGCGCGTACCCCGCGGCGACCTGTTTATACCCGGGTTGCAGACAATCGGCTTCCGTCCCGGGTTTCCCGTGCGGCGTAATGCGCGCATAGATGCCGAAGATCGTCCCTATCGTGATATTCGCATCAATGTTCGAAGAGCCGTCGAGCGGATCGAAGCACAAAACGTATTTACCGACCGGGAAATGGTCGGGGATGGACATGATCTCGTCGCTCTCTTCCGATGCCATTACACACAAATGCCCGCCGTGATCCATTGCTTTGTAGATCGTGTCGTTCGCGAATTCGTCCAGCTTCTGCACAACTTCGCCGTGGATGTTCTCGTGTGCCGTTGCGCCGAGCACGTCCACCAGTCCCGCGCTGCGGACGGTGCGGGAAATGATGCGGATCGCGAGCGTCAGATCGCGCAGAAGCCGCGAGAATTCTCCCGTCGCCTCCTTATGAGTATCCTGCGCTTCGGAAATATAACGTTCAATGGTAACCAGCTTCTTGGGGATAGCCATGCAATGTAATATCTAAAATTTGTAATTTTTTTATGAGACGATCTCGCGTTCGGAGGGACGAACCGTCAGCACGGGGCACGGCGCTTTGCGCACTACTTTTTCCGCGGTACTGCCGAGCAGAAAATGATCGAGCCCGCTTCGCCCGTGCGTGCCGATGATGATAAGATCTATCTCGTGTTCTTCGGCGTAGCGGAGTATTTCAGCGAACGGTCTGCCGTGCAATGTTTCCACGACCGCGGGGACATCTTGCGGAATAAGCGACGTGCGCCACGCCTGCATCTCCTCGTTCGCGGATTTTTCCAGCACCGATTCGACGTCCACCATACCGACCTGACCGAACATCTCCGCAGGATACATGACCGGCTCGATGACATTCAGAAGATGTAACTCCGCTTTGAACGAACGTGCAAATTCCACGGCATAATGCAATGCCTGTTTCGAGGATTCGGAAAAATCAATCGGCGCAAGCAGTCGTTTGATACGTATCATCGTGTTTGCTTTCGATATAGGTGATCGTTGCCGTCGGGTAATCCGCCACAAGCTGATCTTCTGTCATTTCACATGCAATGGCAACGGGTTCGAGCCCGACACAAACTTCAAAATGCGCTTCGTTCGCGACCACGCTTACGCGTAAGTGCACCGTGCGGAATCCGCGCGCAAGCAACTCATCGCGTATCCGCAAAGCGGTTCTGTAATCATGCACCACCGCCGCCAGAACCGTATAACCGTGAACATTCACCCGGTGGTTGTGATAATCAACGATAACGGATCGCGCCTGCGGACGGTCGTTCGTTTGCATCAGTTGCGCAATAGCAGCAAGATCAACATACGCCGCAGAAGAGGTGTTTTCTCTGAGAATTGCCGGGCATTCTTGCACACTGTCTGTTCCCGTTTGATCTTCAACATTCTCCGTTTGGTCTTCAATATTCTCTGTCTGCGCCTTCACATTCTCCATTTGCGCTCCTGCATCTTCCGTCTTCGTCTCCGCATAGAGTTCATCGGAAAGCGAATCGTCGAATGCTTCGATGACGACCGTTGCACAGCCGATGATGCCTATTTCCCGCGCTGCCGCATCGGAGAGATCAATGATGCGCTTCCCGACGTATGGTCCGCGGTCGTTTACGCGCACAATCACGCTTTCGCCGTTGTTCGTATTCGTTACGCGCACGAGCGATCCGAACGGCAGCCACCGGTGCGCGCAGGTCATATCCTCTTTATTGAAACGCTCGCCGCTTGCGGTGCGCCTTCCATTGAAATGTTTTCCATACCACGAGGCAACGCCGCGCTTTACATAGAACGGTTTCGCCTCCGGAACGCACGTTACCGCCGCCGAATCCACTTTATCTCCTATAAACGCATTAGCTTTATTCGTTGATGCGAGACACGCCAGCGACAAGAGAACAAGGAGCACAAAAACTATGTTATTTCTTTTTCTTTTTTTCATACGAAGCACCGCCGATGAATGTGAGCCATCCGTACGGGTCTTCACCATCACGTGTTATTTTGAAAAATTCTTTCTGCAACGATCGCGTGATATCACCGACCTTGCCCGTTCCCACTTTTATTTTATCCACCGATGTTACCGGCGATATTTCTGCGGCTGTGCCGGCAAAAAACACTTCGTCCGCGATAACAAGCATTTCGCGCGGAATGTTTTCCTCGTGAACTTCCAGCTTCAGCTTCCGCGCAAGCGTCATGATACTGTTGCGCGTGATGCCGCCGAGAATTGACGCGCTGAGCGGCGGCGTGTACAACGCGCCCTCATACACCAGAAAAATATTCTCGCCGCTTCCTTCGCTGATAAAGCCGTTGGAGTCGAGCGCTATGCCTTCGGCATACCCGCCCGCAACCGCTTCCATTTTGATGAGCTGTGAATTGATATAATTGCCGCCGACCTTTGCCAGCATCGGGATAGAGCCCGGTGAAGGGCGCGACCAGCTTGACACGCAAACCGATATGCCTTTTTCAATGGCTTCACTGCCGAGATAACTCCCCCAATCCCATACTGCGATCGCAGTATCAACGGGGTTATTCATCGGGTACACGCCAAGCTCGCCATAGCCGCGGTACACAATGGGGCGGATATAACAAGAAGGCATATTGTTCGCCTTTATCAATTCAAGCGTCGCGGCAGTCAATTGCTCGATGTTATACGGAATCTCGGTGCGATAGATGCGCGCGCTGTTCACCAGTCGCTGTAAATGCTCGGGCAGGCGGAACACCGCCGTGCCTTTTTTCGTCTGGTAACAACGTATGCCTTCAAAAAAACTGCCGCCGTAATGGATGACGTGCGTAAGAATGTGAATGTTCGCTTTGTCCCACTCGACAAGCTTGCCGTTCATCCAGATATATTTTTCTTTCTTCAATGCCATTATCTTTACTCACTTGATTTCTTGTCCGTAACCTTATTTTCTGCACCGCGATCCGTATCACAAACTTTTATTTATTTCCGTCCTGCTCCGGCATATCCGGCGGAATCACTATTTCAGGGATTGCTTTCCCTTTGCTATGTTCTTTTATTTCCGGAATATCCATCTGCGGAATTATTATTTCGGGAATTGCTTTTCCTTTGATATGTTTTCCGGGGATCTTCATTCCTTTAATATGCTTCTCCGGAATGGTCATGCCGTGAACATGTATCTTCGGCACAGTAATACCTTCTATATGCTGTTCCGGAATATTTATATCCGGCACCGTGATCTCAGGAATGGTCATATCGGGAACCGTGATCTCAGGGATCGTAATATCCGGCGTACGCATGCCGCGAATCGTGATCTTCGGGATGTGTATCCCAGGTATTACCGTGAAACTGTCCGCAGGGATGGTCATATCCTCCTGGGGCATTGACTTTAGACCAGAACCTGTCACATTTCCTTCCAGTACATGATCCGGTCCGTTCCAAGACCAGTTTTGGAAATAATGATCCGTGCTTCCGGAATTCTTTCTTACCGGAGTTCCATCCTGATCGAGAAGATACACTATTTTCGGATCGATGCTTGGATCGGCATAAACAATGATGCCATCATCTATACTTCGGGCATCCGCCAGTTGTGGGAGTTCATATTGTTTGATCCGCTTTTGCAGGTCACCAAGTTCTCCTTGCGCTTTTTCAAGTGCGCGTTTTGCAGAGTTGAGCGCATTATTATCGCCACCCAACTCGCCTTGAACTTTTTCAAGGGCACGGTTCACGGCATTAAGCGCATCTTTCCGTGCCTGTTCCGTCAGATCTTTTGCCTGTACGGCAAGCACACCTATGCAACAGCAAAGTGCCACTATCAACGTTCTCATTTTTTACTCCTTTTCCCACCGGAACGGTGTTAATAGTTGGAATAAAGTGAATTATGTTGTTTTCACGTTGACTACTGCAAACTAGTTCCGTCCAAATACTACTTATACCGGCATCTCGTAA
>Ga0070738_10007065_pt1 | contig 11446 bp, 10 predicted proteins | sample Coa_R2_2_FD_66446 | JGI IMG/M metagenome (GOLD analysis project Ga0070738, IMG submission 66446) | Surface soil microbial communities from Centralia Pennsylvania, which are recovering from an underground coalmine fire - Coalmine... | ecosystem: Environmental > Terrestrial > Soil > Unclassified ... | reverse complement strand
TCTCGGCGACCAGCTCGATCGCCTCGCGCCACTCGGCTTCGACCAGGCGGCCGCCGCGGCGGATATAGGGCCGGTCGAGCCGGCGCCGCACCAGCCCGTCGACGGCAAAGCGGGTCTTGTCGGAAATCCACTCCTCGTTGACCGCCTCGTGGAGCCGCGGCAGCACGCGCAGAATCTGGCTGCCGCGGGAATCGATGCGGATATTGCTGCCGACCGCATCGAGCACGTCGATCGACTCGGTCTTGCGCAGCTCCCACGACCGGGCGACAAACGCGTAAGGCTTCGAGGTGAGCGCGCCGACCGGGCACAAGTCGATGATGTTGCCGGACAATTCCGAATCGAGCGCGCGCTCGATATAGGTGCCGATCTCCATGTTCTCGCCGCGCCCGGTGGCGCCCAGCTCGGCCACCCCGGCGACGTCGGTAAGAAAGCGGATGCAGCGCGTGCAATGGATGCAGCGCGTCATCGCGGTGGCGATAAGCGGCCCGAAATTCTTCTCGCTGACCGCCCGCTTCGGTTCGCGGTAGCGGCTGCGGTCGAAGCCGTAGGCCATCGCCTGGTCCTGCAGATCGCACTCGCCGCCCTGGTCGCAGATCGGGCAGTCGAGCGGATGGTTGATCAGCAGCATCTCCATGACCCCGTGGCGCGCCTTCTTGGCCTTCTCCGACTGGGTCAGGATGACGTTGCCGTCGGCCACCGGCATCGCGCAGGAGGCGACCGGCTTCGGCGAGCGTTCGACCTCGACCAGGCACATCCGGCAATTGCCGGCGATGGCCAGGCGCTCGTGGTAGCAGAAATGCGGAATCTCGATCCCCGCCTGCTGGCAGGCCTGCAGGATCGTCGTGCCGTTCGGCACTTCGAGTTCGCGGCCGTCGATCGTCACCTTCGGCATCTGCGCCTCACTCCGCCGCGCGGCGCCGGGCCGCGGCGCGGTATTCCTCGATGCGCCGGACCATCTCCGGGCGGAAATGCCGGATCAGGCCCTGCACCGGCCAGGCGGCGCCGTCGGCGAGGGCGCAGATCGTGTGGCCTTCGATCTCCCGCGTCACCTCCTCCAGCGTGTCGATCTCCTCGACGCTGGCGTCGCCTTTGACCATGCGCTCCATCACCCGCCACACCCAGCCGAGCCCCTCGCGGCAGGGCGTGCACTGGCCGCAGCTTTCGTGCTTGTAAAAGGCGGAGAGCCGGGCGATGGCGCGGACGATGTCGGTCGACTTGTCCATGACGATCAGCGCCGCGGTGCCGAGGCCGCTCTTCTCGGCGACCAGCGCGTCGAAATCCATCAGCACGGTGTCGCATACCGAGCGCGGCAGCACCGGGGTCGACGAGCCGCCGGGGATCACCGCCAGCAGATTGTCCCAGCCGCCGCGCACCCCGCCGGCATGGCGCTCGATCAGCTCCTTCATCGGGATCGACATCGCCTCTTCGACATTGCACGGCTGGTTCACATGGCCGGAAATGCAGAAGATTTTCGTGCCGGTATTGCGCGGCCGGCCGATCGAGGAGAACCACGCCGCGCCGCGCTTGAGGATCGCCGGCGAGACGGCGATGGTCTCGACGTTGTTGACCGTCGACGGGCAGCCGTAGAGCCCGACCTGGGCCGGGAACGGCGGCTTCAGCCGCGGCTGGCCCTTGCGCCCCTCGAGGCTTTCGAGCAGGCCGGTCTCCTCGCCGCAGATATAGGCGCCGGCGCCGCGATGGAGGTAGAGCTCCATGTCGTAGCCCGAGCCGCAGGCGTTCTTGCCGAGCAGCCCCGCCTCGTAGGCCTCGTCGATCGCGGTCTGCAGGTGCCGGGCCTCGTTGTAGAACTCGCCGCGGATATAGATGTAGCAGGCGGTGGCCCCCATGCCGGCGCCGGCCAGCAGGCAGCCTTCGAGCAGCTTGTGCGGCTCCCAGCGGAGGATGTCGCGGTCCTTGCAGGTGCCGGGCTCGCTTTCGTCGGCGTTGACCACGAGATAGGTCGGCCGGTCGCTCTCCTTCGGCATGAACGACCATTTGAGCCCGGTCGGAAACCCGGCGCCGCCCCGCCCGCGCAGCCCGGACTCCTTGATCTCGTTGACGATCCAGTCGCGGCCCTTGGCGATGATCTCCCTGGTTCCCTCCCAGTCCCCGCGCGCCCGCGCCCCGGCGAGGTGCCAGTCGTGCTCGCCGTAGAGGTTGGTGAAGACGCGGTCCCGGTCAGCCAGCATCCTTGTCCTCTCCCCGCAATGTCGTCTTGCCGCCCGCCGGCGCCGAGCCGCGGCGGCCCTTGACCGAGCCGGGCGGCGGCGCGGTCCCGGCCTTGAGCGCATCGAGCAGCGCCTCGGTCGCCGGGCCGTCGAGGTCCTCGTAGTAATCGTCGTTGACCTGGAGGATCGGGGCGTTGACGCAGGCGCCCAGGCACTCGACCTCGACCAGGGTGAACAGCCCGTCCGCCGTGCTTTCGCCGACGCCGATGCCGAGCTTTCGCGTACAGGCGGCGACGATATCGTCCGAGCCGCGCAGCCAGCACGGCGTCGTGGTGCAGGCCTGCAGCAGATAGCGGCCGACCGGGCGCAGGTTGAACATCGTGTAGAAGGTGGCGACCTCGTAGACCCGGATCGGCGCCATGCCGAGAATCTGCGCCACCGCGTCCATCGCCGCCCGCGGCAGCCAGCCGCCCGACTGCCGCTGCGCCAGGTCGAGCAGCGGCAACACCGCGCTGGCCTGGCGGCCCGGCGGATATTTGGCGATATGCGCCCGCGCCTTCGCCATGTTCTCCTCGGTGAAGGCGAAGCTTTCCGGCTGCTCGACGGGAAGACCGCGGCCGATCATCGGTCGATCTCGCCGAAGACGATGTCCATCGAGCCGATGATCGCCACCACGTCGGCGAGCATGTGGCCGCGCGACATGAAGTCGGTCGCCTGCAGGAAGGCGAAGCCGGGGGCGCGGATCTTGCAGCGGTAGGGCCGGTTGGTGCCGTCGGCGACGAGGTAGACGCCGAACTCGCCCTTCGGCGCCTCGACCGCGGTGTAGGTCTCGCCGGCGGGCACGTGGTAGCCCTCGGTGTAGAGCTTGAAATGGTGGATCAGCGCCTCCATCGACTGCTTCATCACCGCGCGCGGCGGCGGCGCCACCTTCTGGTCGTCGACCTTGACCGGCCCTTGCGGCATCTGCGCCAGGGCCTGGCGGATGATGCGCAGGCTCTGCCGCATCTCCTCGACGCGGACGAGATAGCGGTCGTAGCAGTCGCCGTTCTTGCCGATCGGCACGTCGAAATCCATCTCGGCATAGACATCGTAGGGCTGCGCCCGGCGCAAATCCCAGGCGACGCCGGAACCGCGCAGCATCGGCCCGGAAAACGCCCAGTCCTGCGCGTCCTTGGCGCTGACCACGCCGATATTGACGGTGCGCTGCTTGAAGATGCGGTTGCCGGTCAGCAGCCGCTCGATGTCGTCGATCGTCTTCGGGAAGGTGTCGCAGAAGGCGAGGATGTCTTCGGCAAGGCCGGCCGGCAGGTCCATGTGGACCCCGCCGGGACGGAAATAGTTGGCGTGCAGCCGCGCCCCCGAGGCGCGCTCGTAGAACTCCATCAGCCGCTCGCGTTCCTCGAACCCCCACAGGAACGGGGTAATCGCCCCGACATCGAGCCCGAACGCGCAGATGTTGAGAAGATGGTTGAGGATGCGGGTGATCTCGGCAAACACGACGCGGATATACTGGGCCCGCGGCGGCGGCGTGATCCCCATCAGCTTCTCGACCGCCAGCGCGAAGGCGTGCTCCTGGCACATCGGCGAAACGTAATCGAGCCGGTCGAAATACGGGATCGCCTGCAGGTAGGTCTTGTATTCGATCAGCTTTTCAGTGCCGCGGTGGAGCAGGCCGATATGCGGGTCGGCGCGCTCGACGGTCTCGCCGTCCATCTCCAGCACCAGCCGCATGACGCCGTGCGCCGCCGGGTGCTGCGGCCCGAAATTCATCGTGAAGTTGCGGATCACCGGGGCGCCGGCGAGCTCGTCGGCGGCCTCGGCCGGCGTCGGGTGGCGCGGATCGCTCATGCTTCGCCCTTCGGCGCGGGACTGTCGGGCGCCGGCCCGGCCTTTTCGTCGCCGGGCAGAATCTTGTTCATCCCTTCCCACGGCGACAGGAAGTCGAAGCTGCGGAACTCCTGCGCCAGCTTGACCTTGTCGTAGACCACCCGCTTCTGCTCCTCGTCGTAGCGCACCTCGACATAGCCGGTCAGCGGGAAGTCCTTGCGCAGCGGATGCCCGTCAAAGCCGTAATCGGTCAGGATGCGGCGCAGATCGGGATGGTCGCTGAAATAGATGCCGTAGAGGTCGAAGGTCTCGCGCTCCCACCATCCGGCCGAGCTGAACACCCCGACCGCCGAGGGCACCGGCTCGTTCTCGTCGGTGGCGACCTTGATCCGGATGCGCTGGTTGAGCGCAATGCTCAACAGGTTGTAGACGACCTCGAACCGCTCCGGCCGGTCGGGGTAGTCGACGCCGCAGACGTCACACAGCACGGTGAACCGGCATTTCGCGTCGTCGCGCAGAAAGCGCAGGACCTCCGGCAGCGCCTCGCGCGCCACCCGGCAGCACAGTTCGCCGTGGCGCACCTGGCTGTCGAGCACGGCGCCCGGCAACGCGGCGGCGAGGTGTTCGGCGAGTGCGTCCAACCGATCGGCCATCACGGCGCCTCAGCGGGCGAAATTGCGCGTGCGGCGGATCTTTTTCTGCAACAGCAGCACCCCGTACAGCAGCGCCTCGGCGGTCGGCGGGCAACCCGGCACGTAGACGTCGACCGGCACAATCCGATCGCAGCCGCGCACCACCGAGTAGGAATAGTGGTAGTAGCCGCCGCCGTTGGCGCACGAGCCCATCGAGATCACCCAGCGCGGCTCGGCCATCTGGTCGTAGACCTTGCGCAATGCCGGCGCCATTTTGTTGCACAGCGTGCCGGCGACGATCATCACGTCGGATTGCCGCGGGCTCGGCCGAAAGACGACGCCGAAGCGGTCGAGGTCGTAGCGGCTGGCGCCGGTATGCATCATCTCGACCGCGCAGCAGGCAAGGCCGAAGGTCATCGGCCACAGCGAGCCGCTGCGCGCCCAGTTCAGCAGCCCGTCGAGCCGGGCGATGATGAAGCCGCGATCCTGCAGCTCGTCGGTCGCGGCCTCGAGCAGCCGGGTCGCGTCGCTCACTCCCATTCGAGCGCCCCTTTCATCCACTCGTAGGCAAAGCCGACCGTCAGGATGGCGAGGAACACCACCATCGACCAGAATCCGAAGGCGCCGATATCGCCGAGCGCGACCGCCCAGGGAAACAGGAAGGCGACTTCGAGATCGAAGATGATGAACAGGATCGCGACCAGATAGTAGCGCACGTCGAAACGTACCCGGGCGTCGTCGAACGGCTCGAAGCCGCACTCGTAGGGCGACAGCTTCTCCGAATCCGGCCGCTGCCGGGCAACCACGAACGACGCGCCGACCATCGCCGCCGCCAGCCCCCCGGCGATCGCAAGAAACACCAGAATCGGGAAGTATTCTCGCAACAAATCCTTCATCGCCAGCCCTCGGTCCCGTCTCCAGATATAGGTCGGATCGGCCCGGCACGAAACCACCGCCGCCGCCGGAGTTCCGGGGCCGCACGGACCGCAATCGACTGGCGGGAGCGACGGGACTCGAACCCGCGGCCTCCGGCGTGACAGGCCGGCGCTCTAACCAACTGAGCTACGCCCCCGAAAGCGTCGATCGGGGCGGCCACTCGTACCCTTGCCCCTGGCGGGGTGTCAAGCCGGGGTGTCGGACCCGGCCGGTCTGCGTTCCGGCCTCGGCGAACCGGGCGTTCGGGCGCAGCCGTGGTGGGCGATGAGGGATTCGAACCCCCGACCCCCTCGGTGTAAACGAGATGCTCTGCCAGCTGAGCTAATCGCCCCCGCCTGCGGCGCCGGCGATGCCCCAGACGGTCGCAAGCCGGCCCCTTGCGGGAGAGGCCGGCTCCGCCGGTCTTGCTAGTTCAGCGTGTCGCGCAGCCGCTTGCCGGGCTTGAACTTGGCCTGGTTCGACGCGGCGATCTTGATCTTCGCTCCGGTTCGCGGGTTGCGCCCCTCCGACGCCGCCCGCCGCGACACGGAGAACGTCCCGAACCCGACGAGCCGAACCTCGCCGCCTCCCTTCAGCGCAGCGGTGATCGAATCGAACACCGCCTCGACGGCTTTGCTCGCAGCCGATTTCGACAAATCGACCTTACCGGCAACAGCATCGACGAGCTCGTTTCTGTTCACGTGTTGCCCCCTAAGCCAGTAAACGGAATTGCTTGCTTCGGGGCGGAGTTTAGAGCGCGCCCCGTTGCGGGTCAATGACGGTTCGTCGCCTAAAACCGAGCCTTTTTTAAGCGTTACCGGCCGTTGTCGCGTGGGGACATGAAGTTGTCCGCCGCGCGGCAACGACCGATGATGCGGATCAATGCGTTACCAGTCCCGAGCGCTCTTCGCTCGCGGCGGGAAGCACCGGCGCGGGCTCGCTTTCCTCGGCCCAATCGATCGGCGTCAGGGTCCCCGCCAGGGCATAGGAGAGCACTTCGTCGACCGTTTTGGCCGGAATGATCTTGAGACCGCGCTTGACGTTGTCGGGGATCTCGGCGAGGTCCTTCTCGTTCTCGGCCGGGATCAGCACGGTCTTCAGCCCGCCGCGCAACGCCGCCAGCAGCTTCTCCTTGAGGCCGCCGATCGGCAGCACGCGGCCGCGCAGGGTGATCTCGCCGGTCATCGCGATGTCGCGCTTGACCGGGATGCCGGTCAGCACCGAGACGATCGAGGTGACCATCGCGACGCCGGCCGACGGCCCATCCTTCGGGGTGGCGCCCTCGGGCACGTGGACATGGATGTCGCGCTTTTCGAACAGCGACGGCTTGATCCCGAAGCTGTGGCTGCGCGACTTGACGAAGCTTTCGGCCGCCTGGACCGACTCCTTCATCACGTCGCCGAGCTTGCCGGTCGCCGTCACCCGCCCCTTGCCGGGCAAGGTGACCGCCTCGATCGTCAGCAATTCGCCGCCGACCTCGGTCCAGGCCAGCCCGGTCGTCACCCCGACCATGTCCTCGCTTTCCGCCTCGCCGAAGCGGAAGCGCCTGACGCCGGCGTATTTCTCGAGGTTGCGCCGGGTGATCGCGACCTTGTCGGTCTTTTTCATCAGGATGTCTTTGATCGCCTTGCGCGTCAGATTGGCGATCTCCCGCTCGAGGTTCCTGACCCCGGCTTCGCGCGTGTAGTAGCGGCACAGGTCGCGCAGCGCGTCGTCGCTGATGCTCCACTCGTGCTTCTTGAGCCCGTGCTGCTTGATCTGCTTCGGGATCAGGTGGCGCTTGGCGATCTCGATCTTCTCGTCCTCGGTGTAGCCGGGCAGGCGGATGATCTCCATGCGGTCCATCAGCGGCTGCGGCATGCGCAGCGTGTTGGCCGTAGTGACGAACATCACGTCCGACAGGTCGTAATCGACCTCGAGGTAATGATCGTTAAAGGTCGAATTCTGCTCGGGATCGAGCACTTCGAGCAGCGCCGAGGAGGGGTCGCCGCGCCAGTCGGCGCCGAGCTTGTCGACCTCGTCGAGCAGGAACAAGGGGTTGGAGGACTTGGCCTTTTTCATCCCTTGCAGAATCTTGCCCGGCATCGAGCCGATATAGGTGCGGCGGTGGCCGCGGATCTCGGCCTCGTCGCGCACCCCGCCCAGCGACATGCGCACGAAGTTGCGCCCGGTGGCGCGCGCCACCGACTTGCCGAGCGAGGTCTTGCCGACCCCCGGCGGGCCGACCAGACAGAGGATCGGCCCCTTCATCTTCTTCATGCGCTGTTGCACGGCAAGGTATTCGAGGATGCGCTCCTTGACCTTCTCCAGACCGAAATGGTCGGCGTTCAGCACCCGCTCGGCGGCGGCGATGTCGCGCTTGATCTTGGTGCGCTGCTGCCACGGGATCGACAGCATCCAGTCGAGGTAGTTGCGCACCACCGTGGCCTCGGCCGACATCGGGCTCATGCTGCGCAGCTTCTTCAATTCGGCGACGGCCTTGTCGCGCGCCTCCTTCGAGAACTTGGTCTTGCTGATCTTGTCCTCGAGTTCGGCCATCTCGTCCTTGCCGTCCTCGCCCTCGCCCAGCTCCTTCTGGATCGCCTTAAGCTGCTCGTTGAGGTAGTACTCGCGCTGGGTCTTCTCCATCTGGCGCTTGACCCGGTTGCGAATGCGCTTCTCGACCTGGAGGACGCCGATCTCGCCCTCCATGTAGCCGAACACTTTTTCCAGCCGCTCGGAGACGGTTTCCGTCTCCAGCAGCTCCTGCTTCTCGGGAATCTTCAGGCTGAGATGCGAGGCGACCGTGTCGGCGAGCTTGCTCGGCTCGTCGATCTGGTTGATCGAGACCAGCACCTCGGGCGGGATCTTCTTGTTCAGCTTGATGTATTGCTCGAACTGGGCGACCACCGTGCGCGCCAGCGCGTCGATCTCGGGATGGCCGCCCGGCTGGTCCTCGATCGGCTCGGCATAGGCCTGGAAGAACAGATCGTTGTCGGCATAGCGGCGGATGCGCGCGCGCTGGCCGCCCTCGACCAGGACCTTGACCGTGCCGTCGGGCAGCTTGAGCAGCTGCAGCACCGTGCCGAGGGTGCCGACGGTATAGATGTCGGCGGTGGACGGGTCGTCCTGCGCCGCGTTCTTCTGGGTGACGAGCAGGATCTGCTTGTCGTCCTTCTTGACGTCCTCGAGCGCGCGAACCGACTTCTCGCGGCCGACGAACAGCGGCACGATCATGTGGGGGAAGACCACGATGTCGCGGAGCGGCAGGACCGGATAGAGAGCGACGCGTGAGGTGTCTGACATGGGGCCTCTTCGATCAACGACCGGTGCCGCAGGGCCGGCACCCGGTGCCTCAAGCCGTGATTAGGTTGGCCTCCTTGTGCCGACAGTCAAGCCGGCTCGTCGGAAGCCGCGTCGCCGGGCCGCACCGGGCCGGCGGCGGCGTCAATCGCCGGTGCCGATCTCGCCGCGGCGGTCGGAATAAATGTGCAGGGGAATCGCCCGCCCCTCGACCACCTCGCGGTTGATGACGATCTCGCTGACCCCGACCAGGCTCGGCAGTTCGAACATCGATTCGAGCAGAATCGCTTCCATGATGGAGCGCAGCCCGCGCGCTCCGGTCTTGCGCGCGATCGCCTTCTGGGCGATCCCGCGCAACGCCTCGTCGGTCAGTTCGAGGCGCACATCCTCCATCTCGAACAGGCGCTGGTACTGCTTGACCAGCGCGTTCTTCGGCTTGGTCAGGATGTCGACAAGCGCGTCCTCGTCGAGGTCGTCGAGCGTCGCCACCACCGGCAGCCGGCCGACGAACTCGGGGATCAGCCCGAACTTGAGCAGGTCTTCGGGTTCGAGGTCGCGCAGAATCTCGCCGGTCTTGCGCTCGTCGGGGCCGCGCACCGTCGCGCCGAAGCCGATCGAGCTGCCCTGGCGGCGCTGGGCGATGATCTTTTCCAGGCCCGAGAACGCGCCGCCGCAGACGAACAGGATGTTGGTGGTGTCGACCTGGAGGAATTCCTGCTGCGGGTGCTTGCGGCCGCCCTGGGGCGGGACCGAGGCGATGGTCCCCTCCATGATCTTGAGCAGGGCCTGCTGCACCCCCTCGCCCGAAACGTCGCGGGTGATCGACGGGTTGTCGGATTTGCGCGAGATCTTGTCGACCTCGTCGATATAGACGATGCCGCGCTGCGCCCGCTCGACATTGTAGTCGGCCGCCTGGAGCAGCTTGAGGATGATGTTCTCGACATCCTCGCCGACATAGCCGGCCTCGGTCAGCGTCGTCGCGTCGGCCATCGTGAACGGCACGTCGATGATCCGCGCGAGGGTCTGGGCCAGCAGGGTCTTGCCCGAGCCGGTCGGCCCGACCAGCAGGATGTTCGACTTGGCCAGCTCCACGTCGTTGTTCTTGGCGCCGTGAGCCAGCCGCTTGTAGTGGTTGTGGACCGCCACCGACAGCACGCGCTTGGCGTGGTCCTGGCCGATCACATAGTCGTCGAGCACGCGGCAGATGTCGCGCGGCCCGGGCACCCCGTCGCGCGACTTGACCAGCGTGGTCTTGTGCTCTTCACGGATGATGTCCATGCAGAGCTCGACGCATTCGTCGCAGATAAACACGGTCGGCCCGGCGATCAGCTTCCTGACCTCGTGCTGGCTCTTGCCGCAGAAGGAACAGTACAGCGTGTTCTTCGAGTCGCCGCTGCTGGACTTGGTCATCGCCACTCCGTCACCGGCCCCGCATCGCGCAGCCGCCGGCCTGTCGGCCAAGGCACCGTGCCCGATGCCGAGCTATTCGAGTATATGTGCTCCCGACGGATCAACAACTAGTTAAATGCCGATGCTCCCGAAGGGTGCGGCAAACCCTACGCCCGCGCCTTCTCTTCTGTGCTTGCGGGACGGCTCTCGACCACCTCGTCGATCAGGCCGAAATCCAGCGCCTCGGTCGGCGACAGGAACTTGTCGCGCTCCAGCGCCGCCTGGATCGCCTCCAGCGGCTGGCCGGTGTGCTTGACGTAGATTTCGTTGAGCCGGGCCCGCAAGGCAAGGATTTCCCTCGCCTGAATCTCGATGTCGGTGGCCTGGCCCTGGGCCCCGCCGGAGGGCTGGTGGATCATGATGCGCGAGTTCGGCAGCGAGAAGCGCTTGCCCTTGGCGCCCGCCGCCAGCAGCAGCGAGCCGGCCGAGGCGGCCTGGCCGATGCACACGGTCGAGACCGGCGAGCGGATGTACTGCATCGTGTCGTAGATCGCCAGGCTCGAGGTAACCACCCCGCCCGGCGAGTTGATGTAGAACGCGATGTCCTTGTTCGGGTTAACCGATTCGAGAAACAAGAGCTGCGCGCATATGAGGCTTGCCACCGCATCATGGATCGGCCCGACGAGAAAGACGATGCGCTCCGCCAACAGCCGCGAATAGATGTCGTAGGCGCGCTCGCCGCGGTTGGTCTGCTCGACCACCATCGGGACGAGGGTGTTCATGTACTGTTCGAGATAGTCGCTCATGTCGCCTCTCCTCTGGCGCGGCGCGGGCTGGCGCGCCGCGTGCGCTTTGGCTTTTCCTCGGTCGCCGCCTCTTCGCCTGCCGCGGCCGCCGCGGGTTCGAGCAGGCCCAGCAGCTCTTGCGGCGAAACCCGCCGCTCCGAGGCCTTGGCCAGTTCGAGGACGAAATCGACGACCTTCTCCTCGAAGATCGGCGCGCGCAGATTGCCCAGCGCCTCGGGGTTGCGGCGGTAGTAGTCGATCACCTGGCGCTCGTAGCCGGGATGACGCTGCGCCTCGCGGATCAGCGCCTGGTTGATCTCCTCCTGGCTGACCGTGATGTTGTTGTTGCGGCCGATCTCCGCCAGGAGCAGGCCGAGGCGGACGCGGCGCTCGGCGAGCCGGCGGAACTCGGCCTTGTCCTCGTCGCCGGGTTCCGCGGCCGCGGCGG
>Ga0070738_10007062_pt1 | contig 11450 bp, 7 predicted proteins | sample Coa_R2_2_FD_66446 | JGI IMG/M metagenome (GOLD analysis project Ga0070738, IMG submission 66446) | Surface soil microbial communities from Centralia Pennsylvania, which are recovering from an underground coalmine fire - Coalmine... | ecosystem: Environmental > Terrestrial > Soil > Unclassified ... | reverse complement strand
GCGAGCACCGGGAAGTCGTCGCCCATGATGGCCTTGTCGAGGTAGGGGACGGCGTCCGCGTCCATGCCGTACTGCCAGTAGTAGTGGCCGAGACGCATGTTCCCGAAGGCGTCGTCCGCCTTGACGCTGCTCACCTTGGCGGCGAGGCGGTCCTTGAGCTTCGCCACGAGCACGGCGCGATCGACCGGGCTCCTGGATTCGACATCATCGGCGTTCACCTCGGTCGTCACGTTCCCCATCATGAGGACGCGGATCCTGCCGCCGCCGAGGTCGGTGACGATCCCGAGAGGCGCCCCGCCGGAGCTGAGCGTGATCTGCTCGACCTTCTTCTTCGGGTCGGCGAGCGGGTTGCGCGTGATCCCCTGCGTGATCGCGTCGAGGAGCCGCGCCTTCCTGACGAGCGAGCGCGCCTCGAGCGTCGAGGGGCCGTCCTCGATCTCCGGCTTCTCGCAGCCCTCGAGGGCGCGGCCGACGCCCGGGAAGTCGGCCTTCGCGTAGAGGGCGCGCGCCCGCTCGACGTCGGCGGGCTGGATCGCCGGGTAGAGGAACTTCTTCTCCGGCGCCGGAGGAGCCTCGTTCTTCTTCGCCTCGGGCGCCGGCGCGACCGTGTCCTTCCGGGGCGTCGTCGGCGCGGGGAGGTCGTCCTTCTTCTCGGGGGCCTTCTCCTTCGGAGCGTCCCCCTTCTCGGTCGGAGGCGCCGAGGCCGGCGTGAGGCCCGGGACGTTGATGATTCCCTGGAGGGCGCAGAGCACGAAGCCCGCGCCGGCCACGATGATGAAGAGGAAGAACTTCTTCATGGGAACAATTGTGCTCCTGGCGGGTGAATGTTCAAGACACCGAGCACAGGTGTGACATAAACGTTATAGAGGCGATATGAGCGAGACCCCGGAGGAGAAGAACGCGGACGCCCCGCCGCCGGAGCCGGCTCCGGCTCCCGCTCCCGATCCGGCTCCGGCTCCCGATCCGGCTCCGGTTCCGGCTCCCGCGCCCGAGGTCATCGCGAAGGTCGAGGAACCCGAGGAGCCCCCGCCCGAGAAGCCCCAGCCGACTCCTCCGAGCGCCCTCGCCAAGCTCGACTTCCCGCTGACGCTCGTCGCGCTCGTCTTCGGCGTCTTCCTGCTCCTCGGGATCCAGTTCTCGACCGAGCAGCTCATCGACCACGACAGCCTCTACCACGTGGAAGCGGCCCACCTCCTCGCCCACAACGAGAACCTGATCCTCAAGCGCGAGTTCCCGTGGATGCAGGCGACGTTCCTCTTGAAGCACTACGCCGACAAGGAGTTCCTCTTCCACGCCCTCCTCATCCCGTTCTGCGACAACGTCAAGAACATGGACGAGGGCGGCAAGCAGGCGACCGTCGTCTTCGGGGCCTTCGTCCTCGTGGCGTTCGTCCTCGCCGTAGGGGGGGCCGGGATCCGGCACGGCTGGCTCTGGCTCCTCCTGTTCCTGGGCGCGGGCTACATCCCGCTCTTCCGCCTCACGGAGACACGCCCCCACCTCCTCTCGGTCGGGCTCGTGCTCCTGGGCGTCCGCTTCGTGCTGCGGCGCCAGGCGCTCCCGCTCTACTTCGTGGGCTTCCTCCTCGCGTGGTCCTACTCGGGGCCGCAGGTGCTCCCGGCCCTCGCGATCGCCGCCGCGATCGCGGTCGCCGCGCGCGAGGAGACGATCGTCTGGAAGCCGGCGGCGGCCTCGGTCGTCGGCGTCGCGAGCGGGCTCCTCCTGAACCCGTTCGTCCCGAACAACCTCCGCCTCTGGTACGTCCAGAACGTCGAGGTGCTGCTCCGGGCGTGGGGCGTTCACCCCTCCATGGCGCGCCTCGGCGAGGAGCTGACGCCCTTCACGACGCGCGCGCTCCTCCTCCAGGCGCCCGGGCTCGCCTTCGCCGCCATGGCGGCCCTCGTGACGCTCGTCCTCGCCCGGAAGCGCCCGAGCTCGCGGACGGCCCAGCTCGCCGCCCTCGCGATCGGCTCGTCGGTCGCGCTCGCCTTCTCGGCGAAGTTCCTCGACTACGCCGCGCCGCTCGTCGTCCTCTTCGCCGGCGCCGCGATCGACGATCAGTGGCGCGCCCTCGCGCCCCCCGCGACCGAGCGACGGAGGCTCTGGCGGCGAGGCCTCCAGGGGACGTTCCTCGCCCTCGTCCTCGGCCTCGTCGTCCTCTCGGGCGTGCGCTGCCGCGACTTCGTGAAGCGCACCTTCTCGAGCGACCCGCCGCTCCGCGGCTGCGCGAGGTGGCTGCGCGGGAACGCCGTGGGCATGACCGTCGTCCACTTCGACTGGAACGACTTCTCGACCCTCTTCCACGACGACCCGCAGAGCTTCTACCTGTTCGGCCTCGACCCGACCTTCGCCGAGGTGACCGAGCCCAAGCTCATCTCCTACCTCGAGTCCATCCGGGCCTTGAAGCTCGACGTGAAGCCGCGCTGGTTCCGCGAGTACGGCCTCGAGACGAAGCCCGCCTTCCTCGTCGTGAAGCAGGGGACGCCGGAAGCGACCGCCTGCATCGCCGCGAACCTCGACATCAAGTTCGAGGACGACGGCGGGATCGTCTTCTCGCTCGGCGAATAGGCCCTCCGGCTGTGCAGTGATCGTTGACACGATCTAGAACCGGTCTTAGACTCCGCCCCTTCCACGTCACGAAGGGAGACCGAAATGCCCCACGAGGCCCGGAACTTCGACCACCTTCTCGGGAAGGGGATCCTGTCGGACAACCAGCTCAAGCAGCACTTCACGCTCTATCAGGGGTACGTGAAGAAGATCAACGAGATCGAGGAGAAGCTCGGCAAGACCGACAACTCGGCGGCCAACTACTCCTTCAACGAGTACAGCGAGCTCAAGCGCCGCGAGCCCGTCGCGTTCAACGGCTCGTACCTCCACGAGCTCTACTTCGAGAACCTGACCCAGGGCGGCTCGGCCCCCTCGGACGCGTTCAAGAAGGCGGCCTCCGACTCGTTCGGCGGCAGCTGGGACAACTTCATCAAGGACGCCCGCATGGCCGGCACGTCCACTCCCGGCTGGGTCCTCGTGACGCGGAGCCGCGTCGACAACAAGATCCACAACTACGTAGCCTACGAGCACCACCTCAACATCCCCGTCCACCAGGACATCGTCATGGCGCTCGACTGCTGGGAGCACGCCTTCATGATCGACTTCGGGATCAAGAAGGCGGACTACTTCGACGCCTTCTTCAAGGCGTGCGACTGGAAGACGGTCTCCGCGCGGTTCGACAAGTTCTCCAAGTACACGCGCTAGGCCGTTGACAGACGCCCGGCCCCGAGCGATCTTTGCGTGGGGGACCGGCACCTCGGTGCCGATCCCCCCGCCCCCCAGCGTGGCCGGGCGTTTTCACAGGGGTCTATAGCTCAGCTGGTTAGAGCGCGTCCCTGATAAGGACGAGGCCTGTGGTTCGAATCCACATAGACCCAGTTGCACCAGCTGTTTCGTGATCCCGTCGCCCGGATCCTGCTCCTCGCGGCGCTCGTCATCCGGCTCTCCTTCGCCTTCGAGGTCACCCGCAACAGGCTCGACCTGTCGGCGAACCCGCAGCTCGACGTCACCTTCCTCCACGAGAACGCGAAGGAGATCGCGTCCGGCGACCTCCGCCTGACGGAGCCCGTCCTCGGCAACTACCGCGACATACGCGAGAAGATCTACGGCCCCGAGCGCTACGACCGCCTGTTCCGGCCCGGGACCTACGTGGACTCGCCCGGCTACCTCTACTTCGCGGCCCTCTTCGAGGCGGTCTCCGGGGGCTCGCCCTACGCCGTCATCTTCGCGCAGCTCGTCCTCGACGTGCTCGGGTGCGCGCTCGTCTACCTCATCGCGCTGAGAGTCTACGGCATCGCCGAGGCGCGGCTCGCCCTCGCGGCGGGCGCGCTCTGCCTCGAGCTCGTCGGGCACGCCGGGTTCGTGCTCCGCGAGAGCTTCATCGCCTTCCTCGTCACGGCGACCGTGGCCGCCTTCGTGACCGGACAGCGCGATCCGACCCCTCGCGCCTGGGTGGTCGCGGGCCTCCTCTGGGGCGCCGGCTGGACGACGAAGCTCACGTTCGCGCTCCTCCTCCCCTTCGTCCCGTTCGTAGCGCCGCGAAAGCGCCTCGCGGCCTTCGCGCTCGGCGCCGCGCTCTCGATCGCGCCCTTCGTGGCGAGGAACGTCTCGCTCGGAGTGCGCCCGCTCGAGATGTCGGCGACCTCGCTCCAGGTGCTCGCCCACCGGAACATGGCGGGCTACAGGGGCTACGGAGAGTGGGTCGGTCAGCACGACCGGATCCGCTCCGTCCTCGACGCCGCGGACGGGAGCTGGCTCGGAGAGAGCTCGGCCGGCGTCCTCGCGGCGGCGATCGAGGGCCACGAGCGCGGAGGCTACGTGAAGCAGCTCGGGGCGAAGCTCTTCTGGTTCTTCGCGCCCGTGGACTTCTACAACAACATCTCGGTCGCCTGCCTGAGGCTCGCCTCGCCCGTCCTCGCCGTGTGCGTCGTCTGGTGGGGCGTCCTCTCGCCGTTCGCGCTCCTCGGGTTCCTCGCCGCTCTCCGCCGTCGCGAGGCGCTGCCGCTCGTCGCCGCGTTCGCGACGCTCGGGATCGGGACGGCGCTCCTCTCCGGCGTCTACACGCGCTACCGGGTGCCGATCGAGCCCGTGGCCTGCGTCTTCTTCGCGTCCGCCGTCGTCGAGGCGGCGCGCCGGATCCGCGCCCGCCGCCCGAGCGGATTCGCGATCGTCGCCCTCGCCCTCGCGCTCAGGATCGGCACCGAGCAGCCGGGACCCGACAAGGTCCACGCCGCGGCGTGGGTCTCGGGGACGTTCCCGGAGCAGCCTCGCGACTACCTCCTCGGCCGGTTGCGCTGAGCGTCCCCGCCTCGCCATCATTCGACCGTGCGCGTCGGGGACTACGAGACGATCCGGGAGATCGGCCGTGGCGGCGTGGGCGCCGTCTTCGAGGCCCGCGCTCGCGACGGGAAGACGGTCGCGGTCAAGCTCCTCCGCGCCGGCGCCACCGAGGCGACGAAGGCGCGCTTCGAGCGCGAGCAGCGCCTCCACGCCGAGCTCGGCGAGTCGAAGGGCTTCGTCCCGTTCATCGACGCGGGCGACTCGGCGGCGGGGCCCTACGTCGTCATGCCGCTCCTCGAGGGCGGCACGCTCCGCGACCGCCTCCGGCGCGGCGAGGCGCTGCCGCCGGACGAGGCCGTCGCCCTCGTCGAGGCGCTCGCGAGGGCGCTCGGCCACGCCCACGCCCGCGGCCTCGTCCATCGCGACGTGAAGCCCGAGAACGTCCTCTTCACGAAGGAAGGGAAGCCCCTCGTCTCGGACCTCGGCCTCGCGAAGCACTGGACCGACGACGCCCCGGGCGTGAGCAAGAGCTTCCTCCTAACCGTCTCCGGCGACTTCCTCGGCACCGTCGGCTACGCGTCGCCCGAGCAGCTCGAGGACACGAGCAAGGCGGGCCCGCCCGCCGACGTCTTCGCGCTCGGAGCGATCCTCTACGAGTGCCTCACGGCGTTCCCCGCCTTCACGGCCGAGAACGCGATCGAGCTCATAGGGAAGGTGCAGGAGTGCCGGCCCGAGTCGGTGAGCCGCATGGCCCCGCGAACCCCGGCCTGGCTCGCGAAGATCGTGCACCGCGCCCTCGCCCGCGACCCGGAGAAGCGCTACCCCGATGGGACCGCCCTCGCGCGCGCTCTGGCGAGGGGCCCCGGGGGCGGGCGCCGCGTCGGGCTCGCCGCCGCGCTCGTCCTCGTCGCCGTCGCGGCCGTCGTCATCATCGCGAGGCCGCGCCCGGCGGCTCCGCCCGAGGCGTCCCCGGAGGTCGAGCTCGACCCGGTCCCGCCCTGGTTCGGCGGCGCGCTCGAGCTCTCCTGCCGCGCCCGGAACGCGACGCGGGCTCACTTCATGCTCCTCGAGAGCGACGAGTCCGTCGCGACGGCCGTCGTGAGCGAGGTCGTCCAGGGCGTCGCCCGCGCCCGCGTCGAGCCGCGCGGCGCCCTCCGATCGCTCCTGGCGCGCGTCGAGGTCGAGGACGGCAAGGGCGGCTCCGCGCGCGCCGAGGAGGCCGTCTCGCTCCTCCCCCGCGCCTACGAGGAGGTCGCCCGCGGCTCGACTCTTCGCCTGCGGCAAGCTCTCGGCGATCCCGCGTTCATGCACGCGGGCGACGTGCTCAGGCTCGCCATCACTTCCGACGAGGGCGTGGCCGCCCTCGACACCTGGGGCGACGTGCGAGTCTGGGACCTCGAGACGGGGGCCGAGCGCCGTCACTGGAGCGCGCTCGGGGCGGGCGTCCTCGCCGCCGCGCCGCACGAGCAGAAGCTCGTCGCTCCGACATCGACGGGCGTCGCGATCCAGGATGCGACGGGCGCCGAGACCCGGATCGAGGGGCGCGGATCCACGGTCGCGAGGTGGTCGCACGACGGCGCGCTCGTTGCCGTGGGCGGTCCGCGGCAGATCCGCCTCCTCTCCGGGCGCGGCGAGCAGGTCGGCAAGATCGCGCACGACTCGATCACGACCGGGCTCGCCTTCACGCCCGACGACCATGCCCTCGCCGCGGTGTGCGCCGACGGGACGTTCACGCTGTGGGACGTGGCGCGGAGGACGCGGCTCCTCACCCTCGAGGGCTCCGACATGGCCCTCGACGTCGCGGTCTCGCCGGACGGGAAGTCGGCCGTCATCGCGCACCGGAACGGCTCCCTCCACTGGGTCGACCTCGAGCACCTCGTCGGCGCGCGGGTCGTGGGGCGGGCCCACGTGGGGCCGGTCTTCTCGATCGCGTTCGCGCCCGACGGGAAGCGGCTCTACTCCGCGGGCTCCGACGGACGGGTCGCGGTCTGGGAGGGCAATCGCCTCATGGCCGTCTGGGCGGGATCGGCGCCGATCGCCGTCGCGCGCGACGGAAGGATCGTCTCGGGCGGCGTCAACCGGATCCGCGTCCTCGACCCGACGACGGGCGAGGAGCGGGCTCCCTTCCGCGGCCACCAGGCGACCGTCACGGGCATCGCGCCGCTCGCCTCGGGGAGGCTCGTCTCGGCGGGCAAGGACGGGGCCGTGATCCGCTGGAGCGCCCAGGGAGAGCCGACTCTCGTCGGCAAGCGCGACTGGGCGATCGGAGCGCTCGCGGTCGCGCCCGGGGAGCGGACCGTCGCCACGGCGAACGTCATGAAGGAGCTTCGCCTCCGCGACCTCGCGAAGGGCGACGAGACCGCGTGCGCGGCGCTCACGGACAACGTCGTCGGGCTCGCGTTCGACCGGCGCGGACGCCTGTTCGTCGGCCTCGACCCGGGCACCATCGAGGCCCGCGCCTTCCCCTCGCTCGAGCTCGTGGGCGCGCCGGTCAGATCCTCGCCCCACGGGCTCGAGGCGTTCTGGACCGACGGCGCGAGGGTCCTCGCGTGGAGCCGCCGTCCGGCGCTCTCGCTCGGAGCCTTCACCGGGCGACCGGACTGGAGCGTCCGCACGGCCCCGGGCCACGCGCTCGCCGTCGCGCCCTCGACGCGCTGGGCCGCCCTGGGGACCGAGGACGGTCTCGTGAGCGTCGTGGACCTCGACCGGGGCGACACGCTCCGCGAGAGACGCGTCCACGAGCGCGCGGTCCGCTGCATCGCGGTCTCGCCCGACGGTGAGAGCGTCGTGACCGGGAGCACCGACCGCACGATCCGCGTCCTCCGCGCCGACACGCTCGTGGAGGTCGCAGAGATCCCGCTCGCGCCGGCGCTCGACGTGCCGGAGACGCTCGCGTTCGCCGCGTCGGGACGCGAGCTCCTCGTCGGGACGATGCGCGGCATGATCCTCCGCTTCGCGATGGCCCCGGGCCGGGAACAAAGGCGCCCCTGACGGCGTATCCATGGCCGAGGACCGATGGAGTCCGCCCGCATCGCCGTCGACAAAGCGCTCCGCTGCCCCTACTGCCACGAGACCGTGGCCGTCGAGGCGGACTGGCTCGCCTGCCGCCAGTGCCTCGCCCGCCACCACGCCGCCTGCTGGCGCGAGAGCTCGCGCTGCGCCGCGTGCCAGGGCGAGCAGGCGCTCGTCCCCGGCAGCTCGCGGACGCTCGAGGGCCCGGACCCCGTGCTCGAGACGCGGCGCGAGACGTCGCGCGCCACGCTCGACTGGGCGCGCCGCGACGAGCGGGTCGCCAACTTCCTCCTCGGGCTCGCGACGCTCGGAGTCCACTCGTTCATCGACGCCGCCTCGGCCTTCGCGCGGCACGCGAGCGAGGGCGACGATCGCGGCGACGTGCACCTCGGGATCGAGCGCGCCCGCACCCGCGCCGGCATGGAGCGCTCGGGCCGCCGCGTCCTCGCCGTGCTCGGCGGGCTCGCCGTCCTCGCGCCCCTGCTCGTCGCCTGGGGCGGCGGCGCGCTGTCGGTCGCGGGCTCGTTCTTCTCCCCGGCCTGGCGGGTCGCCGACGACCCGGCACTCCTCCCGACGTTCGCGCTCCAGGTCGTCCTCTGGCTGCCGGCGTTCGTCTGTCTCCACGTCTACCGCGAGGCCGTGCGGCGCCACGAGCTCCAGCAGAGCTTCGCGCGCCTCGTCGCCGACGCCGTGCCGCCGCTCGTCGCGGTCGACTACCTCCGGTTCATGGCGGGGCGCTGGAACCGGAGGCGCGCCGTCGACGTGCTCCTGACCCTCGGCGGGCTCGTCCCCGTGGTCGGGATCTTCTTCCTGCCGTTCGCGGGGATCCGGACCCGCGGCGCGCTCACCGAGCTCGAGGACAACGAGTCCCTCTTGCCCCGCCGCTCGGAGACGGTCGCGAAGGCGTAGTATGCTCCGGATATGCGCCGGAGCTTCGCCGCCCTCCACGTCGTCGCGCTCGGCCTCTGGCTCGGAGCGCTCGCGTTCTCGTTCCTCCTCGCCAAGACGCTCTTCGAGCGGGCCGTTCCCGTCTGCCCCGCGTGCCAGAAGGTGCGCGACGTGGACTCGCCGAGCGTGCGCTGCGTGACGTGCGGCGCGCTCCACCACGCCGCGTGCGCGTCCCGGGGGTGCGGCCTCGAGCACGCCGGAGGACACGAGCTCCGGAGCGGGGACGTGTCGGCCGTCGCGACGACGAGCCTCGGGGTCTTCGCGAGGGTGAAGGTCGGCGATGACAAGGTCGCCCCGGAGCGCCGCCTCCTCTGGATGCTCACCGCCACGAGCGGGGCCCAGCGACCCGACAAGGGCGAGGTCCCGGGCGCCTGCTTCGAGCTCCCGCGCGAGGGCGTGGGCGACGCGCTCGCCCGGGCGTTCGATCTGTCCCAGGCGATCTCGATCGCCATGGCGGCCGTCGCTCTCCTGACCGTGCTCCTCGTGCCTCCCGGAGGCGCCCTCCGCTTCATCCGGGGCGGGCTCTTGCTAGGGGCTTTCGCCCTCGCGGTTTACGGGCTCGGAGCCGCGCACGGGGTCGCCGAGAAGCGGCTCCTCCTCGAGACGCCGGAGGGTCCGACGCAGGTCGTCCGTGACGACTTCAACAGGTCGCACGGGATGTCGTTCGCGGCCAACCTCGCGGAGGGCGTCCTCGTTCTCGTCGCCTTCGCTCTCGCGGGTGAGCGCAAGGTCCCGGCAGGCAACGGTTAAGAGCTGCTTCAGGCGCGCCCAACGTGCGTTGAGTCCTTCCCAACGTGCGTTGAGTCCTTCCCAACGCGCGTTGAGTCCTTCCCAACGTGCGTTGAGTCCTTCCCAACGCGCGTTGAGTCTTTCCCAACGCGCGTTGAGTCTCTCCCAACGCGCGTTGAGTCTTTCCCAACGCGCGTTGAGTCTCTCCCAACGCGCGTTGAGTCTTTCCCAACGGGCGTTGAGTCCTTCCCAACGTGCGTTGAGTCTCTCCCAACGGGCGTTGGGTCCTTCTCAACGCGCGTTGGGTCCCTCCCAACGTGCGTTGAGTCTTTCCCAACGCGAGGTCAGCTCCGCGAGACCTCGGCGTAGTGACAGGCGACCTCGTGTGTCCCCTCAATGACTCGCAGGAGGGGCCGTTCCTTCTCGCATCTTCCCGCGCTATCGACCTTTGGCCGGAGAGGACACCGCGACGCGAAGCGGCAACCGACGATCTCGCGATCGGGTGAAGGCACGTCTCCCTCGAGGAGGACCCGTTGCCTCTTCGACTCGACGGCGGGATCGGGGACGGGGACGGCCGACAGGAGCGCCTGCGAGTAGGGATGCCGCGGAGCGGCGTAGAGCTCGTCGCGCGTCGCGAGCTCGGCGATCTCGCCGAGATACATGACGGCGACCCGGTCCGACACGTGGCGGACGACCGACAGGTCGTGCGCGATGAAGAGGTAGGCGAGCCCGAGCCTCTGCCGCAGCTCGAGGAGGAGGTTCACGATCTGGGCCTGGATCGACACGTCGAGGGCCGAGATCGGCTCGTCGAGGACGAGGAGGTCGGGCTCGAGCGCGAGGGCGCGGGCGATCCCGATCCTCTGGCGCTGGCCGCCCGAGAACTCGTGGGGGAAGCGCTCGGCGTAGGAGGCCGCGAGACCGACCAGGTCGAGGAGCTCGGCCACTCTCTTGCGCGCGTCGGCGCGGGAGCGGCCGTAGTTTCTGAGCGGCTCCTGCACGATCGAGCCGACGGTCAGGCGCGGGTCGAGCGACGCGTAGGGGTCCTGGAAGACCATCTGGACCTTCTCGCGGAGCGGTCGGAACGCGTGCTCGGGGAGCCCGACGAGCTCCTGCCCGTTGAACTGGATGCTGCCACTCGTCGCCTGGACGAGGCCTATGATCGCGCGCGCCGTCGTGGACTTGCCGCAGCCCGACTCTCCGACGAGGCCCAGGACCTCGCCCTTCTCGAGGCTGAACGAGACGCCGTCCACGGCGCGGATCTTCCCGACCTCCTTCTTGAGGAGCGCGCCCTTCGTCACCGGGAAGTGGACCCGGAGGTCCTTCACCTCGAGGAGCTTCACTCCTTCTTCTCCTCGAGGCCGCCGTGGAGGAAGCACGCCGCGAAGTGGCCGGGCTCCACCTCGAGGAGCGGCGGGACCTTCCGGTCACAGCCCTCGAAGCGCTTGGGGCAGCGCGGGTGAAACGGGCAGCCTGAAGGCACGGCCTTGAGGTCGGGCGGCGATCCGGGGATCGGGACGAGCGACTCCTGGCGGGCGGCGTCGATCCTCGGGATCGACGCCAGGAGGCCCTGGGTGTAGGGGTGGAGCGGCTTCGCGAAGATCTCGGCCGTCGGGCCGGTCTCGATGACGCGGCCCGCATACATGACCGCGACGCGCTGGGCCATGCCGGCGACGACGCCCAGGTCGTGGGTGATGAGGACGATCGCCGTCTTGCGCTCGCGGTTGATCCGTCGCAAGAGATCGAGGATCTGGGCCGAGATCGTCACGTCGAGCGCCGTCGTCGGCTCGTCCGCGACCAGCAGGGCGGGCTCGCACATGAGCGCCATGGCGATCATGACGCGCTGGCGCATACCACCTGAGAACTGATGGGGGTATTGGTCGATCCGGCGCTCGGCGGCCGGGATCCCCACGTCGTGGAGGAGGGCGAGCGCGCGCTCG
>Ga0070738_10007057_pt1 | contig 11454 bp, 13 predicted proteins | sample Coa_R2_2_FD_66446 | JGI IMG/M metagenome (GOLD analysis project Ga0070738, IMG submission 66446) | Surface soil microbial communities from Centralia Pennsylvania, which are recovering from an underground coalmine fire - Coalmine... | ecosystem: Environmental > Terrestrial > Soil > Unclassified ... | reverse complement strand
GCCTTCGCAGTAATGCGACCGCTCATGGTCGAGTCCACCGGCTATCGTCCTGTATGACCGGGTCAATGCGGCCCAAGCGGCCCAGTTTGGCGCCTCGAAAAGATCTCTTGGAACTGGAGCTTTGGGCCTTGACACACGGAGGACAGTTTGCTACAGTATATTTGTTCACTGTTCGAACAATTTGGCAGTGATCGGCGCCAGCACGTTTCATCGTCCAGGGAGACGCTGCCATCTTCGGCACAATCCTGATGCGGCAGCCCGACGAATGTCGTGGCGTTCCGTGTTTCGCCGCTTGCCCCGTTCGCTCTGGCACGTAACCGCACCGAGTGCGGCTTTATCCTGAGCGCAGTTTGGACGGCAAGAACCTGTTAAGGAGTTCGAGCCATGGCCCTGAGCATAACCAATATCTCCGCCTACGTCCTGCGCCTGCCTTTCAAGAGCGAGTTTCGCATCGCTCGTGGATCGGTTGGCAGCCCGCGTGAGAGCGCACCGCACATTTACGTGCGGGTTATGGCAGACGACGGCAGCGTTGGATGGGGTGAGGCGCGTCCCAGTCGTCACTGGAGCTACGAAACTGAAGAATCGGTGCTGACCACTATCCGCAACTACCTTGCGCCCGCCCTTATTGGTCTCGACGCATTCGACCTGGCGCGCCTGCATCGCATCATGCACACGGAAATCGCGCCGGGTCTCACCGTGGGCCAACCTATCGCCAAGTCGGCCATTGACATGGCGGTCCACGACGTGCTCGGCCGCCATTTGGGCCTTGGTTTGCCCGCGCTACTGGGCAGTCGCGGCCAACGGCGGGTTGCGCTGTCCTGGTTGATCAGCACGACCGACCCGGCTGTGGCAGCGGAGGTGGCGGCCACCGCCACGGCGCAGGGATACCGCGGCCTGAAGGTCAAAGTTGGTGTTCAGGTCGAGCGCGATCTTGAGCTCCTCTCTTCCGTAAAGAAAGCTACCCCTACTGCCTTTCTCTGGGCCGACGCGAACGGGAGCTACGGTGTCGCCCAGGCGAAGCGCCTTGCCCGCGGCATGGCCGCGCTTGGCGTGGATGTACTGGAGCAACCATTGCCCGCCAACGATCTGGCAGCTCTACGCAGCCTGCGCGCCGCCGTCGACCTGCCCCTCGCCCTCGACGAGTCGATATGCTCCGGAGCAGACCTGATAGCGGCGCTGCGGCAAGAGGCACTGGACATGCTGGTGATCAAGGTCTCTAAGCTGGGTGGTCTGCAACCCGCCCGACGCATTATGGAAGTGGCCCAAGAAGCCGGCCTGGATTTGTTGGGTAGCGGTCTCACTGAGTCGCTCCTGGGACTGACGGCGAGTGCCATGCTGTTCGATGCCTTTGCTCTGCCCCATCCCGTCGATTTGAACGGACCGCAGTTCCTCAGCGATGACCCGGTAGCAACCGGCCCCGCGGTTTCCGACGGCACCGTTTACCTGCCGGACGGGCCTGGACTGGGCATCACGCTAGACGAAGTAAAGCTGGAGCGTTACCAGGGCACTACCTGACGATGATCTACGCCGGTCTTGTGCCGCCGAGAGAAGGGATCGCACTCTATGATTCGTCTGGGCATTGTGGACTGTGATACCAGCCACGTGGTCCACTTCAGCCAGCGTTTGCACCACACAGGCGTGCCGGAAGATCAGTGGGTAGATGGTGCCCGCATCGTCGCGGCTGTGCCGGGCACCTCGCGCGTCAGAAGCGCTGCGGACGTCGCGAGGTATGTCCAGATTCTACGCGAGGAGCAGGGCGTAGAGATCGTGGAGCAGCCGGCCGATCTGTTCGGCAAAGTAGATGCTGTGCTAGTGGAATCGAATGAAGGCGCGCTGCACGCTAAACGCGCAACCCCCTTCCTGGAGAGGGGTATCCCCGTGTTCGTGGACAAACCTTTTGCCTGCTCATGTGACGAGGCCTGGCAGATGCTCAACGCGGCGGAGTGTGGAGGGACCTTTGTGTGGTCGGCCTCGTCGCTACGATTCGCGCGCGAGGTGCAAGATGTAAAGCGCCGCGTGGAGTTTGGCGGGGTGTTTGCGGTCGATGCCTTTAGTCCGGCACACCTGCATCCGCGCAACCCTGGACTGTTTCACTATGGCGTTCATGGCGTGGAGATACTTTTCGCGCTTATGGGCACGGGCTGCCAATCCGTGACCAGCATTTGCGAGGGCGATGTCGATGTGGCCGTGGGACGTTGGGAAGACGGCCGATTGGGCACAGTACGCGGCCATCGTCGGGGACCACACGTGTATGGATTCACAGCATTTGCGGAGCGTGCCGTCGTGCCGACGCTGATCGATGCTGGACCTCTCTATACGGAGTTGCTCCGCTGCCTTGTGAGCGCCTTTCAGAACGGCACAGCGCCGCTTGATAGCCGCGAACTGATCGAACCTGTCGCTTTCATGGAAGCATCTCTGCAGTCCAGCCTGGCGGGCGGAGTAGAGGTCCCTATCCGGGTCAGAGGGTCGTTATCTGGCTCGCGGTCGGCGCAGTGAGCAGCAAACGACTGCCGTGGCCGGAGGAGGATGGCCAACCGTGGTATCGACCCCTCCTATTCCTGTGAGCCCGCGAAAGCACTAGACCGGAGGAGAGATTATGACCGGCCATAATATCACTCTTGCAGCTTTGCAGCCCGCCTTGACGCCCGTTGACGACGGTGATCCTGACGGCGCCAGGGCTCGACGGCTGCGCCTCGGGATTGCACTGGTTGAGGAGGCCGGACGGCGTGGCGCAACGGTTGCCTGCTTACCGGAATGCTTTACAACGATGGGATTCTCGCGTGGAGTGGCGGCACATCTGGCCGAGGATCCGGGGCTGCCGACCATGGTCGAGATGGCCCAGGTAGCTCGCCACTACCATATGACCCTGGTGATCGGTCTGCTTCGCCGTGACCGCGATAGCCGTTACTACAATTCAGCGATCGTGGCTGAAGACGGTTCCATCGCGGGGATCTATGACAAGGTCCACACCACACGCAATGAACGGGAGTCGCCCGCGGGCGTGACCCCAGGCAGAGGCTTTCCAGTGTTTCAGCTTTCCTGGGGCACGGCAGGTGTGCTGATTTGCCACGACAATAGTTTTGTGGAGAGCGCACGCTGCCTCGCTTTGGCCGGAGCCGACATCCTGTTCTGGCCACACGTGCAAAGCGGGTGGGGCGATGTAGGCTGGGAGGCTGTGCTACGGGCGCGCGCTATCGACAACGGCGTCTTTGTGGTCTCCTCGTGCTTCAGCATGGCGGAAGGTCGCGCCTGGCGACCGGGCATGATGTTGGGGCGTAGTTGCATCGTCTCTCCCGACGGCACGATCCTGGCGGACGCCGGACACCACCCCGGCCTGGCGCTGACCACAGTCGACCTGGACCAACCGAGGCTTATCCACAGCTTCACGCGCGACGGCGATCATCCCTTCAAAGCTGAGATGCTGGGCGACCGTCGTCCCGATGCCTATAGCATCATTACCGCAAAGGAGGGCCGACGCGCGGCGGGCGACTGAGAACATGGCGAACCGCCGCATGCTACCTTGTCCGTGACCGCACAACCCTTGACGCCGGTGTATGCCGTCGGGTGGCGGCATCGCCGAAACGGGGGCACGACCGGTCACACGTCCGTCCTGTCTTTGTACGTCCCGGTATCAACGTATGGCCACACCGTTACGTGTCAACATCTGGATGCACGATGCCAGAGAAGGAGGTCTGTCTTGTCCAAGTGCCGCATCGCTATCCTGATACCTGAGCCGCACTACGACCGCGTCATCGTGGGCGATACCATCGCACGGCTGAGCCGCCTCGGCGAGGTCTTGCGCCCGGCGACCTCATCTGAGGGGCTGGCAGCGAGCCTTCGCGAACTGCTAGAGACGGTTGATGTGTGCCTCACCGGCTGGGGTACGCCTCCCCTTCCGCTGACGAGTCTCGGCCCCGATGCTCGTCTACGCTTGATCGCGCACACGGCCGGCAGCGTGCGCCGCTTGATTCCGCTCGAAGCCTACAATCGGGATATCCAGGTCACGCATGCGGCGCCGGTGCTGGCCGACGCAGTTGCCGAATGCACGCTGCTCTTCATGTTGGAGGGGCTGCGCCGGGTCGGCGAGATGGACCGGCGCTTGAAGGCTGGTGTCCCGTTCCGCGAGGCTGGCGATGTCTACCCAGGCGATTTGCTCCAGGGCCAGCGCGTCGGGCTCGTCGGCGCGGGCTATGTGGGGCGGCGCGTGATCCGTCTCCTGGCCCCGTTTTCGGCTGACGTGTCAGTCTACGACCCTTACCTCAGCGCGGCGGACGCCGCCAATCTGGGTGTCGGCAGGGTCGACCTGGATACGCTGTTCGCAATGAGCCGAATCGTCTCCATACATGCACCGTCGACGCCAGAGACGCGTCATATGATCGGCGTTCGACAGCTACGTCTCTTGCGCGAGCACGCCATCGTCGTCAACACCGCACGCTCATGGTCAGTGGACCAGGACGCGCTACTGGCCGAACTGAGGCGGCAACGCATCTGGGCAGCCCTGGACGTCTTCGACGAGGAGCCATTGGCCGTGGACCATCCGTTTCGGCGGTTACACAATGTCGTGCTGACTCCACATATAGCTGGGCGTTCGCTGACCACCCTTCGCCGGCAGGGTGAAGCGATGGTCGATGAGATCAGACGCTGGATCGACGGCGAACCTTTGCAGTTCGCTATCACCCAGGCTATGTTCTCAATCATGGCCTGAGCTTGTGTTTTAAGCATGGGGCGGCGCACACCAGCGGTGGAACGCGGTGTGGAGGGGCGGGATAGCCAGTGCAGACAGATTCAGGCGGCTGTTTTGATGGCCGGATAGCGCGGCGAGCGCCCGCGGGGTTTCGGTGGGTTTGCGGCGGTGCCCAGGAGGGGCCGATGCGCGGGAAAGGCCCGCTGTACCCGATAGGGCGTCAGACGGTGCGCCTCCAAGCGGCGTTCCCAGGGCAGGCGCTGATCCGCGACCACGGGGCGGGCTAGGCGCAAGTGGGTGTAGGCCAAGAGCACCAGCCAGGTCCAGCGGTCGACTTGCTCGGGGAGCGCACGCGCGGGGTCGTCCAACTGAGGGTCTGCCTGCCGAAGCGGAAGGTGTGCTCCTGGTCGAAGCGCCGCACATAGGCCCGCCAGAGCAGATGCAGGTCGGGGGAGGCTCTCGCAGGGGTAGACGAATAACAAAAAGCAAGACAAGGCAGGCACCTTTGCTAGGATGGATACTGTCACGAAGCCATCTAGGAGGAAGAGCGCATGCCATGTCCAGAGGAAGTATTGCGGTGGGAAGCGGAGGTGTCAAGCGCCCTGCCGGTGTTGAATCGGGCGCAGACACGGGTGTTGGCGGCATTCAGTTTCGGCTTGATCATGACCCGCTCGTGTGGGCTAAGCCCAGTGGCCCTGTTCCTGGCGGGCTTGCTGGAGCGCAGCTACGACGCCCAGCGGCAGCAGTTGCGCGAGTTCTGCTACGAGGCGGCCGACAAGCGGGGGCAGCAGCGCAAAGAGGTGCAGGTGCAGGCGTGCTTCGCCCCCTTGTTGCGCTGGGTGCTGGCGTGGTGGCCGGTGGGGGAGAAGCGGCTGGCCCTGGCCGTGGATGCGACGACGCTGGGCCAGCGCTTCACGGTGTTAGCCATCAGTGTGCTCTACGGGGGCTGTGCCATCCCGGTGGCCTGGGCGGTGGTGCCGGCGACCAAGAAGGGCAAGTGGCAGCCGCACGGGGAGGGGCTGCTGGCGCAGGTGGAGGGGGGGTGCCCGCCGACTGGCTGGTCGTGGTGCTAGCGGAGCGCGGGCGGTACGCGCGCTGGCTGTACCGGGCGATTGTGCGCCAGCACTGGCATCCCTTCCTGCGCATTAATCACCAGGGCCAGTACCGTCCGGCGGGCAGCACGCGCTTCCGCCCCCTGGCCACGGTGGTCGCTCAGGGCGAGGCGGGCTGGAGCGGGACGGTGGAGTGCTTCGCCTCCTCCTCTTGCCGCCTGAGTTGCACCCTCTGGGCGCAGTGGGCCACCGCGCACCGCGATCCCTGGCTGATCCTCACCGCCCTGCCTCCGGAGGTCGCCCAGGTGGCGTGGTATGGCTTACGGACTTGGATCGAAGGGGGGCGACTTGAAGAGCGGCGGGTGGGACTGGCAGCAGACCACGATGAGCGACCCGGCCCGCGCCAGCCGGCTGTGGCTGGGGATGGCGGTGGCCACCTTCGCTGCGGTGCGGGCAGACGGCCTGGCCCAGAGCGGACTAGAGGCGCTGGAGTGGGACGGTGTGCCCGATCTGGCTCCCGTGCGCCCGCGCGGCAGCCGCCCGCGCCTGCTCAGGTGCTTTCGGCGCGGCCTGCTGCGCATCGTGGTCGCGCTGGTGCAGGGCCGTCCTCTGCCGCGCGGGCGCTTGCAGCCTGCCCCCTGGCCCGTCGCACTGCCACACCCCTCCACGACGACCGTCCCGCGTGCCGCCTGATGTCCCCTTCCCCCCACCGCATCTTGTTCTTCTCTTGTTACACGTCTACCCGCGAAAGCGGGGGAGGCTCCCCTGCGGCCCGTGCCACCACGGCCAGGGTTGCTGGGGCTGGCGCGTCGGCGCGGCAGGCGGCTCACCTCGACCAGCACCAGGGTGCCCCGGACGAGCGGCTTAGGCCCGCGCGTGCCCTTGGCGGCGTCGTTCTGGGGGAGGGCGTGCAGGCCGGCCCAGGCGCGCACGCGCACCCGGCCATACTGCTCATCCTCGACGCGGTGCTCGGCCGTGGGGGGCAGCCAGGTGGACGGGTCGGCGCAGGAGAACTTGTGGCCATGACGGCGGGGCCGACCGGTGGCGGCAGCTGCCGTGGGATCGGGATCAGCGTAGAAGCAGCGGTTCTTGCGCAGGCGCACCAGGGTCGCGACGCGGGCTGTGCCCAGGGCGAGCGCCGATTGCACGGGGTCATAGCCGGCATCGAAGACAAAGAGGGGCACCGGACTGTCCGGTGGCAGGCGGTGCACCAGCGCGGTGATCTGCGCCGCCGCCACGCTCTTGGCGTCCGCGCCGGGATGGACGCGCTGCGCCTCCAGCGGTGCCGTCCAACTATCGTGGCTCAGGCTGAGTTGGTTGATCCTCTGGTAGGCTTAGCCCGCCACGATGAGCTGGCCGGCCGAGTGGCGCGAGGGGTGGTAAGGGGTGGTAGTAGTAGCCGCGCTGGGGGCTGGTCTCGGCGTCGCAGCGCGCCCAGACGCTGATATCGACGGCGTAGATCGGCTGCCCCTCGGCCAGCGGGTGGCGCGCCAGGCGACCATGGGCGATGGCCGCATAGAGGCTGCCCCAGCCGCGGCGATGGACGGGGGCCAGGCTCAGATGGGCGGGCGAGAGGGTCGGCCCCGTCGTCAGGAAGGCGTCCAGGATCTCGAAGAGGGCGTTGGCGCGCTTGTGGAAGCAGGCGTATGCGTCGGCACGGCAGTTGCACAAGGTAGCGAGAGCGGCTGTGGTGTCCATAGGCTCAGTCTGCCACACTGGGTCCCGCTTGTCGAGTTAAAATACAAGCTGAAGTATGACACATATGACATAGAGGCACATGGACGACAACGGACGAGACAGCCGCCTGGCCTATGCCCTGGTCGGAGCAGGGTCCATCGCTGGCATTCAGGCACGGGCCTTGAGCCGTGTCCCACGGGATCGACTTGCTGCAGTGGCTTGGCGGTGGCGTGTCCGCTGCGTGCGGGTACATGGCGCGACAGACTCATTCGCACATCGAGGCAGAGGACACCGGAGTGGCGATCATGCATGTCCACACGGCGGGTGCGGCACGATCGTCCTCGAGGAGCAGCGTGAGTCACCTGGAAACTGGCCGACGGAAGCGCGGAGGAAGAGCAGCGCATGCTACGCATCGGCACGGAGAGCGCGGCGAGTGGTACGGCGGATCCGCTGGCTATCGGGCCGACGGGCACCGCGGGCAATTGGCGGAGATCACGGACGCGCTTCTGGAAGGGCGCGCCCCGGCAGTAGATGGCTGCGAGGGGCGCAAGGCCGCGGCGATCGTTCAGGCCATCTACGAATCGGCACGTGCAGGCGGAGAACTGGCCATAGTCGCGGACGGATGGTAGTGCCGATGACCGCCGCGACATGAGCGTGACCGCGCACCTGGGAGCCTGATTAATAAGTAATGCTAGAGAGATGGGGAATGCATGGCATTGTTCGAAGTGGCGGCGATCACGGATGAGGTGTCCGAAGACCTAGCCGCGGCGCTCAGCTATTTGAGGGCAGAAGGCATACGTGCGGTTGAATTGCGCAGCCTGTGGGGCACGAACATCGCCGAGCTAAGCCCGCGGCAAATCGAGCACGCCCGCTGCCTCTTGCGCGAGGCCGGCATGCGTGTGGTCGTGATTGCGTCGCCGTTTCTCAAGTGTCACGCGCCGGGTGTCGTGGTAACGCCCGTGACGGGCGACCTATTTGGCGCGCACTCGATCACGCTAGAGGAGCACTGGGATGTATTGAAACGATCGCTGGCGATGTGCGTCACGTTTGAAGCGCCCATCCTGCGTTGCTTCTCATTCTGGCGACTACCTCGGCGAGAGGAAGTCATGCCGGCGTTACGGGAAACGCTGCACGTGGCCGTGGCCGATTGTCGCCGCGCTGGGGTAACGCTAGGTCTCGAAAACGAACCCGCTTGCACGATTGGCACGGGCACGGAGGCAGCAACTCTGTTCGCGGAATCGACGGGTCAAGACGGGCTCACCATCATTTGGGACCCTGGTAACGCGGCGGCCATGGGGGAGCAACCATATCCGGCGGGCTATGCCGGCTTGCGTACGGCGAGCGTGCCAATCAGCCACGTGCATATCAAAGACCTGGCTCATGGCCCTGACCCAACCGGCAAGTCAAGATTCGTACCTGTCACGGAAGGTACGATCGACTATACGGGCCAGTTGATGGCCCTCGCGGTCGATGGCTATCGTGGCGTGCTCTCGCTGGAACCGCATATCCACCGAGGACCGATGAGCATGCGCCGTTGTATCGCTGGACTACGCGGGGCCCTTACGGCGGCCGAACAGCGGCTAATGCTCCAGCGACACGTACCGTGATGAGGAGGTATTTGTCAGCAGCAAGGACGACCAGCACAAATTCCCAGGGGAGAGGGTGCATGGGGCCGGTGCGTATCTCTAGGTCATCGGCGGGGATGGCCCGAAGCGGTCCTTCGCCACGATCCCCGTAGAGTTCGTAGTGCGCCGCCGGTTCGGCGGTCGCGGTAGCAAACTAGTTCATCTTCAGAATAGGAGGCAGGATGAGTTCTCCCCTCCCCGTGGCCCCGGTCCTACGCGGCCCGCCGGCGGTCCCGCCGTCCGGGGCGGCAGCGCCGGGCGCGCAACTCGACCACGGCGCACACGCGCCCCTCTTGCCCCCGGCGCCGGTGCCGGTCCACCTGCGTGAGCGCCTGGAAGGTGCGCAGGTCGCGGATAGAGTGCGCGGCCACGCTGCGCGCCCGCGCGCAGGCCCGATTATACGCTTTGTCCGCCGGCGGACCCTCCCGGCCGCGCGGCTTGCGCCGCGGCGGGACCACCCCCGACCGCCCGCTGGCGGTCCGGGCGCTCCTGCGCGGCATAGTGCGCCTGCGCCAGCGCCGGACGCAGGTCCCACACCAGCTCATCGAAGAGAGCGACGGTCAGGCCGGTCATCGTCTTGAAGCGGGCGGGCTTCCGGCTCAGGCAGGTCGAGCGCAAGATCATCGGGCGGACCTCCGGCGGGCGAACATGGGCGCTCTGCCTCTAGCTTACCCGCTTGCCCCGTTATTCTGAAGATGAACTACTGATTATGAGAGTGTGGCAGACTGAGAGTGCAAGGGTCTCTGTGCTCCGGCGAGTCACCCAACACCTCGGCCATAGCGGAGAGGCGACCGCCACAGTACAGCGTGATCACGCCGCCCTGCCCACTGGACGCAGATCGGGTGGTCAGTCCCGCCGCTTGGGAGCGGCGCGTAGCGCTGGTGGGATCCAATAGGAGAACTGTTCGTGAATAGTCGGTCAGGTTCGCTGCTATCGACGGTGCCAGATGTACTACGATCAGTTGCTCGTTGAGTGAGGTGTGTTGTGAGGGTCGCCACAACAGAACCGGACTCGCCGCCGTTGTCCGATTCTCCGATCGCCATTAGAGAAATCAATCAATTGCGCATATTGAACGCCTTGCGCTCCCAGCCAGGTCTTTCACGCGCAGCCCTAGTGCGACAAACCGGGTTAGGTAAAGCGACAGTCTCGACGATCGTGGCCGGCTTCATCGCAAGAGGTCTCGTTCGTGAGGAAGGCCCCGAAGTGCAGCATGCCGCCGGACGCCGGCCAACGAGACTGGAACTGAATGGCGAAGCCTTCGTCGTGATTGGCGTGGAACTGACGGGTTACGAGTGCATCGCGGCATTAATCGATCTCCGAGGTCGGCCGCTGCGCGTGCTGCACCGGCCGATGCCCGAGTCCTCACCGCAGAGCTCCGTGGATACCATTGTTGCGGCGATCTCACACCTGATGGCGGGTCGCGACGATGCACAGCTTGCAGGGGTGGGAGTAGGCATTCCGGGCGTCGTTGATGCACAAGCGCAGAGAGTGGTGCTGGCACAGAATATCGGTTGGGTAGATGTACCGTTCGCTCGTCTGCTGCAGGACAGAATCTCCAAGCGGGTCTCAATTATCAACCGCACGAATGCCGATGCGCTGGGCGAGTATTGGCATGGCAGCGGCCAAGCAGCTGACAGCATGATCTACGTCTCTGTCGGTATGGGGATTGGCGCTGGCATCATCATCGGCGGAAAGCTGCATCAAGGGGCCAATGGTAGTGCCGGTGAGATAGGTCACGTCACCGTGGTTCCGAATGGTCCCCGCTGTGCCTGTGGGAATACCGGCTGCCTGGAAACGTTGGCCAGCACGTCGGCCATGGTGGTGCGCGCCAAGCAGCGCATCAAGGAGGGAGAGAGAAGCGTCTTGGATACCTTAACTGGCGGCAACCTGGAAATCATGACCGGTTCTATGATCACGGATGCCGCACGCCAAGGAGATGAGGTGGCTGTCGCTGTCATTCAGGAGGCGGGCAATTATCTCGGCGTAGCTCTGGCCAATGCGATCAATCTGCTCAATCCCCGTCTGGTCGTCGTGGACAGTGAGATGCGGGATCCGGGCGATCTCTTCCTGGAATCGGTGCGCAAGGCCGTGAACCACCGTGCCTTCTCCCTAGCTCTGGCCGCTGTTGAGGTGGTACCGAGCAGGCTGGAGCATTTGGCCGCAGCCATTGGCGCCTCAACCCTGATCATCGACCAACTGTTTTCGTCAATAGACGGCCTCTTTGATTCCGCCGGACATGTGGACGATGCCATGCATAGCGCCCTCAACGCGGTGTTTGGAGACGATAGCTCTGATTCATTAGACTCGTTGCAGAATAGGGTGGGCTCGTCGTAGAGTAGGGATATGCTCACGTATGACACACTGGCGCGCAAACCGAGCGCCTTCAAATCGATGACCGGCGTCAGCATCGATGAGT
>Ga0070738_10007056_pt1 | contig 11461 bp, 9 predicted proteins | sample Coa_R2_2_FD_66446 | JGI IMG/M metagenome (GOLD analysis project Ga0070738, IMG submission 66446) | Surface soil microbial communities from Centralia Pennsylvania, which are recovering from an underground coalmine fire - Coalmine... | ecosystem: Environmental > Terrestrial > Soil > Unclassified ... | reverse complement strand
TAGCGAGAGTCAGCTTGAACACAGTCGTCTTCAGTCGCAGCAAGCCTTGCAGGCAGCCAATATGGGGGTTTGGGATTACGACTTGCAAACGGGTAAGATCACCTGGTCACCTGAACACGAACAACTGTTTGGACTAGCTCCAGGTACATTTGATGGGCAGTATGAAACCTTTGAAACCTATATTCATCCAAGCGATCGTCAGCATGTACAACAGTCCATTCAACAAGCCATCACCCAAAGAGGGGTTTTAAGCTGTAAGTTCCGAATTGTCCGGGCAGATGGTCATACACATTGGGTAGAAGGTCGGGGGCAGGTCGTTTGTGATGCTGAAGGGCAACCGATTTGCCTCAGCGGCACCATCATGAATATTGACGATCGCGTTCAAGCAGAGCAAGCGTTACAGCAACTCAATCAGGAACTCGAACAACGGGTTAAACAGCGAACAGAAACATTAGAGGCTGTATTCGACCGGGCGGCGGTGGGAATGAATCTCACCAGTCCAGACGGTACCTTTACTAAGGTCAATCAAGCCTACTGTGACATTTTAGGCTACACCCCAGAAGAACTTTTGAGCATTGATTTCGACCAGATTACTCATCCAGAAGACATAGAAATAGGATGGCAAGAAAGGAAAAGATTGTTTTCTGGAGAAATTGATTCGTTTTCCCTGGAGAAACGCTACATCCGTAAAGATGGCAGATTGGTGTGGGTCAACATTGTTGTATCCGCTGTACATAAGGCTTCGGGTGAAGTGGATTATGCCATTTGTGTGGTCGAGGATGTGAGTCAGCGGAAAGACACCGAGGATCAGCTCCGTTCCAGTGAAGCCCGCTACCGTGCTGTTGTGGAAGACCAAACAGACCTGATCGTCCGATTTCTGCCTGATAGCACCATTCTATTTATCAATGATGCCTACTGCCGTTACTTTGGAGTACAACGAGAAGATCTGATTGGTAAAAGTTATGCTCCAATTATTTTTGAAGCCGATCGGGAAGCTGTGAATCAGCGGGTGCAGTCAATCAGTGACGAAAATCCGATCATGACGATTGAAAATCGAGTCGTGATTAATGGCGAAATCCGTTGGACTCAATGGATTAGTCGCATGGTATTCAACCAAGATGGGCAGTTTGTGGAGCTGCAAGCCGTGGGTCGAGACATCACGGCTTTGAAACAAATCGAGGAAAGTTTACGCATCAGTGAGAATCGATTAAAGCTGGCTTTAGAGGGATCTGGGGATGGGCTTTGGGAGTGGAATATCGTCACTGGAGAGATCTATCTGGACTCCAACTGGTTAACAATGCTGGGATATGCAGAGGGAGAACTGCCCTTACATACAAGTACTTGGTCGCAGTTAGTTCACCCAGATGATTACCCCTGGGTAACCGAGAGGCTCAATGCTCATTTTCAAGACAGCAATCATCCTTTTGCCTTTGATTACCGAATGCTAACAAAGACGGGTGACTGGAAATGGATTGCTAATTATGGCAGAGTTGTGGCGCGATCGGACGATGGCACTCCGTTGCGAATGGTCGGTACTCATCAAGACATCAGCGATCGCAAACGGGCTGAAGAACAGTTACGCATCAGTGCCGAACGAATCAGCCTTGCCAATGCTGAATTGTCAAGAGCCGCCCGTCTTAAAGATGAATTTCTGGCAGGTATGAGCCACGAACTTCGCACACCGCTGAACGCAATTTTAGGCATGTCAGAAGTGTTGTTAGAGGAAATTCATGGCAGCCTCACCAACGGGCAGAGTGACTCTGTTACTTTGATTGAGCGCAGCGGACAGCATTTGTTAACTCTGATCAACGATATTCTTGACCTGGCAAAAGTTGAATCGGGCAAGATGGATCTAGAAATCAGTCCCGTTCAGGTTCAACAGCTCTGTGACACGAGCCTGAGTTTCATTAGACAGCAGGCGTACCAAAAACATATCCAGTTGCACTGCAGTGTTGCAGCAGACATTAACGAAGTTGAACTCGATGGGCTTCGAATTGAGCAAGTGTTAATCAATTTGCTTAGTAATGCGGTCAAATTTACCCCAGAGGGGGGAAGGGTACAATTATTGGTTCGCACGAATCCAGAGCAGGATAGGGTTGAATTTGCCATTTCCGACACTGGCATCGGCATTTCTCCCGATCAAATGAACCGATTATTTCAACCTTTTGTTCAGCTTGATAGTAGTCTCTCACGTCGCTACAGCGGCACAGGATTGGGGCTAGCTCTGGTACGCCGCATTGTTGAGCTGCATGGCGGCGGTGTGACAGTTACCAGTGAAGTGGGACAGGGCAGTTGTTTTACCGTGATTCTACCCTGGCGACGGATACAACAACCCCCAGAGCTGCTAAAGGTGTCACCACCAACTGATGATCCGACCTTAACTATCCAAAGGGTACTGATCGTAGACGATTCAGAATCTGCTGCTAGCCAGGTTTCGCGCTATTTAGCTGAACTGGGAACGGCGACGGTAATTCATCCTCTGGGAGAAGGAGTGATTGATTTAGCTCTCCGAATCAGACCCGATGTAATTATCCTCGACATTCTGCTGCCAGACCTATCCGGTTGGGAGGTGCTGATAGAGCTAAAAGCACATCCGTTAACCCGCACCATTCCGGTATTAATCGTGTCAGTGGTGGATGAGCGGGCAAAGGGATTAGCTTTGGGAGCTGCCGCTTACCTATTGAAGCCCATTACTCGCTTGCAGCTTCAACAAGTATTGAATCGACTTATGGGTGTCGTTGATCATGAACAAAAAACGACACTGCTCGGTGCCAATCAGCTTGCGGCACCACTCGTTGTTGTAGCTGAAGACAACGAAGCTAACATTGAAGTGGTGCTGAATTATTTGCAGGCTAAAGGACTCCGCACTGCGATCGCCCGTAATGGTTTAGAAGCTGTTCAATTGGTCAAGCAATGCAACCCTGCCCTCGTGCTTATGGATATTCAAATGCCGGAAATGGATGGCTTGAAAGCCATTTCTCAGATTCGAGCTGATGCTGACCTGAAAACTCTGCCAATTATTGCTCTGACCGCACTCGCCATGCCCGGCGATCGCGAACGTTGCCTGGCTGCCGGAGCCAATGAATATCTGACCAAACCTGTCAGTCTGAAACAATTACTGCAAGTCGTACAACAATATTTGCCAGACTATCAATTTCTCAAAGAATAAAACGCCCCTTACCAACTGGACATTCTCATGACACAAGCCCCTAGAATTTTGGTTGTTGATGATGAACCCAGTTGCTTTGTAGTAATTCAAAATCTGCTGATTCCACAGGGGTACGAACTCTTTTATGTTTCAAGTGGGCAGGAAGCCCTAGCTCAACTGGAAATGAGCCTGCCCGATGTCATTTTGCTAGACGTTATGATGCCAGGCATAGATGGCATTGAAGTCTGCCATCGCCTGAAAGCTCATCCGCGCTGGCAACATGTTCCCATCATTATGGTGACTGCTCTCAGTTCTAAAAGCGACTTGGCTCGCTGTATCGAAGCTGGAGCCGATGATTTTATTGCCAAACCCATTAATGCACTGGAGCTACGGTCCAGGGTTCGTTCAATGTTACGCATTAAGCACCAGTATGATGCACTACAGGCAACCCTTACGCTGAGAGAAGACCTTTCCCACATGATTGTGCATGATTTACGGAATCCGCTTGCCAGCATTCTGTTATCAACTGAGATGTTGAAACGCATTAATTACTCTCCAGAGCAGCAACAGGAGAAATTTGAAAACATTGTGATCGCCGGACAGCAGATGGAATCACTCATTGATAGTTTGCTACTAATGGCAAAGCTGGATTCTGGAAAAATGATCCTGCAACGAGAAGACATCGACCTTTATGCTCTCTGTTCGTCTACTATCTCGCTAATTGAGCCACTGGCTGCCCAGAAAGAACTAGAACTGATTGAAGACTTACCCGAACCTGGCAGGAGTGTGAGGCTCGATATCAATGTTTTTCGCCGTATACTCGATAATTTATTATCCAATAGTATTAAATTTGCACCTTCTGGTAGTTCAATTATTTTGAAAGCAAGCTACCCAACCTCTACAAAAGCACAAATTCAAGTCGCTGATTTTGGACCGGGTATTCCAGAAGAGTTGCGACACAGAATTTTTGAAAAATATGAAATCGGAACCTTAATGAAAGAAGTGAATCAAATTGGTTTAGGACTTGCTTTTTGCAAAATGGGAGTAGAAGCACACGGTGGGCAAATTACCGTTGCAGATAATCATCCCAAAGGGACAATTTTTACAATCTCACTGCCGTAGGTGGAAGAAGATGCGGGGACACGGAGACTGAAAAAACATCTCCACGTCTCCCCCTCTCCGCGTCCTCTTACTCAGCGTCTTCTACTGGGGCAGCTTAGCGGCAAGCACATCAATCTTTTCAATCGTGGGTGACTGTGCAAAAAGCTCGTCGGCTTTTGACCTCAATGCCGCAGCGACTTTTCCCGACAGGTGTGCCTGCCGTCCTGCCTCATCCGGGAAAGCGTCGAAGATTCCGAACGTGGAGGGTCCCATGCGGATGGCGAACCAGGCGATCGTGGCTGGCTCCTGTTGGACGATCGCCAATCCGTCATGGAGAAAACGCTCGACCTCTGCTTCTTTGCCAGGTTTTGCTTCCAGTCGAACGAGCAATGCAACGTTAACCATGATTGACCTCCTTTCGTGTTTTATGTATGTTTTGAGAGCGCCTTCTTCGCGCTAAACACAGGTGCGACTAGAGTTGATATATCCGCTTAGCATTCGCTACCCAGAGTTTGCACTTTGCTGAATCGCTCAAGCCATCGATAATTTCGTCCAGCGTCTCTAACCAACGTTCAATGCTGCGAGATGAGTGCGTACAGGTTCACCATCTTCGAGTGGGGCGGCAGCCACGATGCCACGCAGACGCGATTCACATTCAGCTTGGGCGTTTTGCCCACTGCGCTTTAAGCAGCCTGTAAGTCGGCTCGACAACGACTTCCACATACACCATCGCTTCAATCTCTATATCGGGTGTGTGGTTATTGTAATCGTGCAACTCGTAGGGTTGATTGAGCAAGGCATTACCCTCTATCCAATGCATCCGAAAGCGCTGCGGATTCCACAAATGGGTATGCGTGTCAGCGATGGGAAAGGCTGTCACGTCTTATTCCTCCATGCCTTCTTTTGTCTTGTTTCTTGGGTTTGCGTGGGTTGGGTTGTCATTATCGCCATTCTTCATCCACACAGGGTTTCGGCTCCTCGCCCCGTTCTTGAGCCAGGGTGAGATAGTCGGTATAACCTTTGGCACCGCCGCCGTAGTAGGTAGAGTGATCGTCAGCATTAAGGGGAACACGCTGGCGAAACCGTTCCGGTAGATCGGGATTGGCGATGAACTTGCGACCGAAGGCGATCAGATCTGCCTTGCTCTGCTGAAGCCACGTCTCGGCAGTATGCAGGTCGAAGCCCCCTGCCAGCATGAGCGTGCCACGGTATTTTTCACGCATTAGATCGACCATCTGCAATGCCCGTAGGTCGGGTTTGGTGCCGTTCTCGATCGTCTTGAGAGCAGGGTTGACAACGTGCAAGTAGGCAAGCGGGTAGTCGTTGAGCTTGCTGGCAATGAAACCGAAGGTTGTTTCTGGGTCGTCGTCGCTAATGTCGCTGGCAGTGCCAAGAGGTGACAGGCGTACACCAACGCGATCCGCCTCCCAGACATTGCTGACGGCTTCAACCACTTCTATCAGCAACCGCGATCGGTTTTCAATGGACCCGCCATACTCGTCGGTGCGCCGATTGGTGCCGGATTCGATGAACTGGTCGAGCAGATAGCCGTTGGCAGCATGAATCTCAACACCGTCGAAGCCTGCGGTTAGGGCATTTTTCGCCCCGCGCACATATTGTTGGACGAGGTAGGGCATCTCCTCGACCTGCAAGGCACGCGGCGTCACAAACGGCATTGTTTCACCTTCCCCCCTCTCGTTCTCAATAAATGCTGTGCCGCTGGGCTTAACGGCGGAGGGTGCAACCGGGAGCATGTTGTCGGGCTGGAGAGCCGGATGAGAGATGCGTCCGACATGCCAGAGTTGCAGGAAAATTAAGCCGCCCGCCTGATGCACTGTATCCGTGATCAGTCGCCAGCCCTCGACTTGTTCGCGGCTGTGGATGCCCGGTGTCCAGGCATAACCTTGTCCTTGCATGGAAACCTGGGTTGCCTCGGAAATGATCAGAGCAGCCGAAGCCCGTTGCGCGTAATAACAAGCCATCAGTGGGGTGGGAACATTACCCGGTTGACGGGCGCGCGATCGCGTCAAGGGTGCCATGACAATGCGGTGGGGCAGGTTGTAACGCCCTAATTTGATGGGTTGAAATAGCTTTTCGACAGGCGTTTGCTGTTCAGCGACAGACTGTGCGACAGATGCAGTGGACACAGACATATTGGTTTCCTCTTCTACTGAGATACCGTGACGACGATCTTGCCGAACTGCTGGTTCGATTCCAGATAGCGGTGCGCCTCAATAATCTGGTCGAGGGTGAAGGTCTTTGCAATGATCGGCTTTAGCGTTCCGGCTTCAATGCCTCGCCTGATGAAGGCTTGTGCCAGTGCCAGTCGTTGCGAGTCGCTGGTCAGCTCAAACAGCACGTAGCCGCGCAGGCTCAGACTCTTTAGCATCGCCGCACCCGATGGAAACGGAGTTGCCTGACCGCTGAGGTTACCGTAGATAAAGAGGATGCCTTGACGGCTCATTGCCTGTGCCAGCGTTTCGATTCCAGGTCCCGCGACGGGGTCGAAGACAATGTTTGCTCCCTTTCCATCAGTGATCCGCATGACCTCCGCGACAAGATCCTGCTCCTGGGTGACGATGACATGGGCGGCTCCGGCTTTCTGTAGTGCTTCTGCTTTCGTGCTTGTGCGGGTGGTCGCGATCGCAAGGGCACCCACACTGTTAGCAATCTCGATCGCCGCCAGACCGACACTGCTCGATGCTGCCGTAATCACCACGGCATCCCCGCTAGCCAACCGACCAATATCAATCAGCGCACCATAGGCAGTAAGATATTGCATCCAGACTGCCGCTGCCTCGACCGCGCTGAGTCCTGCGGGACGCTTCAGCACTGCCGCAGCGGGCACGATCGCTTGCTCGGCACAAACCCCATACTGGTTCATGGAAAAAGCCGGAATCACGCTGACAGCTTCGCCGACCTCAAAGCCCTGTACATTGCTGCCCAATGCCTCAACAATACCGGAGGCTTCGTAGCCGAGACGAGCAGGCAGATGCGGTTCTTCCAGGTAGGTTCCTGGTCGAAACATCGCTTCTGCTCGGTTGAGACCGATCGCCTCGACGCGGATGCGGATCTCGCCAGGGCCGGGCGCACCGACTTCGAGATCTTCGATTTGGAGGACTTCAGGACCTCCAATCTGATAGAAACGAACAACCCGTGTCATGATATGGCTCTTGGAGCGAATGTGGCTGTACTCAGTTGTTGCAACAGTAGTTTTGCTGCGGGTTCGGACGACGCGGGATTCTGTCCAGTAATCAAATTGCCATCACTCACTGCATAGGGCTGCCAGTCATTGGTCTTGGAATACTTGCCGCCATTCTTTTTCAATTCGTCTTCCACCAGGAACGGCACGACATTGGTCAGCTCAACCGCTGCTTCTTCTGTATTGGCAAAGCCCGTCACGGACTTGTCTTGCACGAGAGGAGAGCCATCGGCAGCTTTGATATGGCGCAATGCACCGGGAGCATGACACACGGCAGCTACAGGCTTGCCAGCGGCATAGAAAGCATTAATTAACGCGATCGAATTAGCATCCTCAGCCAGATCCCACAATGGACCGTGACCACCGGGATAGAACACCGCATCATAATCGTCGGCAGAGACACTCGATAGCGTTAGGGTATTGGCTAAAGCGGTTTGAGCATTGGTATCCTGTTTGAAGCGGAGGGTCGCTTCAGTTTGGGCATCTGGAGCATCGCTTTTGGGGTCGAGTGGTGGTTGTCCACCTTTGGGAGATGCCAGAGTAATATCTGCGCCTGCGTCTTTGAAGACGTAGTAAGGGGCGGCAAACTCCTCCAACCAAAACCCGGTTTTTCTACCCGTGTTGCCGAGTGTATTATGGGAAGTCAAAACCATCAATATTTTCATGTCATTCCTCGTATTTATGGCGTTGCTGATTTTGGATATGAAATAGGTGTTGTATGAAATGAAACTTCGTTTCATTTCATACTTGCTATTCAGCACCACCGTATTTATCTCATTGCGAGTGCCATCTTACGGCGAGGTGGCGGAAAGGCGCGATCGAGTTCCGCCAAATCTGCACTTGTAAGTTTTAGATCCAACGCCGCGCGATTCTCCCGAACGTGCGCTGGATTGCTGGCTTTGGGAATAGCGATCACCTCCTGATGCAGTAGCCATGCGAGAGCGACTTGGGTCGGCGTAACACTGTGACGTGCGGCGATCGCTTTGAGCTGAGGATTGTGCAACATTCCCCCTGATTCACGCGGGGAGTGTTCGATCGGCGAGTACGCCATGATGGCAATGTCGCGCTTCTGGCACCAGGGCAGCAGATCCCACTCAATGCCACGCTGCATCAAGTTGTACAGCACCTGATTGACGATAATCCCGTCGCCACCAGGCAAGGAAATAGCTTCCTCCATGTCATCGAGATCGAAATTGCTAACACCATAATCCCAAATCTTCCCTGTTTGTTTAAGCCACTGAAATCCTGCCAGCGTTTCTGCCAGCGGTACTGACCCACGCCAGTGGAGGAGGTAGAGGTCGAGGTAATCGGTCTTGAGCCGCCTCAGGCTGCGATCGCACGCCTCGATCACGCCCCGCCGGGTGGCGTTGTGCGGATAGACCTTACTGGTGAGGAAGACTTCATTGCGGCGTTGGGCGATCGCCTCACCGACCACCTCTTCCGCGCCACCATCCCCATACATCTCTGCCGTGTCAATCAGCGTCATCCCTAGATCGAGTCCAAGACGAAGTGCTGCAATTTCTGCTTGTCGCTGACTACGATCCTCTCCCATGCCCCAGGTTCCCTGTCCCAACGCAGGCACCAATCTTCCCGATGGCAATCGCACTAGTTTCATCTTTGGAACTCTCCTATACTGGCTGCGCCTGTCCCGCGTGGCTGAACAGCCCAATCATTTCCCGGTTGAACGCTGGAATGTCGTCGGGCATACGACTCGTTACAAGGTTGCCGTCCACCACGACCTCCTGATCCACCCACTCCGCGCCTGCATTCCGCAGATCCGTCTTGAGCGAGGGCCACGCAGCGATCCGCCGCCCGCGTGCAGCACCGGTCTCAATGATCGTCCAGGGTCCGTGGCAGATGGATGCCACTGGTTTGCCAGCGTCGAAGAAGGACTTGATAAATGCGATCGCCTTCGCCTGGATTCGGAGTGAATCGGGATTGATCACACCACCCGGTAGTAGCAATGCGTCGAAGTCCTGAGATTGTGCCTGGTCAAGAGCTACATCGACCAGGAACTCGTCACCCCAATCCGTAAAGTTCCAGGCGCGGACCCGATCACCTTTGGGCGACACGATGTGAGTTTCAGCATCAGCCTGATCGAGAGCCTTCCGTGGCTCGGTCATCTCGACCTGCTCGAAACCGTCCGCGATTAGGATCGCGACCTTCAGTCCTTTAAGATTCTCACTCGCCATGTTTCTATCTCCTTTTGATATGGGTTTGTATGGAGTGGGCGATCGCCTCCAGTGCGCCCAGCGGCTCGAAGGCTAGTAACTCCTATGCCTGAGCGAAGTGCAAGCCAGAGGGGCGCGCCAGAGTTTTGCGGACGCTGACAAGCAACTAACGCTATTTGCCCTGATCAGGGGGTTTAGGGCGAGATCGTAATCCGGTTTTCAACCGAAGTGACCCCTGGCGCTAACCACGCCGATCGCTCTGCCTCTTGTCGCTCTGCCCAGGAGCGTACCGTCCCCTTCAGAATGACCTTGCTCTCCTCCACCTCGACCGTAATCCGCTGTGCATCAGTTTCGGCACTCCGCACCAACGCCTGCTCAATCTTCTGCTTGAGTTCTGATGGAGTCACACGGGGTTTGACGGTGATTAAGTTGGTGACTCCCTTGACACCCAACAGGCGACGAACCACTCGCTCAGCGTCCATTTTCTGGTAATGCCACTCGACCTCGCCCTTAAGCGTGACCCAGCCCTTGGAAACTGTGACGTCGAGCTTATCGATGGACAACTCAGCATCCCACTCCAGGGCACGAAGGGCGGCGGCGGCGATGTCGGTGTCGGTGCGTTCGGCGGAGCTAAGTAGCCGCACCTCGATGTCGTTAGCCACAGCCAGTACACCACGGACGCGGTGGGCGATCTCCTCAGCCGCCCATTTCTTGGTGTAGGAGTTGACCCAGCCTGTGAGTGTGACGATGCCGTCTTTGACAGCTACACCGATCTCGGTGGACTGCACACGGGGATCCCACTTCAGCTCATTCAGCACATCCTTCTGGATTTGATCATCGGTTCGGGTTGCCGTTTTAGTTGCCATGATTATTTCTCCTTTCAGCTACTTTTATGAATTAAGCTGCTAAACTTCATTGGAATGGCTGCGGTGACTGCTTCTTTGGTTACGCCTCATCCTGCTCTAGGCGGCTTGCTTCACGCTACCGTGCGGGTCGATGACGAACTTCTTCGGCGAGCCATCGCTAAAGATCCGGTAAGCCTCCGGTGCTTGGTCGAGCGAGATGATCTCGGTGTTCGCGACTTCGCTCAAGTAAGGCATCCGGTCCCACAGGATCGCCATCATCAGTTGGCGGTTGTATTTCATGATCGGAGCTTGTCCTGCCGTCAGCGACGGCGACTTGATCCACGCCTTGCTGAAGGCAAGGGGGAGCAGACCTTGCTTGGTCATGTCGGTCTTGGCTTCAGGATCGGCATCGGTGTATATGCCGGGGATGCCCATCGCGCCCCCCGCCCGGACCACTTCAAACAGGGTGTTAAGTATCGCTTCTGAATGCTCTTCTCCGTCTTCCCGTCCGTAGCCATGCGCCTCAAGACCCACGCAGTCCACTCCGGAATCGACTTCCCTCTCTCCCAAGATTGCTTCGATCTGGTCGGCAACTGGCGTATCTTTCCTCGTGTCTACGGTTTCGTAGCCCGCTTTCTTCACCAGGTCTAACCGCTCCTGGTTTCTGTCGCCCACAATGATGCAGGACGCGCCCAAGAAGCGAGCACTGGCAGCGGCACAGCGACCCACTGGACCTGCGCCAGCGATGTAGACCGTCGATCCCGACCCGACCCTTGCCTCTATGCAGCCGTGAAAGCCGGTCGGCAAGATGTCTGAGAGCAGCGTCAGATCCCTGATCTTTGACATTGCTTGGTCTTTGTCAGGGAACTTTAAGAGGTTCCAGTCGGCGTAGGGAACCATGAGGTATTCGGATTGCCCGCCCTGCCAATCGCCGAGGTTGAAGCCGTAAGCTCCGCAGTCTACTTCGGGGTTGACGTTCATGCATACGTCGGTA
>Ga0070738_10007054_pt1 | contig 11463 bp, 10 predicted proteins | sample Coa_R2_2_FD_66446 | JGI IMG/M metagenome (GOLD analysis project Ga0070738, IMG submission 66446) | Surface soil microbial communities from Centralia Pennsylvania, which are recovering from an underground coalmine fire - Coalmine... | ecosystem: Environmental > Terrestrial > Soil > Unclassified ... | reverse complement strand
GCGGACGGTGCCGAGCTCGTCGTTCTCGCACGAACGGCCGCAGAGGATCATCTCGGCGTCCTCGCCGGTGCGCGGCGCGACCGGCGCCACGTGATGCCGCGCGCCGTAGAGCGCCGGACGAGGGTTCTCAGCGATGCCGCCGTCCACGACGACGAACGTTCGGCGGGACTGGCGCTTGACGGCGAGCACCCGATAGAGCGTCGTACCGGCGAGCGCTACGATCGCCCGTCCCGGCTCGAATCCCACGACCGGCGCCGCGAGGCCGCGGCGCACGCAGCCCTCGGCAATACGGTCCGCGACCGCGGCGAGCGTTGCGCCCAGCTCCAGCGAACGGCTCGCGTCGCCGGGATTGGTCGCGACCGCAAAGCCGCCTCCCGCGACGAGCCGTTCGACCGGCATGCCGGCGTCGGCGAAGCGTTTCGCGGCGTCGCAGAGCGCTTCGGCGTTATCGAAATACGTGTGCTCGTCGCGGATTTGCGAGCCGACGTGGGCGTGCAGTCCGGCGAAACGCAACCCGGGGTTGGCTTGCAGAATCGCACGCGCGGCGGACTCGTCGTCCACCGGAATGCCGAACTTCGTGTCGTCGCCGGTTCGAACGAACGCGTGCGTGTCGGCGCCGATACCCACGTTGAGGCGTAACAGTACGCCGGCACGGCAACCGCGGCGTGCCAAAGAAGCGAGCCGTTCGAGTTCTTCGAGGCCGTCCACCGCGATGAGTCCCACCCGGCCGTCGCACGCCGCGCGCAGTTCCTCGTCGGTTTTGCCGGCGCCGTGCAGCGTCAATCTTTCGGGCGGCAATTCGGCGCGTTCGGCCGTCACGAGTTCGCCCACCGAGCAGACGTCGAGACCGATGCGGTGCCGCCGCAGGTGGCGTACGAATTCCACGGTTGCAAACGCCTTTGCCGCATACGCAACCTCGACGTTCGGGCCGGCCGAAGCCGAGGATGCGATCGCGCGGTCCACGGCGTTTAAGTCGATGACGAGCAGCGGCGTGCCGTAGAGCTCGGCGAGTCGCGCCGCCGCAATTCCGCCCAACGTCAAGGCACCCGTTTGGTCGCGCGCTTGTCCCGGAGCTAGGCCGCCGGCCCACGGCGCTGCGCTCAGAATTGCTCCATGAAGGCGTCGATGCGGGCTTGCGGGACTCCGGCGGCGAGCAGCCGCGCGGGAAGCTCGTGCGCGTTCTCCGGCGGCGTGACGAACATGCACGCGGCGCGATCGGCGCCGGCCGCTCGCAGCGTGCACCATTGCGACGCGGCCGGCACGAGCGTCGTTTGGTATCGCTCCAGCGTCACCGCAGTTTCGCCGGTTGCCACTTCGAGCGGCGTTTCGAGCGACATGACGATGAGCGGACGTCCCAGCGTCTTGAGTGACGCCGGCTCGTTGGTCGCCGCGATGCGTTCGACGATGAAGTGGCGGTCGGCGATGAGCGCCGTCCGGTCCAAGCCGTCGAAGGAATAGGAAATCTGCTCGAGGGTGCCCGTCGTCGTCGCGCTATAGTGCAAGACGTCGGCGGCTTTTTGCACGTTGAGCTCGCGCGGCTTGCCGTCGAGACCCAGGCGGTTGTAATCGAACATCCGGTACGTCAGATCCGACGCCTGCTGCGTTTCGAAGATCGTCAGACCGGGGCCGATCGCGTGGACGATTCCTGCCGGAATGTAGATCGTATCGCCGGCTTTCACGTCGATGTAGCGCAACAGCTCGCCGAGCGTACCGTCGGCGACGCGTCGCTCGTACTCGGCTCGCGACGTATCGCGATTCCAGCCGTAAACGATCTGCGACTTGGGCGCTGCATCGAGAACGTACCAGCATTCGGTCTTTCCGAAGGGCTGTCGTTCGACCCGCTGTGCGTACGCGTCGTCGGGATGGACCTGGACCGAAAGCCAATCGTGCGCGGTGATGATCTTCGTGAGCACGGGGAAGATGCGCGTCGCGTCGAGGTCGCCGAGCAGCTCCGGGCCTAACCGTTCCCGCAGGTCGGCGACGGTCGCGCCCGCGAGCGGGCCGTTCGTGACGCGATCGGTATCCCAGCACTCCCACGACTCGCCCAGGCGCGCCGACGGATCGCCGTGCTTGCCGTAGACCTTGACGAGCTCGTCTCCGCCCCACACCTGCGTGGTCAGTTTGGGATCGAGAACGTATGGATAGATCGTGCCGCCCTGCATCGCCCGGCTACGATACGAGGACGCCGTGCGGAATTCCGGCCCGCCGGCTCGAAAGGTCGCGCGGTGCACGAGCTCTACATCGGCATCGGTTCGAACCTCGGCGACCGGCAAGCCAACATTCTGGCCGCGCTCCAGCGCCTGCGCGCGCGCGCCCGCATCAGCGCCGTTTCGTCCTTCTACGAGTCCCAGGCCGCCGACGGCGCCGAGGGACCGCCGTACCTCAACGTCGCGGCGGCGCTGCACTCCGAGCTCGACGCGCAAGCGTTCGAGCGCTTTGCGCGCGGCGTGGAACTTTCCGTCGGGCGCGCGCGCGGCACTCGCAGGCTCGCGCCGCGCCCGATCGACGTCGATCTCTTGGTCTACGACGGAACGATCGTTCGCCGGCACCTCAACGCGCAGCCGTATAACTTGGCGCCGCTGGCCGAAATCGCTCCGCATTTGGCGTTGCCGCCGGCCGACGGTGCGGTACGCCGGCGCGACCGCGGCTTGCGCTTCGACACGGATCGGCAGTCCGACGAGCCCGAAGTCCGCCTCTCGCTCGACCGTGCCGGCGTCTCCGGCGTCCGGCGCGTCGTTCATTTAGAGATCGACGGGCGAGCGCAGGTCTACAACGCAGAGCTCACCATGGTCGCCGATCTTGCTGCCGACAAGGCCGGCGTACACATGTCGCGCTTTGCCGAGATTTTGGAAGAAGCGACGCTCGACGTGCTGGCGCGCGATGCAAAGCCGGCACGCATCGAGCGGCTCGCCGAAGCGATCGCGTCGGAGATCGTACGCAGCCAGCGCGCAGTTTGCGCCGACGTGCGGCTGCGGGCGGAGTTCGGTCTCGAACGCTGGACGCCGGTAAGCGGAAAGCGGGGCGAAGAGACGTACACCCTGATCGGAATCGCGCATGCCGGCGAACGCGGAACGCGCCGCGTGACCGGCGTGGAAGCCGAAGGCATGACGGCGTGTCCGTGCGCGCAAGCGATGATGCGCGAGTACTCGATCGCCGAGCTCGTGGATGCCGGCTTCAGCGAGAGCGACGCGGCGCGCGCGCTCGACGCGCTGCCGGTGGCGACGCACAATCAGCGAGGGCGGGGCTGCGTTCTGCTGGGCGTGGACGACGATCGCGCCGCCGTCGTTCGGGCCGAAGACCTGATCGAGATCGTGGAAAACTCGATGTCGAGCGAGACGTACGATCTCCTCAAACGGCCCGACGAGTTCTTCGTCGTGAACAAAGCCCACCACAATCCGCGATTCGTCGAAGACGTCGTTCGCGGCATTCTGGCGCGCGCTCTCGACGTTTACTCCGACCTCGGGGACGACACGTTCGTCTTTGCCAGCCAGGTCAACGAAGAGTCTATTCACAAACACGACGCCTTCGCGGAAGCCTACGGTCTCTTCGGGGAACTGCGCGAGGAGCTGCGCGGCGGACGCGCGCGCGCCCGCACCGATTTGGCGGCGTGGCTTGGGACGCGTCCTTCGCCGGCGCTCGCCTAGGCGGGCTTAGCCGTTGCGCTGCAGCGCCGCAATGCGGGCACGCAGCGAGGGGTGCGACGAAAAGAAGAGCTCATACCACGCGGGCGGCTCGTCGTCGGCGAGATTCTGTTCGCGCAGCCGGGTAAATGCCGCCACCCCGGCGGCGGCGTCGCGCGTCGCGCCCAGTGCGAACCGGTCGGCCGCCCATTCGCGGGAGCGCGAAAAGGCAAAGAGGATCGGCCGCAGCGCTTGCGATGCCAGCAGCATGCTCGCGTAGATGCGCACCAGCAGCAGCGGCCGGTCGCGCAAACGCTCGCGCTCCGTCCGCGGCGTCGCGGCGTTCGCGAAAAAGAAGAGCGCCGCCGAGAGAAACTCGCCCAGCACGATCGTGCGCCACGTATCCTTGTTGACGTAGTGACCCAGCTCGTGCGCGACGACGAACTCCGTTTCGTCTTCCGAAAAGGCTTCGACGAGCGTATCGCCCACAACGATCCGGTGCGTCCGGCCGATTCCGGTGACGAAGGCGTTGGCTTTGCGAGTCTGCCGGCTCATGTCCATGCGAAGTATCGCCGCGTCGCCGACGCCGAAGCGCGCCGCAAGCCGGCGCAGCCGAGCCTCGAGCGGTCCCTCGACCGGAACGAACGTGTTGAAGAGCGGCAAGACGTAGAGCGGAACGATCACGTTACCGGCGATAAAGAGCGGCAGCATACCCAGCGTCGCAGGCCAAGGCCACCTGTGCGGCGAGCGACGAACGGCCGCGCCCAGCAGCGTGGCGAGGAACGCGCTGAGCCCGGCCGTCAGCAGCGCGCCCTTGACGTACTCGCCGAGCCAGGCGCGACGCGACTGGTCGGTCAATTGAAAGCGCCGCTCCAGCGAGTACTCCTCGATGAAAGAGACGGGCAGTTCGCTCAAGGCGTTGGCGAGCGACAGCGGCGTGAAAAAGACGGTCGGACGCAGCCACGACGGCGCGCGAGCGGCGGCGTCGTCGAGCCATTGCGCGAGCGGTCCGTACGCGAAAGCGGCGAAGCCGAGCATCGAACGCGCGGTGCCGGCGAGCTCGAGGCTTCGCCGCAACGCCGCATAGGCGCGGGCGTCCTTTTCGCGGGTGGGCGCCGGCTCGCCCCACTCCCGAAAGGCGTCGACGAGTCGCATCGCCGCGTATCCGGCGGCTACTCCGCTGCCCAGGCCTGCCAGAAGCCGGCGGATTATCGTCCGTACTCCGCGCGCAGCGCGTCTTTTGCGGCCTCGAGGACGCGCAGTTGCCGCTTGGGCAAGTTCTTTCCGGCGCGATTGATATAGAACGTCAGCATGGACATCGCCGAGCGGAACGGGGAACTTTTGCGGCGATCGCTGCGCTCGGCGGACCGTCGCAGCGAGCGAGCGATGGCGACCGGATCGGTCTTGGTGAAGACGTCGCGCTCCAAATCTAGGGCGTTGCTATGCTCGGTGACGTTTTTGGTCCAGTATTTCCTCGGCATACGCTCGATTCTACCCGCTTGGGTTTGCTAGACGATCGAGATGGTTTCTTTGGGCTTGGGATTTGCCTCGATGGCGGCGAGCAGCCGCTCCGCCAGCAAATCGCAGATCGGATCGTCGAGCTCTTCGATTCGCCCGGCATCGGCGAGCGCGGCCTTGGCCGGATCGATAGGAATTCGCGCAAAGACGGGTGCGCGAGCGAGTTCGGCAACGCGCTGCGCGTACGACGGACCGAAGATCTCGTAGCGCGCACCGGTCTCGGGAGCGACGAAGTACGACATGTTCTCCACGACGCCCAAGATCGGTTTTTTGAGCTGATGCACGAGGTTTGCCGCTTTGCGGACGATCATCGTCGCAAGCGCCTGCGGCATGGTAACCAGCACGACGCCGTCGATTCCGAGCGACTGGAGCACCGTCAGGGGTGCGTCGGACGTTCCCGGTGGTAAGTCGACGAGCAAGAAGTCCAGCTCGCTCCACAACACCTGCTCGTAAAACTGGCGGATGACGCCTGCGACGATCGGCCCACGCCAGATCATCGCCGTATCTTCGTCGTCGGAGAGAAGGTTGGCGCTCACGACTTCGATCGCGCTGCGCGAGACGGCCGGCGTTATCAACGGCTGCGGCTGTCCCTGCGGCGTCTTCTTGACCGGATCGGCTTGGATCGCGAGCGGCTCGTGCAGCCCGAACAGACGCGGGATGGACGGCCCCGTAATGTCGGCGTCGAGAATTCCAACGCGCAGATGCCGGCGGCGCAGCCCGATCGCGGTCATCGCCGTGACCAGCGACTTCCCGACGCCGCCTTTGCCGGACATGACGGCGACGATGTGGGCGATGCGGGCCCGGCCGCTAAACGGGCCCGGCGCACGCGGCGCGGGCCGCCGGTCTTCGTCTCGGACGACCGGGACGGTGCCCGAACGGCGTGCTTCACGCAAGGCTGCTACGATCGGCTCGACCGCAAGCCCGTGCGCCCGAGCGCCCTGATCGATCGTTTCGTACTTGCCGACGCCGCAGCCGCCGCAGCCCAAGCCAAAGGCCGCCAGCACGTCGGCCGCGATCGGTAGTGCGGCGACGAGCTCGCGGATGTTGCTTTGCGGGTCGATTTGTATCTCGATGGCGGGCATGGCTTCTCCGTTGAACCTGCGAACGGCGCGTCGGTATGCACCTTATCGAACGCGCGCGAGCCGTCCTCGCCGGCGGGTGCGACTCGCCGGTGCGCTCGGGCTGGAATGCTGCGGCGCCCATGTTCGTGCAGTCGTCGGCCGCGGGTGCCTACGCCTACGACGAAGAGGGCCGGCGCTACGTCGATTACGTCATGGCCTATGGGCCGCTGCTCTTCGGCCACACGCATCCGGCGCTGGTCGAAGGCTTGGATGCGATTGCCGCCCGCGGTTTCGTGTGGGGATCGACGCATCCTCAGGAGGTCCGGCTGGCCGAGCGGATCCGCGCTCACCTGCCGTCCATGGAGCGCCTGCGCTTCGTTACCAGCGGAACCGAAGCCATGATGAGCGCCGTTCGCGTGGCGCGTGCCTACACGAAGCGCGAGCGGGTACTGAAGTTTGCCGGCAACTACCACGGGCATTTCGATCTCGCTCTGCTCGACGCCGGCGCCTCGGCCGGTTCGGGGCGCAGCGGTATTACGGCGTCGACGCGGCGCGAGACGCTGGTGGCGCGCTACAACGATCTCGATTCGGTCGACGCGGCGGCCTCCGGTGTGGAGCATGAGGTTGCAGCGATCCTGGTCGAGCCGATCGCGGCGAACATGGGCTTGGTCCCACCGGAGAGCGGCTTTCTCGAAGGTTTGGCTTCGCGCGCACGCCGTTGGGGCGCGCTGCTGGTTTTTGACGAGGTCATCACGTGGCTTCGTTTTGGTCTGGGTGGCGCGCAGGGTCGACTCGGCGTTACGCCCGATCTCACTGCGCTCGGCAAGATCATGGGCGGCGGCGTACCGATCGCCGCGTTCGGGGGCCGCGCCTGCGTGATGGCGACGCTCGCGCCCGACGGCGAGACGTTCACCGGCGGCACGCATGGCGGCAATCCGTTTTGCGTCGCCATGGCGCACCGCGTCTTAGACTTGCTGGAAAGCCGGCCGCAGTACTATGCCGAGACGGCGGCGCTGGCGGCGCACTTGGCCGCGGGCATTGCCGAGATCTTGGCACGGTGCGGCCTGCGCTACGAGGTCGTACGGCGCGAGTCGATCGTGGACTTCAAGTTTCGTTCCGGTCCGGCCAATCGTAACTACGACGATGCACGCGCCGCCGATCGGGCGGCCTATGCCGCCTACTACCGAAAGATGCTCGAGCGCGGCGTGCTGCTGCCGCCGTCGCAGAACGAAGTCATGTTTCTCTCAACCGCGCATACGCGGCAAGACGTGGACTTCACGCTTGCGGCCATCGCCGAGTCGCTCGGCGCGGCGCGTTATTCCCGCACGGCCATCGGGTAAACCGCCGGACTGCGCAGACCGGCGGCGTCGATGCTGCGTACGCCGAGCACGTCGTCGTCCTTGGAGACGGGAACGGTCGCCGAGTTGACGTCGCCGACGTCGCGCGCGTGTTCCCACTGGGCCGCGTCCGTCGCGCGCCAGACGATTTCGTATGCGACGGCATCGGCCGCCGGCTTCCAACGCAGCGTCGTGTCGTAGCCGAGACGGTGCAGCACCATCTCGACGCGATTCGGCGGACCCGGGCCGAGTGCGAGCGTTGCCAGCGATGCGACGTTGGCTTGCGTCGCCCGGCGCAAGTACGCCGCATCGACGTACTGCGGCAGATCGCCGTACTGGACTCCGTTTTCTATCCTCACGTCCTGGTGCTGATGCGCGAAGTTTTCGTGCGCTTCGACGAAGCGAACCGCCGCGGAATAGCCGGCGTCTTGAAACGATTGCTGGTCGCCGCCGCGCATGAAGCGATCGGAGCGGAAGATCTGGCGGACCTCGAAGCCGGGAACGTACGCCGGAACGACGTCGGCGACGAAGCGCGAGAGCTCGCGGGACGGCGAGTCGTTCTCCGAACCGACCAAATTGACGCGCTCGACGTCCGCTCCGGCCGGCAGCGATTGGCTAAAGACGCGAATCACGTTCGGCTCGGAGATCCCGTCGCCGCCGACGGAGTTGCCGATGATGTCGTTGTTGAGCACCGCTAAAACCGGAACCCGGCGGGCGGCCAGCTCGCGCGCGTAGTGGTTGGAACCCCACAGCCCGAGCTCTTCGCCGTCGAAGCACGCGAAGACGATCGTGCCGCGAAACCGAGTCGACGCCATGACCCGGGCCGCTTCTAAAACCGCCGCGACGCTCGAAGCGTTGTCGTCGGCACCGGGCGCAACGCCGGCCCCGTCGGTGCAGCGGCCGTCGCAATCGTCGAAGTGACTCGACATCACGTAAACGCGTCCCGGCTCGCTTCCCTTCAGCGTCGCGATCACGCTCGACTCGAGGACGGCGCGCGGCGTTCGCGGAGTTTTGGGCTGCACGTACGTGTCGAGCGTAACGCTCATGCGGCCCCCCGCCGAAGCGGCAATCGTGGCGAATTGCCGCGCGATCCAATCCCGCGCCGCGAACACGCCGTGCTGCGCCGTCGAAGTGCGCTCGGAGAAATCGTTGCGGGTCCCGAAGGCGACGAGGCGCTCGACGCTGCTTTGAAGGCGGGCGGAATCGACTGCCGCAACCATTGCGGCGATCGGCGGATACGGCGCCGGCGGCGCGAGGGGCGCCGCCGGAACGGCGCCGAGCAGAACCGCCCCGGCGAGAGCGAGCACTTTCATGCCCGCACCTTTTACGAGACGGAGGCAAGCTCCTGACGATTGCCGCAATAGCGGCCGAGCGTGACGACCGTTCCGCCCCCGCGCTTGCTGCAGACCTCGAGAAAGTCCGTGCACCGGCGCATGATCGCCAGGCCCCGCCCGCTTTCGGCGTAAACGCTCGGCAGCCGAGTCGCCTCGGCAGGCGGTACGTCAAACCCGCATCCGCGATCGCTGATCGTTGCGACGACCGCGTGCTTTTCCCGGCGCACGTAAATTTCGATCGCGTCGTCGCTGCCGGAGTGCTGGATTGCGTTCGCGACGGCCTCGCCGAGCGCGAACGTGAGACTCTCGGCATCTCGCGGCGTGAGCCCGTGCGAATCGGCGAAGCGGCCGAATGCGCGGCGCGCGGTTCCGGCGAATCGGGGAAGCGGCGGTATACTAAGGCGGAGGGCGGTCATCGGGCAAAGCAGCAACACCATTTTTCCGCGCAGCCGGTGCTCCAAACCGGCCGTGTACGTATTGGCTTGCGGCGACGGCTCGCTCTACACCGGTTCGACCACCGATCTCGCGCGCCGGCTCGAGGCGCACCGGCGCGGAAAAGGGGCGAAATACACGCGCGGGCGCGGGCCGCTGCAGTTGCTCGCCTGGTGGCATCCCGACAGCTTGGCAGCCGCCAAATCGCAAGAAGCGCGGTTCAAAGGCTTGACGCGCGCGCGCAAGCTGACGGCTTTGCTGGAAGGCCAAGCGTATGGCTGCGCGGTCTATGGCAGCGGCCGCGTTATTGGAAGGATCGCGAAGCGACGGCGTAGGTCGCGCGCGTAACGGCATGTATGGCCGCATAGGCCGCCGAGTAATCGTACGCGTCCGCAGTCATGACCGCGAGGATGAACGGCGAGTCGCCGTACGGCTCGACGATCGCGACGTCGTTACGCGTACCCTCGATCTCGCCGGTCTTGTTCGCAACCGGCGTTCCGGCAGGCAGCGCCGCGGGAATACCGTCGCGGTCGGTCTGACCGAGCATGACGGCTACCATCGCACGGCAATGCTGCGGCGAGACGATCGTGCGCGTCCCTTCGCGCGCTCCGTGCTCGATCAAATAAAGCAGTCGTCCCATGTCGGCGGGCGTCGAGACGTTGTCGTTACGATGGACGATCGCCGAATAGTCGAGAAACTTGCGCGCAAGATGAGTGCGCGTCATCCCCGCGCGCCGTCCGACCGCGTTGATCGCGGCGGTCCCGTAATGTCCGATCAGCATGTTCGCGGCGGTATTGTCGCTGAGCCGGATCATCGGAACGATCAGCTCGCGCACGGTGAATCGCTCGCCGTCGCGCGCGTTGGCGAGGAAATCGGAACCGCCGATGAGATCGGCGCTATGGAACTCGATCTCCGCGTCCAGCGAGCCGGGGCGCACCTCTTGCATCGCGTAGGCCGTCGTCATGATCAAAACTTTGATCGTCGAGGCGGTGGGAAAATGCCGGGATGCGTGATACTCGATCAGCGCCGGTCCGGGCGCCAGCGTGCGCGCGTACACTCCGAGCCTTCCCGGCATCTCGCCGGCGATCGCGCGCACCTCGGCGAGCGTCGCGTTCGCCGCCATCACGCGCGGTGCGGCGGCGACGGCGGCAGCGGAGGCCAAGAACGTGGCGCGTTTCACGAGCCGGTCCCTTGATAGTGCCGCAGCCCGATCAGCCAAAAGGCGTAGGCCGCCGCAAGCCACGCCGCGCCGATGGCCGGCGTGAGCAGTCCGATCGCGGGATTGAGGTGCAGACCCGTCTCGGCTTTCTGCAGGAAATAGGTTGCCGGAAAATAGTTCATGAAGGCAAAAGGCAGAACGAACGCGAGCACGACGCGCACGCCGCGCGTGTAAATGCTGATGGGATAGCGCGTGAAGTCCTGTTCCAGCGACATCACGACCCAGCGAATCGTGTCGACCCGAACGAACCAGAACGAACAAGTTGCCACCGCCAGCGATATACCCAGATCGATCAAGGCGCCGCCCAGGACGACGAGCGGCACGAAGACCAGGAAGACCCAGTCGACGCGTACGCCGGCGGCCGCGGTGGCCGCCGCCAGCGTCGCCACGGCCAGGACGAGTCCGTCCGGGACGATCTGCTGGGGCACCGTCAGCACTTGGAAAAGTGCGTCGAGCGGCCGGACGAGGAACCGGTCGAACCGGCCTTCTCGAACGTACTCGGGAACGCTGACGACGGTAAAGAAGAGCGTGTTGTGCAGTTCGTGCCCCGCCATCCAGAGCGCGTACAGGAAGAACATCTCCCGAAAGCTCCAGCCGTTCATCGAGGGGAACTGTCGCATCGTTACGTACAACGCGCCGAGCGCGACCCCGTGGTAGACGATCGTAAAGACGAACCACATCACGAAGTTCGCGCGGTACTCGAGCAGCGTCAGCAGATTGATGCGCCAGTACTCGAGATAGGCCCGGACCATCGGTGAAACGATTCGGGGCCTCGCTGCTGCTCCCCGTGCGACCGCCTTTTCGGCTGGACCTCACGGCCGACGCCCTACGGCGCTTGGCGAGCAACGTCGTCGACGTCGTCGACGAGCAAGGCACGTACTTTCGCGCGCTCTCCGACGCCGCCGGAACCGAGCTGGTCCGCGTTCGTGCATACGATGCCCA
>Ga0070738_10007051_pt1 | contig 11468 bp, 4 predicted proteins | sample Coa_R2_2_FD_66446 | JGI IMG/M metagenome (GOLD analysis project Ga0070738, IMG submission 66446) | Surface soil microbial communities from Centralia Pennsylvania, which are recovering from an underground coalmine fire - Coalmine... | ecosystem: Environmental > Terrestrial > Soil > Unclassified ... | reverse complement strand
GTTTCAGCCAGAGTCTGTGCGCTCGCCGTGTTCGTGGGCGATACGCCCGGCAACAGCAAGGCAAGGTCGAGATAATTGCGCCCTTCAAAAGGCAGATGCGAAATTTCAGACTGACTAACCGTTTCGCCAATCTGGCTGCGTTCCGTCTCAATGATTGGCGGCTGCGTAGTCACCTGAACGCTTGTTGCAGCTTGAGAAAGCGAAAACTTCAGCGTCACATCGAATGCCGCCCCTGCTGTGAGTTCCACAACCTGAACGGCCTCTGTAAAGCCGCTTGCCTGGGCGGTGACGCGATATTGCCCTGGAGGCAGATAGGAAAAGCGAAAGCGCCCCTGATTGTCGGTTTTTGCATCGTGCGTCTGGTTGGTAGCGAGTTGTACAGCAGTGACAGCAGCATCAGGAACCACGGCGCCGCTCGGATCAAACAGTCTTCCTGTCACCGAGGCATTCGTCAGTAACTCCTGCGCATAGATCGTTATCGGCAGCAATAGAAGCGATACTGCGATGATGGGAAAAGCGCATCGTACAAATCGAAACATGTCGTATCTCCAGTATTTTTTGCTGGTCTGAGTTGAATAGGGCTCAGGCGAAAATACTGGAGTGGGGCGGCCCTCGCTTTGGATGGAACCTCTCAGGAGAAGCAGTTCGATGGACCGTGATCCCATCAAGCGCTTCTCCATCCATGGCGATGGGGAAACTGTTGTTGTGAGGAGAAATATTCCATGCCGGCTGATTCGTTACCGAAGACGGAAACGCCGGAAGGCAAGGGCATTTTTCTCCCACCTGAACAATCTGACGGGAAGAAGAATCTGATCCCTTCTGCTCAGAAGCTGCGGCGCACTGGTGTTTTCCATGCGCGCGGCAGCAGGCCGGCAGCGCGCTCTCAAATGTCTGCGATGGACCGAGTACCTGTTGCGCCAAAGGAAGAAGCAGACTCACGATCAGAAGCAACGCCCTGACCCGGCCATACTGCCTTTCCTTCCCTGAACTCAGTCCTGCTCGCAAAGGTGAAGTCCTTTCGTCCGAAATGCCGGGAGCCTTTAACCCCCAAAAAGCAGCAAAGATGAAGTGCCCTGCAAAGCCGCACAGAATCCATCTTTCAACAGCGCGAATCCTTAGCAGGCTGGGGTGGCCGCTGAAATATTCATAGTTTCGTAAGGGCATGGCTTTTAGCCATGCCATGAGACGCCCATATGGCACGGGGCTTTAGCCCTGAGGTAAAGAATTTTTCTTCCAGAATGACTTTCAGCATCTTCTGAAGAGAACGACAACCACTCATCAGAAAGCGCGGCCTTCTGAAGGAACGATTCTAGAGAGAGAAGAACAAGGAAGGGGGACCGCGCTTCCGGTGGGAACGATACTCGGAGATGCGAAGTTGGCATTCAGCTTGTGCCGTAATGGCCGGATGAGCTACCAACGCCGCAAAGATGGCCTGGGCCGCAGGCGGCAAATAAATGCTGCCGTGAATCGCTGCCGTAGCCACAGGCCAGTACGGACATTTTCCCGCTGGCGCATGGACGTGCGCGTCACTTCCCTGCTGACTGTGCTCCATCGCCATAGTCATGCAATGATGCTTTCCATCCCGCCTGCAACACGCTGGCAGGCCGGTAGCACTCTTTGCAGCCACGGCGAAGAGCGTCGATGCAAAAGGCAGGCATAAGAGAGCCAGCAACGAAATAGAGAGAAGTTTACGCAACGCCCTTATTCAAGCATTGTGCCTCCAGTAAAGCAAATCAAAGTAATACAAAAATTGATCATATTGGAAGCAAGGCCAATGTCCAGTCATGTCACGAGTAGAGGGATCACTTGGTTCATTGTGAATGAGTACGAGTCCTGAGGAAGCAGCCTTATTTATTTTGCGAAAGAGCAAAATGCGGGTTCGATAGGGTCTTCACCGATATCTTGCCATTCTCATTCATTATCCATTGTTGCGTTGTTTGTACACCAATGGCGCATGTTCCTCCATCAGGATTAAAAGTAAATACCCATGTCTTTTGGACTGGAGCATGATCGAGAACTTCATTGAGAAGCTGACGAGCAGGAAGAGCATCTGCGTGCTTGAGTGAGACTTGGGTTTGCTCCATAGCATTATCAATCAATCCGCCATGTTCGACTCTAATCCCGGTAGCATTTGTCAAGGATGCCATTATTTCATCTACTTCTGCACGAAGCGACCTTGTTTCACTGTCAATTTTGATAAGTTGGTCGAGGATAGATTGAGTTGGTGCAATATCAAAACGATAATCAGATATTTTCAATACGCGGTACTTAGTTAGGAACTGAGTGTTGTACTGGTCTACAATTGCTCGTAAGATGCGAGTTTCTTCATCAGAAGAGCTATTCTTAGGTTCGTGGAAATGTGAGATGAATTTGCCCCCTTTAAGATAGCGGCCATGTACTGAATCTGAGGTAATTTGGTCAGAGTCAGATGAATACAAAGGGTCCTCGTAATCAATAGTCCAACCATACCGCCTTTTCACGCCTTCGACGGTCTGCCATAGTGGCCGGGTACTGTTGGAAGTAACAGATATAGCTCCATCGCTGGCTCGACTTACGTTCGCATCTATTGTGAACCCTGAAACGGGCGGAGCGGCTTGAGGACAGAGTGTCGCACAGCAAACAAGAAATATCGCGAGCACGCTAAATTTCATATTCAACTCCCTTTTCATCGATTCAGTATGCTATATCGCTTCCGCATACTTGACCATTGCTTATTGGTCCGCGACAGTTCTGAAGCGTCACGGGAAAGGTATATACATCCAGTGGATTGTCAGAACTATAGAGGTACGGCGTTGGCCAACCCGGACATAGAATGTCGAGTGCCTGATGAATCGTTGCATCGCAAGGAATATTAACTACCCCTGGATGTTGGCGGATATATTGAACCGATGCAGGCAACCAGCCGACATTGTCTGGTCCCCATGTAGTCCCCTGCACATACCATACCCCGCCACTTGTTACGGGATGCGGAGGAATATAGGCCGGATCACTAAACTGCGTCACACATGTATCAGTTCCTGGGCTAGCATCGTATTCTGTAACCTTGTAGTTCTGAAAATTACCGCTACCTCCGAGCAACGTGATTGTAAAGCTGGTTGCATAAATGTCATTAGAAGGCGAACCTCCCGCCGTAGCCCTATCAGCGCTAGGATATGCTCCGCCTAGCACAGTCTACCTGCGCCGCGAGCTGGTCGTTTATTAGGTTCAAGATACACAACACTACTAACACAACATAACTATACTTACGCATCCTCAACCCCCTGGAATGGTGACGGGTAAATATAACTAAAGCATTCCCAAACATGTCAAGACAACGAAAGGACAATGAACCCACGTTACAGAGCAAAAGAATGGGGACACTACAAAACAGGGAGTCCCGATTAAAAGCCGCGAGCTAAGGAACCTGCAAGGGGCGCATGCCCTGTAGCGGAAAGAGGCCCGTAGGCCCGTTCTCTTCGAGCATCGGCTGAGGCCGGAAGAGATACCGGACGTAAAAACCGCCCTTGTTGCTGGCGTAGTCTCTGGTGTTGTTGAAGCTCAGGTAGCCTCCCACATACCAGTGCTCGGCAATGGCATAGGCCCCTTCGCCCTCGAAGGTGTAGTTGCCGCCAACCGCGGTTTTTTCCGGATAGTAAGGGTTGTTCCTTGCAAACTGGATCGCGGGATCGAGCGGATAATACGGAGTCGAATTCTCCTGGAATGCCTGCAGGCCGATGCTGCCGGTAGCGCGATAGTGGAACCGGGGGCCATGATGCCCATTGAAGGTGAATGGAACTCCGGCAAGGATGTACGCAGCAGGACTGAAATAGCCGCCCTGTCCGTAGGTGAAGTAGCGCAGGTTGTGATCGTAGTGCATGCCGAAGAAGTTCATGCCTACCTGCAGCGTTCCGTAATCCGGGTGGTGCAGCACGGACCAGTATGCGCCGGCATCACCGTCGATGCGCTTGTTGGTCTGGACGTGCTGTCCGGTGATGTACTGGCCGCCGCCCTGAATGTACCAGCCGGCCTGCGGTCCGCCGAAGGCCAGCTGCAGCTCACCGGCATTGGTAACTACGCCGCCCCAGGTGTTCCCGATGTAGGTCGGCCCTTTGCTGCCGAGATCACGAAGCCCGGCGTAAGAAAGCTGCGTATCGGTAATCGGATCGCGACCGAACGTCAGCGTGAAATGCGATGTCGGAGGATGCACATAGATTCCGCCGGTCACATTCTCGACCAGGAACCCATGTGGGGTATATCCGAGGCTGGCGGCAAACGACGGGGCACGCAGCTGGAATTCGCCGCCGATGCCCGCGGCAGACTGGAGGTATGGCACTGCATCCGCAGGAAGAGTTCCCTGCTGGAAAGTAGTCGATGTCGTAGCCTCGCCCGAATCCAGCAGCACCGGACGCGTAATGATTGTGGCTCGTACATCAGGTCCAAGCATGCTTGAGGCCTCAATCTGTTCGGTATACGCCGCAAGCCGATCATAGCCTGGCTGACCGCTGCGATATTCAACACCGGAGGAGCCGCCAACCCATGGGCTGGAAGCTCCGCGGATAATCGCAAGCTGGTCTTCGATCTGTTCACGCGGCGTCTTCGCCCGCACGACGTGAGCACCCGGCCCGGTGAGCGGCGGCAGCGCAGGCGCTTCTGCTTTCGCCGTCTCCGGTTGCGTAAGAAGCGGCAAAGCTGGAGGAGCCTGCTCTACCGGCGGCAGTCCGGAGTCAGGAGCCTGGACCTGTCCGTTCATCTGGCGCACAGCGCTTTGCAGACGGCTCGCCGGATTCGGATCGCTTATATCCGAAAGCCGCGCCGAAGAAGACGATCCAGCCTGCGACGAAGCCGACGGCCTGGGCGGGACTTTCATCGTCACCGGCTGTAAGTAGTCCACTGGAGCAGCAACCTGCGCCTGCTCGACAACAGGCGAACTGCGATGACGTGCATATGCCTGAGCCGGAGGAGCATACTGAGTTTCCGGCGGCGGGAGAGCACGATTGTCATCAGGAATCCGGGCATAATCGCCTAGACGTGAATTCGACCCTTCATCTCGGGCCTGCGCATATTCGCCAAGCGTCGGAACAGGCTTAGCCGGGGCATCCAGCCATGAAACATCCGTAGGATTGCTGCTCTCAGAAAAATCTTCCGGCTGATTCTGACGCGCAGTTCGGCCAGTCGGGGCCAGCAACTGCATCAGTTGCTGCGCAGGAGACAGGCTTCCGGGCGCGTTCACATCGCCGGGCTGCGTAAAGATAGCACCCGGAGCGGCACTGCCCATCGCATTCAGCGCCGCCTGATAGTAAGCAGCAGCGCGCTGCGAGTTTCCGCGTGCCTGCTCATATTGAGCCGCTTCTCTCAGAAGGGCCGGGTTGTCCTTGTACTCGTCCAGCGCGCTTTCGAGCCATGTTTGTGCTTGTTTCATGTCGCGCGCAGCCAGGGCTGCGCCGATGGCGCTCTCATAAAGCTGGCTCGTCGCATGACTCATATCCAGCGAGGCATAGATGGCGACAGCCTGCCTGGGCTGCCCGGCTTTCAGATAGATACCCGCAAGCGCGCCATACACTTCCTCATTTCCCGGAAAGGCCTGCGCAGCAGCATTCAGAATCGCCAAAGCGCGATTCTGATCTCCCGCAGCCGACGCGCTGTTCGCCCGACGCACGCTCCAGCTGGCCATCAGGCGATTAAAGTCAGCCTGCTGATCGTCCGTCATGTCCGGCGATGTAGAAAGACCGGAAACCAGCGAGTACAGCCGCTGATCATCGCCCAGCTTCAGCAGCAGCCATCCATATTGAATCTGGACAGCAACAGGCTCATCCATATTGCGGTCACGGTAAATCTGTGTGAGTCGCGAGAATGTCTTCATCGCCGCCTGGCTCTGCCCTATCGAAGCCTGCACCGAAGCCAGCGTCTGCAGGTACGAAGGGTCCTGCTCAAGGCGAAGCCGCACAGATTCCGGCATCGCGGCAATCTGCCGCATCGCTTCGCGATCATGGTTCCCCTGATGCAGCGCATTCACGACGCCTCGCCATGCATCCTGATTCTGCGGGTTCCGATCCAGCTCCTGACGAAAAATCGTATATGCTTTCTGCTGATTGCCCTGGGCCGCATAAATATCCGCAAGCTGAAGCTCGATGCCGGCCTGCGGAGGCGGCGCAATGGCCAAAGCCTGCTCCAGATATTTCTGCGCCCGGTCCCACGCATGCTGGCTCTGATAAATTGAGCCAACCAGAACCAGAAAGGCCGGATCGTTCTGCTCTTTCTCCAGCAGCGCCTGCGGCATGCGGCCTACTGTCGCCAGAGCTTCGTTGTCGCGATTGAGCTGGTGCTCGGCGGCAATCAGTGCACGCCATGCGCCGGCATTTTCCGGGTCCTGAGCAACCACCTGCTGATACAGCTGCAACGCGGGCTCATAACGGTTCGCCATCATCAACAGCGAGGCATACTGCATCTGCTTCTCAGGAGGCAGATCGCGCCCTTCATTCGGGAACGGCAATGCAAGCGCCCGCTCGATGGTGCGGTCCGCATCTGACTTGCGGCCTAGAGTGAGATAGGTCTGTGCCAACGCATGCAGATATTCCGGATCACTGTTCAACGCCGCCCGGACATTCTTCGGCATGCGGTCGCTGGTGGCTAAAGCGCCCTGCGCATCTCCGGCTGCCGATTGCGCCAGAAAGAGTCCGCGCCATGCGCCCTGCCGGTCAGGACTGACACGCACGGCGCGCTCGAAGGTATCCATGGCCTCTGAGTGCTTGCCCGCCTGTGCATACGCGCCGCCGAGACCCTCCAGCGCATCGGCATTGCCCGGCTTCATCGCGAGCGCTGCATTGAAGGCCTCAATTGCAGACTCAGAATTGCCGAGCTTCAGATCATTCCCCGCCTCGGCCATCTTCTCCCAGAAACGCGATGTGGAAAGAGCGCTGTCCAAGCCGCGCGCTCCAGCCGCGCGGGCGCGCTCCAGATAATCAGCAGCATCGGTAAAGTCCTGCTGCTTCATGTAGACATATCCCATGCCGCTGAGAGCCCGCGGATTATTCGGCTCGCGGGCAAGCAGTTGTTCGAACTGTCTTCTTGCATCATCTAGACGACCGCTGTTCAATGCCCGATAGGCCGAAGCCTCCAGCGGATTCCCGGCAGGAGCTGCCGTCTTAGGCGCAGGAGTTTGTACCGGCGGAGCAGCAGCGGCTGCATTGGCGGCTGCTGCGTTCCATCCTTCAGCCTGCTTCAACGCGCTCTGAGCAGAGGGCACGCTGTCGTATTTCTGCAGAATCGCAATTCCCTCAGCACGTGTTTTCGGATCATAGGTAAGAACACGACCAAGCGTGATCGAGTATCTGGAATCTGCCGGGAACTGCTCTGCGAGCTTGCGCAAACCGGCAACTGCATGAGGCCGGTCTTCTGGAATGGCGGCTTCCGTGTCGTAATAAGCCAGCGCATCGTTTCCCGCCGGAGGATTGTTGCCAAGAACATCGCGATAGATGCGCATCGCGTCAGCGTATCTGCCGGCTTGCGCAAGACTCGCCGCTTGACTCAACCGCTCATTCTTCGAAGCAACATTGGGCATAGCCTGAATTTTGGCTATTTCAGCCGGACTGCCTCCGGCAGCGCGCAGCCGGTCCAGATATTTCCTGGCTTCATCGGTTTTTCCCAGCTGCATGTCTGCTTTGGCAATCCCCAACAGCGCTTCATGATTATTGGGATCGGCGAGCAGTACCTGCTGCCATGTCTGCACGGCCATTTCGAGGTGGCCTTTGGAGGCCAGCGTCTGCGCTTTCCCCAACAGGACCTGTTCCCCGCTCGATTGCGCTGACATGTCCCAGGGGGAACATAGCGAAAGGCAGCAGGTGGCTGCAATGAGAAGGTTCCGGCGAAGAGTGCGTTTCACTGCATTCATTGGGTCCTCCCTGATTCATCCGGAGCGAACCAAAACTGTTGATGCCACGCAATCTGATACCAAAGCTCAGATCGCCTCATGTTTCCCGCGCCTCCAGCCGGGCCTTTGCCCGCTGATCGAGACGCGCCCTGGTCCACGGCACAACGAACAGGCCAAGAACGAATGTCAGCACAACAATCATCCAGGGAAACGCTCGCAGCCAGTAACGAATGCGCGCCCACCACGGAAGATAGCCGACGTGATAATAGCGCTCGCCGAGACGGTAAGACGTAAATTGGTTCCCATGCAGAACGCTTACCGACTCGCTGATATCGCTCGATGTTGAAAATTTTGTAAATGCCGCCATAAAAGGAGCCGCCGCGGCATCATTTTTCAGCGTAATACTGACAATGGAGCGATTCGAAGCCCACGGCGATTCGCTTCCCTGAATCAGCGCATCGGGAAGCTGGCCAATACTCTCCAGAAAACCATCGCGCTGGTTCGATTGCTCCAGTTTCCACCACCATTTTGGCCGCATTTCCGCCACCTGCCACCAGGCATGCTCGACAGATGAAAAGAACCCGCCGATATCATGGACCGTGTAACCACGCTCCGAGACTTCTACGGGCAGGTTCCGGCTGAGGAGGGCAAAGGCAGGCTGGTCCTCAGGTTTGCCCAGTATGAGGTAGTCCGCATTGTCTCCGAGAGATGACGAATCACCAACACTTACCCGCAGCGCCGGATAGCCCGTCTGCTCGCCCATATTTGCCAGCAGCGACAGGTATACGCTCAACTCCGAAGAAGTTGGTCGCGGCGGCACTACTATTCTGGTCTGAGAGAGATCGGCAAAACGCGTAAAGGGAAATCCGGCGTTCGAGAAAAGCTCCAGGTTCGGCATCGCGGCCCAATGATTCAGCCCGCGAATATCAAGATAGGAACTGCGCAGAATGGCCCCCTGCAGATTGATCGGAGCGGTATCCTGGCAGTTCCCCGTCTTGGCCATCTGGAAGTAAAAGGTAAAAAGAAATGTATTGGAAGAAGGCCGCATGCTGGACACCGGAACCGCCGCATCGTAGTCCAGCGTTTTCTTCGGATTGTTCTCGTGCGGCAGCGGCAGCTCGTTCACCAGCGTGCCGTTGACTGTTGTCCTCAAGGTCGAAGCATTGGCCAAAGGAATCGCGTTGTAGCGATAGTCCACGTGAAGCGGAATATTCTGCCGATCGCCATAAAAGAGGTCTGGAGGCACTCTGAGATACACCGGCAGAGGGCCCGATCCATCACTATGCAGTTCAGGATTGCCGGAATAGTCCCAAAACGGCGAAAGACGATCAGTTCTGAGCCACAGCGGAGCATCATCGGCCTGACGCGCTTGCGGTAGCTGATAATCTGCAATGCGCACCGTATTCCCTTGCAGCAGCAGATTTCCGGTCGCAAGCGCTCGCGCCGCAGTCAGCAACTGGTCGGCAGTGTTTCCGCCGAGAATCAGAATCTTTCCATATGGATCGACAGGGTTGGTGCGAACCGCAATGAGAGGACCATCCCCACTCAAATCGATTCCGGGCGGCAGATTCGATAAGCCTTCTACAAAAACGACGACGTTGCCTTTCGGCAGCGTGTCCCCGGTAGTCACCGGAAAATACAGAGGCCGTGATTTGGCCAGAACGCCGAACCATGAGGCCACCACACCCGCAGACTGCATGGCAAGATTGCTGGGCCGGCTGCTGGTAAAGGCAAATGGAATAGAAGCGGAAGCGCTGCTGATGGCCTCATCGTAGAACGGCAGCGGCAGTATCTTCAGGTCATCGGCAAGTGACAGCAGCGAGCCCGATATTTCAATATTCGAGGTATTCTCAACTCTGCCCCACAGGACCGTGTTTGCCGGGTCTTCGCATTGCTGCGTGTAATGCCCGATGAATTCAAGCCTCAGAACATTGTTCCGGACCAGCATCTCAGCAGGAAGAGGCAGATCTGCCTTTAAAGCATTCTGCACATTTCCGTTGTTGGCAGGGACCGGAAGCGTAGAAACCAGCGTGCCGTTCAGATATACGTTCAGATGGCTCATCTGAGCAATCAGCCCGGGAGAAAAGCCGTATTGCAAATGCAGCATCGCCTTCTGGACGACTTCCGTCTGCGGCAAAGCAAAAGGCACATCGCGCGACGCAGCAACACCGCGAAAGATAAGGGCTTCCGGTACTCCGATGTCCTTCAATGAGAAAGTCGATTGAAAACTTCCCTGCGCTGAAACCGCAGAAGCAGGAGGCTCTTTCGGCTGGGCGCTTACCGAAGCGAATGCGCAACCGAGAGCCAGTGCGAACAGAAGCACCGTTGTGCCGGCCCGTACCGCCGCCGGCACGCTCGTTTCCTTCTTCTTCGGAATCAATACTCCAAGCGCATGTCCAACGCCCTTTACTGATAATTTGACCAGGCGCGCAAAGCTGAGCCAGGGCTTGTCGGCCTCTCGACGCTGGCTGCGGCTCAGCCACGAATCCGCGCGTGAGTAGAGTACCAGCGTAAGCAGCTCTTCTTCTTCGAGCGAAAGATTTTCGTACTTAATGCGCAGTTGTGTCCCATGAACCTCAACGACTGAGGCAGGAAAAACTGCCTGCCTTCTCCGCAGCGGATAGATCACTTCAATCCGAGTATGGGGGGATAGCGAAACCGAATCCTCCAGAGAAACGGAAGCTCCGCCAAGCGACATATTCTCGGACTCGCCAAAGATGCTGCTTCCGTCGGGAAAACGAATCTCCACCGGCATGTGCATATCGATGCGTACATCGGATCTCATCTGGCGCGACTCAAACGCGACGGCATTCGCAGTACCCACGATGATGAGGTTGAACAGAATCCAGAAGACGTTCATCGCGATGGTGCCTGGGTGTCCGGCATTCCAATAAAAGAAGCGGACAGGCGCGATGGCCAGGCCGGCAACATTCAGCAGAATCAGCGCAATATAAGGTCGAGCAATGCGGGAATCGAAATAGCTCTTTTTGACGATGCCGCCCTTGGCCGTGACGTTGAATTTACCCAGCTTCGGATTGATAAGCGCCAGCAGAGTGGGACCGAGAATATAAGGAGCCAGAACGGTCTCATACACCTCGTTCCAGAATGAGTGACGATATTTGCCCTGGATGCGGAAGTTCGTCAGGTTCGACAGAAAAAGGTGCGGCATCGCATACGCAAGAATTGCTGCCCAGTAGCCGGGAATATTGATGCGTCCCAGCAGCATGTAAATCAATGGCGCCGTAAGAAATATAAGCCGCGGGCCCGCATAGAGGAAGTGAATCATGGCATTGAAATAACACAGTCTTTGCGGCCACTTGAGCCCTTTCACCAGCAGCGGGTTGTCGGCCCTCATCACCTGGATCATGCCGCGCGCCCAGCGGATTCTTTGCCCCACGTGGCTCGAAAGGCTTTCCGTCGCCAGCCCCGCAGCTTGCGGAATATTGATATATGCGGTGCTCCATCCGCGAATCTGCATACGGAGCGACGTATGCGCGTCCTCTGTAACGGTTTCGGTTGCAATTCCGCCGATCTCATTCAGCGCTGTTCGCCGCAGCACCGCGCACGATCCGCAGAAGAAAGTGGCATTCCAGAGATCATTTCCATCCTGAAGAACGCCATA
>Ga0070738_10007047_pt1 | contig 11471 bp, 8 predicted proteins | sample Coa_R2_2_FD_66446 | JGI IMG/M metagenome (GOLD analysis project Ga0070738, IMG submission 66446) | Surface soil microbial communities from Centralia Pennsylvania, which are recovering from an underground coalmine fire - Coalmine... | ecosystem: Environmental > Terrestrial > Soil > Unclassified ... | reverse complement strand
AAGCCGGGCCCCCGGCACGTGTGGTTTTCACGTGATGAGGTGGGTGAAGGGAGGAAGAATCCCCAGCCGGCTTGGCTGTGATTCTTCACCTGACCACCCCGACATGCAAATCGCGTGTCGGGGATCAGGGGGCAGCTAAGAATGACGGCTCTGTGCCTGGTCTACATCTGTAGGGAAAATGTTTTTAGAGATCAGCAGTCGTAAAGATAGGCAGGGACTGAGCGGGCACTGCAAGAGAATCGCAGTAGCCCTCGCTCAACCCTTCTCGGCGTCAGCAGAGCATTGCTGCATTAGCGGCAGCCAAGTAGAGCGCTCTGAAGCATATCGTTATGCGGTTCTACTTCGCGAATGAAAGAAACACCTTCACAATTTTCTCCGCCACGTCTTCGCGGTTGCGCTCCGTTGCCAGCTCATGGCCTCCGCCGGAGATCGGCATCAGTTCCGTTTGCGCGGGGATGAGTTTTAAGGCTGCCGTTATTTCCTCAATGGAGCCGAATCCGTCGCGCGTGCCGTGAACGAAGAGAGCCGGTGTCTGCAGATGCGGGAAATGAGCTGTCCGCATCTCATTTGGCCGTTGCGGCGGGTGCAGCGGATAAGAAAGCAGTAGCAGGGAGTCAACGAGGTCTGGTTCTGCCGCTGCCAGCATTGATGCCTGCCGTCCTCCATACGAATGGCCGCCAAGAAACATGCGTCTTGGGGCATGTTGACGCATGGACGCAATCGCCGCGCGAAGCCCCTGCTGGTCGCGTTCTGCGCTTCCTCTCGGTGGCGGCCCGTGAGGGCGGGACTGGCGAAAAGGAAGATCGCACCGCAAAACAGTGATGCCCGATAAAGAAAATGCCTCTGCCAGCGCAATCAGCAGCAGAGCATTGCAGTCCGAGCCGGCGCCATGTGTCAGGACAAGGCAATCTCCGCTCAGGCTTGATGGGAGGTGCAAAATGCCTCGGACCGGCGGTTCATTGGCTTGAACGGCAAAGAACTCCTCAGTATCCATATGCAGCTCAGGATCGACTGGATGAGAATTTACTTCTTAGCGCCCGCGCTCGCAGCAGCTTCCGCCTGCTGGCGAAGCGCGTGAACGACCACGCGCAGCATCTCTTCTTCCGGAGCAGGCTTGCCGGTCCAGATTTCAAACTGGCGTGCGCCCTGGTTCACGAACATCTCAACGCCGGTCACTACGGGAATGTTCTTTTCCCGCGCCATGCGCAGCAGTGGCGTGTCGACGGGGTTGTAAACCATGTCGAAAACCAGCCGCGCATTGATCTCTTTCGGTTCGAGAATATGGTTCGGCTTCACTCCATGCATGCCTACCGGCGTGGCATTCAGGATCACGTCAAACTGTGTTTTGGCCACTTGCTCGCGCTTGAAGGTCTTTACCTTTGCCTGACGGGCCAGCTTCTGCCCGTCCTCAGTCGTGCGGTTCAGAATAAATACTTCCGCGCCTTTCTCTTTCAGCCCGAAGACAGCAGCCCGGGCAGCCCCACCCGCTCCCAGAATTAATATCCTGGCGCCCTTCAACTGCAAACGGCGTTCCAGCGGGCGAACCACAGCGGCAACATCCGTATTGAAGCCATAGAGCTTGCCATCCTGCGCGCGGACAACGGTGTTACAGGCACCGATCTTTTCCGAAATCGGATCGGTTTTTTCCAGATGCTTCAGAATTTCTTCCTTATGCGGCATCGTCACCGCAAGTCCGTGCACCGGAACCTCGCGCACCAGCGTCAGTAGATCATTCATCTTCGTTGTCTGCAGCGCAAGAAAGACAGCATTGACAGTCTCGCGGCGGAAGGCTGTGTTCAGCATCAGCGGAGACAGCGAATAGCGGACTGGATTTCCAGCAACCCCGTAAACTTTGGTTGAGAGATCGATCTGGTCAATGCGATAGGTCTCGTGCAGCGTGCGCGCGGCAATCTGCCCGGGCCCGGTTTCTTCGCCCGGAGTCGCTGCCGCAAACGTGAAGATGCTGCCTGCGCGAATACCTAACACGCGGCTGATAATCCCTTGGTCGCCCATACAGATGCCGATCAGGTTGGCCATATCGTGCGTCCGCTCAAGGAAGTGCATCATCGTTACGTTATCGGCCAGGTTCTTGGCCGTAGACACAATCTTGATAAACTCCGGCTCGTAGGGCCGAATGCGCTCAAAGATGCCGTCAAGGTCCTTCGTCGCGGCAAAATCATGATAGGAAATGATGAGCGCCGCTCCGCGAGCGCGCAGCTTCTCCACTCCGGCGCTCTTGATGGCCTCCGCCGTCTGGAGTTCCAGGTCAACCATGTGAAAACCGGAAGAGGCGGCCTTCTGCAGGATTTCCAGCTCGTCGGCAATCTTCCCCTTGAATTTTCCGCCGGCAGCTACGCGGCGGCACGTGGCTATGGCCGTTACTTCGCTGCGTTCGCCGAGAAAAGTCTTTAGCTTCGGTAAGGCAGTGAGAGGTTTGTCCAGATAGTCCAGACGGAATTCAAGGAAGGGATTTTCGCGAGAGGCAAGTTCTGCCTTTTCAATCATTTCCGCAGGCGTAGACCCGATAATCGCAACACAGACCTTTCCGATCCGGGAGCGGAGATACTGCGGCGAAAGAGCTGGAGCAACGTGATTCATGAGCGCAATTGCGGCATATTACCGACTGTTCTGTAAGTATGCAATAGGTGATCGATGAATTTGTGAGATAACGAGTTACAGACTAACACCAGTCCTGAAATGATCTACTCTGAATCTGACGTTCTGAGGTGAATTTGTGGCTCAATCTGTACCAACAGCAGAAACTCCGGCAACGCATCCCTGGAACCCGACCGGGACAGGAACGCTGGATGAATCCAGCCTGGGAAAATGGGTAGAAGCGGCGCTTTCCCGCCATGAAAAGGCCATCGAGAGCCTCCTGACCGTTCAAGGCCAGCGGAATATAGAGAACACTCTGCGGGCTTATGACAGCGCCATTGCTGAATTAAGTGCCGCCGGTTCGCAGACCGGGCTGCTCGACAGTGTCCATCCCGACAAAAAGATTCGCGACAAGGCCCAGTCTCTGACCCAGAAGATTGCTGAAGCAGGCACCATGTTGGCCCTGAATCAGGGAGTCTACAGCGCCCTGAATGCTATGGACCTCACCGGGGCTGATGACGCCACCCGCCATTACGTTGAGCGGAGTTTGTTGCAGTATCGCCTTGCCGGCGTCGATAAAGATGAGGATACTCGCAAGAAAATCAAAGAGTTACAGGACAAGGCCACCCTGCTGTCCCTGACTTTCGGGCGCAATGTCCAGGAAAACGTAAATCGCGTCCAGATTGGCGATGTGGCGGAATTAGAAGGCCTGCCGGAGGACTTCATCAAAGCGCATCCGCCGGACGAGCACGGCCAAATCACGCTTACCACCGATTATCCCGACTACATGCCGGTCATGACCTTCGCAAAGAACGCACAGCTGAGGCTGCGGATGTTTCTGGCCTACAACACGCGCGCTTATCCGGCAAATGAAGGCGTTTTGCTCGATTTGCTCAAAATCCGGAAGCAGATTGCTGGAATTCTCGGCTTTGCCACCTGGGCCGATCTGGCGACCGCCGACCAGATGATGGAATCGGCCTCGAATATGAAGGCATTTCTCGACGACCTGGATAAAGCCACAAAATCGGGGGCCGAACGCGAATATGCCAACGTTCTGGATTTTGCGCGCCAGTCGAACCCGGATATGGTTTCGATTGATGCGGACAGTCGCGCTTTCTGGTATGAGCAGTACCGGCGTGCTGCCTATTCTTTCGATTCGCAGTCGGTCCGGCCTTATTTTCCATATAAATCGGTCGAAAAGGGCGTTCTAAATACCGCGGAAAAGCTGTTTCAGGTCACGTTTAAGCCGGTGGAAAACGCAGATGCATGGGACAAATCGGTCACGGTTTGGGATGTCTACGACGGAAATAACGCCGGTTCAGGCGAGAAAATCGGCCGTTTTTACCTCGATATGCACCCTCGTGAAGGCAAGGACAAGTGGTTCAGCGCGCATCCGCTGATTCCGGGCATTGCCGGCAAGCAGATTCCGGAAGCCGCGCTGATCTGCAACTTTCCGGAGCCAAAAGAAGGAAATCCGGGCCTGCTGCAGTACTCCGACGTGGTGACGTTCTTCCATGAATTCGGCCATCTGATGCATGCCATTCTCGGTGGACAGCAAAAGTGGGCGGGTGTGAGCGGAATCGCGACAGAAGGTGACTTTGTTGAGGTTCCGTCACAGATGCTGGAAGAGTTTTTCCGCGATGCGAAGCTGCTGGCGACCTTCGCCAGACATTACGAGACAGGCGAGCCGATACCGGCGGAACTGGTGGAAAAAATGAACCGGGCCGGGGCCTTTGGGCGCGCAGACTGGGTGCGGACGCAGCTCTTTTACACCAGTTATTCGCTCGATACGCATTTTCTCGATCCGGAAACGCTGGATTTGAACGTTCTGCTGCAGGCCGATTACACGAAATTCCTGCCTTATACATGGATCGACGGCAACCGCATGTACGCCAGCTTCACGCATCTGACGGGATATTCGTCGAATTACTACACGTATTTGTATGACAAGGTGATCGCGCTCGACTTCTTCAATCAGTTCAACCGGGCAAATCTGCTGGAAGACCCGATTGCATGGAAATACCGGAAAACTGTACTTGAGCCCGGCGGCACGCTTCCGGGAAAGAACATCGTGCAGCAGTTCCTCGGACGCGAGCAGAGCCTCGAAGCCTTCACCCGCTGGATCGGCGAAGAATTCGAGCAGCCTGTGGCGACGACAGTGTAGGAGCATCATGCAGCCGTCGAAATTTCTGCGACAGCACGTACAGAGCAAATGGGCGTTGGTTACGGGCGCCAGCGCTGGAATCGGCCTGGCCATCGCCGAGCAGTTGGCTGCGGCGGGAGCGAACCTTGTTCTGACAGCGCGGCGCGTGGATCGGCTGGAGTCTCTCGCAACAAAGCTGCGCGATAAATACGGAATCGAGGTCCGGACCATTGGCGCGGACCTCGCCGATCCATCTGCGCCGCAGCAATTGCTTTCCGCAACGGAGGAAGCCGGTCTGCCGATCGATATTCTCATTAACAATGCAGGTTTCGGCTATTACGGGGAATTCACGCATGGAGACGCGCTCTGGCAGCGCAAAATGGTGGACCTGAACTGTGCCGCCGTTACCCACCTGACGCATCTCTTCCTGTCAAAGATGATCGAACGCCGCCGCGGGTATGTCATGATTGTCGCGTCCACGGCGTCGTATCAGCCAGTGGCATACATGGCGACCTACGCCGCAACGAAGGTCTTCGACCGCTTTCTGGCCGAGGCGCTGGCGCACGAAGTAGCCGCGTACGGCGTGAAGGTCAGCGCCCTTTGCCCCGGACCGACAGAATCTGAATTCCACGAAGTCGCCGGAACCCGGTCTCAATTTGGTCGTGGGCAGCAGTCGGCAGAGGAGGTAGCCGGTATTGGGCTGGAAGGTCTGATCGCAGGTAAGCCCTGGGTCATTCCTTATACGGCGGGTAAGGTAATGGTGTTTATGCAGCGACTTGTGCCGAGACGATTGGTTTCCGGGGCTGCGGCCAGAATGTTCCGGCCAAAATCAGCTCGGCAATAATGGGTAATCCAGCTGCCAATCCAGAGTCATCCCTTTTATGACCATTTTGGGAGTGGAAATTGTTGCACTGCTGGAGTCGTTGCATGGATTCTTTTTTCTGTGAGAACGCTGCATTATCCGGCACAGTTTCTGCCTTGGATTCTCCGTCTATCATCTCCTGCGAAGCGGAGATCAATCAGAAGAAGCGGATCTTTGCCGGCTTATGACGGCTTTCTTAAGCAGCCGCAATATCTCCTGCTGCTGCGCCTTCGCCTCAGCCGAACCGCTGCCGGGGCGGCCTGTGTTCAGCGTCGCAAGCAGCATCGGCGTCGAGCCGCTCTTGTTGCGGCGTGCGGAATCGGCGCCACACTCAAGAAGCGTTCGTACCGCTAGAGCACATCGCGTTCGCACCGCGCGATGCAGTGGAGTCACATCCCGTTTGTCCACAGCGTTCGGATCGGCACCGGCTTCAATCAGGCACCGGATCGTCTCCGCTTGCGCAGACGGATTCCACGTCCGCGAACCCGGCCCGCCCACAGCAGCAGCATGCAGCGGCTCATCGCCAAGACGATTCTTTGCGAAGACATTTGCGCCCGCAGCAATGAGCCTTCCCGCTATTTCCTTCTGATACGCAGCCGCTGCGATGTGCAGCGCCGTGTCGCCCGCATAGACATACCTAAGAATTCGATCGAGAAAATATGATTTCGACGCCTGACGGGTAGCCCCCGTCTGAAACGACGCTTGTGCCAACTCCGGGGCAGCCGCAAGCATCCGCGAAACCTCGGAGGCATCGCCCGCAACGATAGCCGACGTTAATTCCCAGAGAGTTGCATCAGGTTTTTTCACGAAATCACTTTACCGGAAAGCAGTCGAGGTCGTCGGCAAAAGTGATCGGGCCGGAGTACCGGTGTTTAATCTCGGACTGCGTTTCACTCTCTTTTCCCAAAGTCCGCAGCATGCGATGAGACAGCACCAAATGCTTCACGTGAGCATTCGCGGCAATCGTTCCGATGACGGAAGGCGGCATGTGCAGACGCCTTTCCAATCCGGTAGCGCCCTCGGGCACGGCGTTGTGCGCAACAAATAAGTCAGCGTTCCATGCCAGTAGTGTCAGGCCGTCGCCTTCGCCGTTTGTGTCTCCGCTGAAGGCGATCCGCTTGCCGCCGATCTCCACGCGCCAGGCCAGCGCGGGAAAGGCGCCATGGATGACGCGCACCGCATACACGGTCATGTCGTTGCTGCGAAATACGAGAGCGGGGGTGGAACCGGGGTCAACGTTGTGCGGTTGCAGCTGATAGCTGCCTTCGCTGCCCGGCTCAACCAGGTCGCTCAGATAGCGCCACGCTCCGTGGGGCCCGGCGAAGAGGTCGCGCAAAAACTCAGTCGTCGAGGGCATGAACTGGTTTCCCGAAGGACCGTACACCGGCAGCGGCCGTTTGCGGTCTTCAAACCAGGAGGAAAAGACCAGAGCAGGGAAGTCGCTGCTGTGATCGATATGAAAATGACTGAACAGAACAACGTCCACTTGCGACATCTGTGCGCCGCTCTCTCCAAAACGGAGCGCGGTACCGCCTCCGGCATCGACGACAACCCGCGCGCGGCCGTTCTCCCATATCAGGTAGCCGGTCGATGCGCGTCTGTCCTGCGTCTCCGGGCCTCCGGAGCCGAGCACCTGCACCGCCAAGCCAGAGGAACCGCAGGATTGGGCGCTTGTACGCGAAGCGTTGCATGCAAGCAAGAGTGAAACAAAAACAACCAGAGCTTTCGTCGATCTTCCTAGCGTGCGCATGTCGCACCTTCGAAACTCTTTTATAGTATGGCGACACATTGCTCCCCGGCGAAGTGGCGTTGCAAGATGAGACATTATGACCGATATCACGAAGTGGGAACCTCGCTGGCCTGCCGCGCTTGCTCTGGTTGCGGTCGGCGGACTGCGCTTTGCCCTGCCTGAGTCATTGTCTGTGGGACCGGAGTGGCTGCTGATTGCTGTAGTGCTGGTGTTGATCATTCCTTTGACATGGGCGCGTTATCGCGGAATGGACAGGCTGAACCAGATTCTGGGTTACGTGATCACCTCTGTTGTCACGCTCGATATGGTCTGGTCACTCTACCTGCTGATTGCCGCTTTGCCTTCGCACAAAGAAGCGCCTCCGGACCTGTTGCGTTCGGCTGGAGCGCTTTGGCTGACGAACATTCTCGTCTTTGCATCGTGGTACTGGCGGCTCGATGCCGGAGGCCCGCGGGCCCGTGAGCTGCGCGGCGTCCATACCGATGGCGCTTTTCTGTTTCCGCAGATGACGCTCGATCAGCAGGCCAAACACCAAATGGGCGAGCAGTGCTGGAGTCCCGGTTTTGTGGATTATCTGTTCCTGGCCTTTAACACCAGCACAGCGTTTTCGCCGACGGATGTGCCGGTTCTCTCGCGATGGGCCAAGGTGCTGATGATGGTGCAGGCGCTGATTTCGTTCGCTACGGTGGCGCTGCTGGCGGCTCGTGCGGTCAATATTCTTTGAAAGAAGATGGGTGCAAGCTTATATGAATTTAAGGGCACTGGGCATTTCCGGATGGATCCTGACATTTATTTCGCGTTGTTTACATGATTTTTTACTAACCCTAAAATGTCCCACCCCAAACCAAGTGCATAGCGGTCGCGGTTGGGCTGCGGAACCTGGATATTCACAGTATTGGCCGTACTGGCTGTAGGAGTAGGCGTCGTTGAATTAAGCGGATAATTTGAAGGTGCCGGGAGAAGCAGGGGGCCGGGCGGATCTCCGTGCCCATTCACACCGAAATCCATGCCACCAAATGCGTAAATTGCAACTTTATCTGCATACGGCAGGGGAGTAATTGCCCCAACGTGGAGGACGAAGTTTCGAAGTTGTCCTCTTGTGACGTATTCGTTTTGTCCAAAGGTGGTGTCAATCTGAGCGGGAAAGGTTGTCAGAGGTGAGCCTGCCGGCGAGAGTGGAACTTTTAACCTTAGCCCTCCTTCGTAATGACGAAAAAAGCGGGAGCGATCCTGCGGGTAAAAAGAAACATAACAGGCATTTGGTGTCGGCTCTGTAATCGGAGGTGGAGTAGTTTCTCCGCAGGTCTTCATGAGCGCCTGAGTATATCTGCCTATGGACTGCTGACCGCTCGTCTCAGAACTGGTTGGCTTGATTGGGTCATATTGCGGGTTTGCATAAAAGTTGTAAATATCAGGGGTAACGAAATAAGCCTGTGATATCTGTGAGGGAGATGTTGTTAGTGGAGTGATTGCGCCTCCACCTGCAGTAAAGGAAAGCGTAGGATAGCCAGCCTGTACGTGTCGGTTATGCCATGGCAATATGCGAAATTCGAATCCGCCAGCCATTTCAGCTGATTGCACCAATTGCTGCGCGTTCGAAGTCAGGGCTGTAGATGCCTGGTTATACACGTTAGCGGCATTGAATTGAGTCTGGGTAACGCTTCCGATCCTGCCATAGCCCCAATACCAAAACTTTGAGGAAATATCTTTGAAAGGAAAGTCTGCGTAAATTTCAGCAAAGAGTTTTGATTCAGGCCCGGCTCCGCTGGCCGCATAAAGTGTGGTTCCAACGATCCCGAAGCTCTGATAAGTGAATTGATGCCTGGGTACAGGATTTCTGTCATCCAGGAGGGGGACCGCCAGATCGTCAGAGGGTTGGTATGTTTCGTTCTTGTCTACATTGCCGCTGCTGTCGAGTTTTACATTTGTCTTCATGTCTTTGACAAGAGCATCCCATGCATCCGCGCGATCACTGAACCACTGTCTCACCTTGGAGTCAAACAGGGCATTATCTTCATTGGCGGCGCAATCGTGCAGTCTCGCAGCCGCTTGCGGGGCCTTGATATAGAGGTTTTGTAAATTGCTGTGAAACTGGGTAAGGTTATTTTGGGGATCGCTTTCATTACGTACGGCAATCAGGTAGGAGCGAGCACTGCTCTCATCGTCGGCTGCTCCGCCCTGTGGAATGGTATAGAGACTGTTCACGGTGCACTGTGCTGTCACTGCAATAAAGGGATGCAGCCGACGGGCTCGTAGGACCGGCTTTGCAGGTAGACTCTTTGGGGTCGCGAGCGATATGGGCTGCAGAGTTGCCGCCGCGTTCTGCAGATTTTCTGCATCTCTACTGCTATCATCCTGTGCTACGGTATTTCCTTCTTCAGAAGAGCGCTTCTGGACGATGGGTTCAGGCTTTACTGCTACGGTTGGCCCTTCGGGAGAAATCAGCGGCGCAACCTGCGCACTTGAGATTGGGACAACAGGGGATTCAGTCCCAAGAATAACCATCTCCGGCTTGCTTGAGATACGTAGCTCCATCTGGAAAGTCTTGCTGTTTCCTTGCGCGTCTATTAACAGCAATACCAGAACAATTGTTTTTTCCCCTCCCGCCGGCGCCCGTCCTTTCAACTGTAGACGGGCACAGTCGAAGGCCAGTCCCTTCGGCAGGGGATCACCGCTCAACTTGCATTCCTGAAAGGGATAGCCGAGCCCTGGAGGTATGGCGAGCTGCACCACGTAGGGCAGTCCAGGTTGTGCCTGCGGAAGACGCTGGAATGCTGGAGTTTCGGGAAATACTAAAGCGGCTGGAAGACAGACGAACAACAATAGCACGCAGATGCAGCGGCGCATAGAGAGTCCTCGGAACTGCTAACGTTCAAACAGCTACCCAGGGTCAACTACAACTGCAGTTTAGGGGGAATTTACTGGAGGGGATCATAGTAACACCGAGTCGGTGATGCAGTGCGAATTTTTTAGGGATGGGGTTCAGCCTCTGTGAATTTCACGGAAGAAGCGTATTTTCTGTATACATCGCGAAAGAGGCCTCTCATAATGGTTCGGGCGTGCGCGTGTTCTTCCGTGCAGGACCTGACATGAAATCCTTCCATCGCCGATATTGCCTTCAGCTGCTCTTTTCTATGTTGAGCTGCATCAGCCTTCCCGCAATTGGCCAAAATGGCAAGCCGGGACAAAGCATCACGTGGAGGCATGTTCAGGCCCCGTTTACGCCTGATTCATCGAACGGCGCCATCGTCGGCGGTCCAGGCTCCGATCCTAATCCCGGGACGCCAATGTACATCTGCCGCGCGCGGATTCAGGGGAGTGTAGTTCCGGGCAAATGGGTGCAGGGCAACTGTAATGTGCCCTATGGCGGGTCAGAACAGATCATGAATTCTTATGAAGTTGCCTACGGGAGCGCGCGCTGGGGATCGTATCAGGGCGGCGTTTATGGCCTGGCGCAGACGGGCAATATCGCTGACGGAAGCCCGCTCTATTCCTGTCGCGTCCGTTACTATGCTAATCCCGGAACAGATTACGGGTATCAGCCCGGCAAACTGATGCCGGATGGAACATGCCATATTCCTATGGGGGGAGCAGAGGTAGTGCAGAACCCGCCGTTTGAAGTGCTTTATGCTACCGGAGGCGGACGGCCTCCGTACCCACCTTATCCGGCGTATCCACCCTACCCCCCGTATCCTTATCCGCCGGCGCAGCCGGTGCAGCCCTATCCTCCATGCCGACCTAACGATCCAACGGTGAAGCGGGAAGTGCAGGGAGGACAAAGCTGGTGGGTTGGACCGCGCTGCTCTTCGACCGACAACTTTGGCAACGTTCAGCCTAAGTATCCGCAACCCGGGGATTACGCGCCTCCTCCGCCTTATGCGCCGGGAGCAAGCTCGGTGACGTGGCAACAAGCGCAATCGCCTTTCGTTCCGGGCGACAACGCGATCAAGGGAGGCCCAGGCAGTGGTCCAAAACCGGATTCACCGCTGTATGTCTGCCGGGTCTATGACAACAATGCCCTCGTGCCCGGAAAGTGGGTGGAAGGCCAGTGCCACTTCGTCAACGATCAGGGAAAAGAGGATTACTCGAAGACCTATGAGGTGGGAGTTGGTTCAGCGGAG
>Ga0070738_10007046_pt1 | contig 11471 bp, 7 predicted proteins | sample Coa_R2_2_FD_66446 | JGI IMG/M metagenome (GOLD analysis project Ga0070738, IMG submission 66446) | Surface soil microbial communities from Centralia Pennsylvania, which are recovering from an underground coalmine fire - Coalmine... | ecosystem: Environmental > Terrestrial > Soil > Unclassified ... | reverse complement strand
CGCCCGCCAGCAAGTGAAAGCCTGGATGGCCGCAGCAGGCATGACAGTCAGGGTTGATGCGGCTGGCAATATGATCGGCAAATACGCGGGACGCTATGAAAGCGCAGCGGCTCTGGCAACCGGATCGCATATTGACACGGTTCCTGTCGCCGGACGGTTTGATGGCTGTCTGGGTGTTTTGGCGGGTATTGAAATGGTACGGGTGCTGCACGAAAACGACATTCGGCTCGATCACCCGATCGAAGTGATCGTGTTTACCGATGAAGAACGATCAGTACTGGGCTGCAAGGCGATGGCTGGAGAAGTGAAAGAAGGCCCGGAATACTACGCGCGTCTCGACGGTTCGCCCATCCAGGCATGTCTCGAAAAAATTGGTGGCAACTGGTCTCAGATTGCGACGGCAAAACGCGATCGCTCGCAGGTTGCTGCCTTTGTCGAACTCCATGTGGAGCAGGGGGGTGTACTGGAGCATCTCGGTCTGCCGATCGGGGTCGTGGATGGGATTGTGGGGCAATATCGGTTTGCAGCCAACGTCGTCGGACGGATGAACCACGCCGGCACAACGCCAATGCACATGCGGAAAGATGCGCTGGTTGCAGCAGCCCAGATGGTACTGGCTGTGAACAAAATCGGGACTGACATTCCGGGCGACCAGGTAGCAACGGTTGGGTATCTCAACGTCTCGCCCAATGCCACCAACACCGTTCCCGGTAACGTTGATTTTCGGATTGATCTACGGGATCTCTCACAGACGCACCTGGAATTTTTGGTGAGCTGCATCAAGCGTGAGTTTGCCGCGATCGCCGCCGCCACGGATGTTGAATTCACCCTCCGTGAAACGCTCCACATCATGCCGACGCTCGCCGCCGACGCCATCAAAGCGATCATCAGGGAAGTTTCGGAGCAGCTTGACCTGCCATACACTCACCTGCCCAGCCGCGCCGGACACGATGCCCAGGAGATTGGTCGCTTCACCGATATGGGCATGATCTTTGTGCCGAGTCAGGGCGGGATCAGCCATTCGGTTGATGAATATACCGCGCCCGAACACTGCACTCAGGGCGCAAACGTCCTGCTGCACACCTTCCTAAAGTTGGACAAGGTCTATCCGGTCAAGTGACTGGCGGCAATGAAACCATTGGGGCATCTCCAGTGCAAGACTGTGGGAAACGGCCGAGTATCTGTCTTTAACCGATGGGCTTCGCACTTGCAGCCGACCAAGACTGCCGCAGCGCTCTGCGGTAGTCAAGCGTGTGGGATGCATTGGTTCAAACAACACATCCCTGGCCGTTGGGCACCATTGAGCAAGGGCGATCGTGCCCCACTCCCTAACGATCGCTCCCTAACGAACGCTCACAGTGAGGCTATACTCCCCAGAGACGCCCGATTGCTGCTTCTCTGGCACCAAACGAACGCGAACACGATAGTCGCCCGTGCGGCGCAACACGCCTGACCAATTGCGACTCCCCGTGTACAAAGTACTGCCGTTGGGGTCAAACACCTGTACCTGGATGTAGGGACTGTTGCTGACGGTGCTGGTGGTCAGCGTTTGACCCGCACCCGCGTTCAGTAAATAATCCCGGTACTGGGTGCCCTGAACCTTACCACCGACGGTTGCAGCGGATGTTCCCGGTGCAAAGGAAATGCGTTGGGTCGAGTTTCCAGGATAGGTGCCATTCACACGCAGCAAGTCACCGCGAATCCAACCGCGCGCGCCAGAGCTAGGAAACTCGACAAAATACCAGCGGTAGCCATCGGGTGCATTGGTCTGGTTGAGAATCGTGACCCGATCGCCTCCTAATCCATAGTGCTGAACCGGCGCAGTAGTCGAAGGTGACTGCCGGACATTCACGCGGCTACTCGACGATCCCTGAATGATCCCCGTTTCTGCCAAACCAGGCAGTACTGTTGCAAACGATATGACCAGGGCTGTCACCAAGGCTGAACCATACTTAAACTTCATTACAAGAAACCTATCGGGAAAGATTGCTCAGACTATCTAAGCGCAAAATCTCTCAAACGACTCACGTTTCCTTTTCCTGAGGATGATGGTGTGTATGCCAGTGGCGGGCAATATCCAGGCGGCGACAGAGCCAAACGCGATCGTGCTTCTGCACGTAATCTAAAAATCTGGCTAGAGATGCCGCGCGACCGGGACGGCCCACCAGACGGCAGTGTAGCCCGACGCTCATCATTTTCGGCGCGGTTTCACCTTCCGCATAGAGGACATCAAACGCATCTCGCAGGTACGCAAAAAACTGGTCGCCAGAATTGAAGCCCTGGACGCTGGCAAAGCGCATGTCGTTGTTGTCGAGCGTGTAGGGAATGACGAGATGGGGCTTGCCGTAGTCGTGAACCCAATAGGGCAAGTCATCCCCATAGCTATCAGCGTCGTAGAGAAAGTTGCCTTCTTCAACCACTAAGCGGCGCGTATGGGGACTGGTTCGGCCCGTGTACCAGCCAAGGGGACGACTGCCTGTCACTTGCGTGTGGATGGCGATCGCTTTCTGCAAATGCTCTCGTTCCGCCGCTTCGCCAAAATACTTGTAGTCAATCCAGCGATAGCCATGGCTGGCAATTTCCCAATCGGCTTCGAGCATGGCAGCCACCGCTTCGGGATTCCGCTCCAGCGCCATAGCGACACCATAGACGGTGACGGGAATACCGTGATCGGTGAACAGGCGATGCAGCCGCCAAAAGCCCGATCGACTGCCGTACTCGTAGCACGACTCCATATTCATGTGGCGGATACCGTGAAATGGTACGGCCCCCACAATCTCAGACAAGAAGGTTTCGGACGCCTGATCCCCGTGCAGAATGCAGGTTTCCCCACCTTCTTCGTAATTGATGACAAACTGTACTGCAACCCGTGCCTGATGCGGCCATTGGGGATCGGGCGTATAGCGACCGTAGCCGACCATATCGCGTGGATAGTGTTCTGCCATAGCGTCAGTGGAATAAAAATTGCGGAACCAGTCTCAAGCGGAATGGTGTTGGCAGTGAGTGTACCGCGATCGACCATCCCAAAGCGCATCACGGTAAGCACCTTTGCAAGATTAGTGGCGTGGTGCGTTGACCGTTCCTGCTTTGCTTCCAGGGTGGGACGTTCAACTTACTGCCTGATGGGCACCAAAGTTTGGTTGATCCCATCAGGGGTGCCATTCAGACGATCCGTCCGGATGACCCTGAAATCACCTCACCAGTTCGCCCTTGCAGGGGAAGGGTTCGAGCGGTTGCAGCCGGTATCTTAAAAGCATAGATCAGGTACTTCAGGTACGAAGGTCTAGACCTGGCAGGGGGCTGTCAGGTCTTTTTTTAGTCAATTACATTGGGGTGACGATCGCGACAAGGCGAAATTGAGCAATCTGGGTAATTTCGGCCAGGGCCTGTGTCATTTCAACATCGGGTGGATTTTGCAGACGACGATCAAAGGCAGCAAGGATGCTGGTTTTCGTATGCTTTTTGACTGCAATGATGAAAGGGAACCCAAACTTCTCCTTGTACGCTTGATTGAGCCTGTGGAACCGCTCATATTCCTCGGGTGTTAGGTGATCGAGGCCGACGCTAGCCTGTTCTTGCACCGATGCGTCCGCCATTTTCGCTTTACTGCCCAGATCCGGGTGGGCACAAATCAGCGCCAACCGCTCTGCTTGTGTCATCACATTGACCACATCTACCATCGCCTGATGGAGATCGGTCACATCAGTAAAGGGTCGCTGCGTCCAGGCTTCGCGGGCGATCGTGGGGGTGTCTTCAAACACAGCTCCCAGTGCTGCCACAAAGTCATCCTGGCCCATCTGGTTTAGCTGCGCGATTGAGTAAGCCATGAGCAAATGAGGTTGCTGGTTTTGGTTTTTGGGGATTCGCTTCGGACAGAAATATTATCTACCAACGCATAACCAGCGACTCACAATGTTCTAACTTCAAGAGGCGTTGGACAACTGGAGCAGGTTCAATGATTGGGTCTGGAGTGACCGTTCTGGTAAGGCCAAGCCAAATCCCTGGCCGTAATCAATCCCCAGAGCACGACAAAATTCAATATCGACAACTGTTTCCAACCCTTCTGCCAATACGGCAATCCCCATCTCATGCGCCGATTGGAGCAGACTTTTGAGCATCACTTGCTTGAGTGCGTGTTGGCCACAACCAGACACCAGGCGGCGATCGAGCTTGATGACATCCGGCTGAAATTCCATGAAATAATGGTCAGCCGACACATTGCTGCACAGGTCGTCAACCGCAAAGCCAAACCCCCATTCCCGAAATCGACTGATAATATCGTGCAGTTCGGTACTCCGGGCCAGTGTCTCAACTTCCGTTAGCTCAAACACAACCTGCTGCGGTCGCAAGCCCAAATCAATCACCCGCTGATAGGTCTGGTCAAAAAAGTGCGGGTCATGAATGATGGCGTTGGGCAACACGTTGATAAAAAACGTTGGTTGCCGCGCCTCTAATGGATACGTGGTCGTCGAGTGCGCCAATGCCTGCGCGATCGCGTCTAAACAGGCGGTGCGTGCTAAATCGTCAAATTCCCGTGTCAGATTCAGCGAGAGTGCAGCATCGATCAACTGCTGACCGCTAAAATAGCGTCCCTGGCTGCAACGAGCACGCGCCAGACATTCGTAGGCCGTGACATGGCCGCGCTGCAAATCAAATATCGGCTGATAGTTGAAGAAGAGGCGTCGCTTCGCCAGCACCTGCAGAAACCAGGCGTATTTTACGGATTCTGTAATCGTATGCAGCGGTTGGGCGTTGAGAAACTCAACCAGGAGCGCTTTGGAATCGAGGGGCGATCGCGTCATGCAGTAGCGCGACTGGATCTGACTAGAATCTGACAGCGCCTGAGTGATTTGTAAAAACATGTCTGCCATTCGATCTTGGGGGATCGACAGGTAGACCAACTGTGGCACCAGTGGCACGGGCTGAAACCCCAACCGCTCAAGGTCATGAACCGTTTCCAGGTCATGTGGCTGTACTACGAGCTTGAGTGAGTCCGTTAAGGGTGCTTTAGCGTGTATCAATGGACTTACCTCGATATTTCTGAAAACCAGGAAGAAAATCGAGAATTACAGTTAGTAAAGCTCATGTGAAGTGATCATAGATTACTATATCGTTCTGTGAAAAAACAGCAAAGATCAGCACATCACCCGTTGAATATTTAAAGCAAGCTATCAACTTTTACTATCAACGAGCTGCGTTTGGTGTCGATGATTAAATCTGTTTAAAATAAATTCAAATGCGTCATGCATTCGTATTTTTTGTCAGGCCACTGAGGCCATATTGAGACCACATTGCAGCAGCGATCAGTATACGTGATTGCCCTTTGACAACATTCGGTGTAGAACAGGCTCCAGCGGGAATACTAGCAGCGTTGCAGCGAACATTCGGTAATGGATTATCAGACATTTATCCAGCAGTTGCCCAGCCTCTACTCCAGTTGGGGGCAGCCCTCTGTCCGACCTCAGTCCCCGCAGTTTCAGACGGTTCTACAGCACATCCAGGGCATGACAACAGCAAACGTCCTGCAGTTGCTCAACTTTGCCGTTGGCTGCATGGAACCCGGTGAAGTCTACTGCGAAGTTGGTTGTTTTCAAGGCTCAACCCTGACTGGCGCATTGCTCAACCATCCCGATCGCATGGCCTACGCGGTAGACAACTTCTCTGAGTTTGATGTTACCGGCGAGAACCAGGCACGCTTGATGCAGAACCTATCGCACTTTGGGCTACACGACCAGGTTTTCTTCTGCAACCAGGATTTTGAAGCCTTTTTTGCCGACTTACGCTCGATCGAAACCAGCGATCGCATTGGGGTTTACTTTTACGACGGTGCCCACGACTACCGCTCCCAGCTGATGGGGCTGCTGCTGGCCAAGCCGTTTCTGGCCGATCGCGCGCTCATTGTCGTCGATGACAGCAACTGGGCACCCGTACAGCAGGCCAACTGGGACTTTATCGCCGCCCATCCCCAGTGCCGGATGCTGCTCGATCTGCCGACGCCCATCAATGGTGATCCAACGTTTTGGAACGGACTCCAGGTGCTCAGTTGGGATGTACGGGCCACCGAGCCGTACAACTGGTCAACGTTGCAGCAGGTGCGGCAGTCCAACTTCATTCGTTCAATCTACGACCTTGCCGCGGTTGACTCCTCCTCTCCGGCATTGCTCGATCGCCAGCAGGCTGATGCCGTGAGGCTACGAGAAACAGGGCAGTTGGTAGACGCTGCTGCAATGCTGGCCGCGATCGTGCAGCAGGATGACCAGCGTGCCGACACCTGGCACGAACTGGCGACCGTGTACTACCTGATGGATCGCTGGGATGATGCCTATAAAGCACTGTCAAAGGCGATCGCGATCAATCCTGCATTGGCAGACTATCACTACAGCCTGGGACTATTGCTGACCCAAATGGGCGACATTGCAGCGGCGGCGCAGGCCTATCAGCAGTCGATTGTGCTCGCCCCCACGCTGATCGACGCGCACAACAATTTAGGCAACCTGGTGCTGGAGCACGGTGATGCCCACCAGGCAGAATCCATCTTCCGACAGGCAATTACGTTCAACTCGGATGACGTAGGTACTTACCTCAATCTCGGCAATGCGCTGCTCGCGCAGGGCAACGTCGATGGCGCAATCGCAACCTATCAAACGGCACTTCAACAACGACCTGCCCATGAGGCTGTCCTCAATAACCTGGATTTTGCCTACAGGCTAAGACAAGACCCGGCACAACTGGCGCTGTATTGCGGCAATCGGTTTTATCGACAGCAGAAGTACCAGCAGGCGCTCCAACATTACCAAACCCTTGTCGAAACACCTGGAGGTGATGTTGCCTTCTACCACGCTCTTGCAGATTGCTATAGAAATACTGACCAGCTAGACGCCGCGATCGCAGCCTGTGATCAAGGATTAGAGCGTCATCCCAATGAACCCAGCCTCCATCTGGCCATGATTAGCGATTTACACAGTGCTGGCAGGCTCCAGGAGGCGATCGCGGCGGCAACCACGGCGATCGCGCGCTTTCCAGACAACATTGCAATCAAGCTCGAAAACCAGCGATTGCTGCCCCTGATCTACCAGACGCCTGCCGATATCAGCGTGTATCGTCAGCGGTACACGCAAGTCCTCCACCATCTGGTACATCACACCCCACTCGTCACAGCCGAGCATTATCAAACAGCGATCGACGGCATCGGACGAGGCACCAATTTCCTGCTGTCCTATCAGGGTGAAAATGATCTCGACCTGCAAAAGCAGTACGGGAAATTTGTCCACCAGGTGATGGCGGCTGCCTACCCTCAGTGGAGTCATCCCCTGCCGCTGCCAGCTCTAAATCCAGGTGAAAAAATTCGCGTTGGCTATGCATCAGGCTGCCTGTGGTCGCACACGGTTGGGAAGCTCATGATTGGCTGGCTCCGTCACCATAACCACAATGCCTTTGAAATTTACAGCTACAACGTCAGAGATTGCTATGACCAACTCACGCAGGAATATCGCAATCACAGCGATATCTTCTATCAAATTCCAGACAATTTAGACGCCATTTGTCAGCAGATCGATGCGAATAAGCTCCACATATTAGTATTTCTAGATATTGGTATGCAGGGGCTAATGACCCAACTGGCAGGTCTCCGTCTGGCTCCCATTCAATGTACAACCTGGGGCCATCCCGTTACGTCAGGACTCCCGACCGTAGACTACTTTTTGTCGAGCGATCTGATGGAGCCAGATCAGGCTCAAGATCATTATTCAGAAACCCTGATCCGTCTACCCAAGATTGGCATTACTTACCCACGCCCGGCCATTCCAGCCCCAGTGAAGACGCGGCCTGAATTTGGCCTGCGTGAGGATGCGGTGGTCTATCTGATGAGTCAATTGCTGTGCAAACTTTTGCCGCAGCACGATTACATTTTTGCCGCGATCGCCCACCAGGTGCCGCAAGCTCAATTTGTGTTCATTATGCGTCCTGCCGCTACACCGGTCGTGGCCCAGTTTCGGCAACGGCTCCAGCAGGCGTTTGCCAGCTACGGATTGGACAGCGATCGATCCTGTGTGCTGCTGCCACCCCAAACCCAGGCAGACTATTGGGACTTAAACCAGCGATCGGACATATTTCTGGATAGCTTTAGCTGGTCAGGCGGCCACACTACGCTTGACGCGATCGCCTGCAACCTCCCTGTGGTAACGTGTCCCGGTGCATTGATGCGGGGACGCCATTCCTATGCCATTTTAAAGACGCTGGGCGTGACTGAAACGATTGCTCAAACCGAAGTGGACTACATTAATATCGCAGTTCGTCTGGCGCAAGAGACTGATTGGCGACAGCAGGTAGTCGCAAAAATGCGCGATCGCGCCGCCCATTTATACGATGATACCGACTGCATCGCGGCGCTAGAATCGTTTTATCAGCAAGCGATCAAGCCGTCATAAATCTGAAAAATCACCCAATGTTATGCTGTCGCCTGCTTGCCGAACGCTGTATTGCGTCAGCGCGATTAAGCGCCAAAACGCTGAATTCGAACACCTGCATTGGAACTTCCCGAGCAGATGTGCAGTCTTCAAAAGTTGCTGCATCTTACCGTCAAGAGCCAATGAGATTCAAAGTTTCGCTCCTGGTTACGGCTAGCTGCATCACTCTGCTGCTTGTTGCTGTAGGATTTTTACGCTCCACGTCGCAGCGATCGACGGATGCTTCGCTACCATCCGATGCGATCGCGCTGGTTACACCACTACTACAGCCGTCAGCCACCCCGCCCCAAGCAACCCCAACGGACTCCGTCGATGCACTGCTCAATCGCCCGCTGTCCCCACGGCAATCGACGATTACGCTCAACCAGCGTCTCTCCGTTGACCAATCGATCAAGCGCGTGCAGCAGGTCGATCGGGTGCTCAGCCGTGTGCGCCAGCTAACAGCCAACGATCGGGCTGAACCAGCAAACCCGCCACCCGCCACCGCCGCTCTTATCACCGCAGAAACCCAAAGCCTGAACCACAACTGGGTTGGATCAGTCGCAGGGACGCTCAAAAAACAGGACTACGAGATCAAAAAGCTGGAATTTGAGCTGGCGCAAAAGCAGTTTAAAGATGGCGAAATTCCTAAGACACTCCTTGACCAGAAGCAAGCAAATTATCAGAAATCGGCCCGTGAACTCAAATCATTCATAAATTCCTTTAGAATGACTGACTAGAAAACAGTGGTTGGCTGTGAGTGGTTCGATCAGCGCATTCATTGAGTGTGGCGATCGAAAACCAGATCCCCCAATCCTTTTCCCAAAGGGCATGAGAGATCCTTCCCTTTTGTAGCTTGCTCACCGAAGGGTAGGGGTCACCCGGAGCGATAGAGGGTGCAGGCGAGCAATGTTGTCCGTCTTAATTCATGGGACGATCGCCATCCAACCGACTTTATGACCGTTGCCCCTGAGTGCCCTATCAGCTTTACGTCCCAGTCTGACTCCTTTTAAAGTGATTGATTCCTGCTTCGCTTTGGAGGCCAATCGTTTTCGCATCCGCCCCCTGACTAATGACTAATAACCCCTGACCGTTAACTCCCGACTTGTTACGTATATATGATTGGCAATGGGCATAGAGACTAATGTGAAAAAGACCGCTCACCCGCAGGCGTTTGGGCAGGTGTTGGGCATTGACCTGGGCGGGAGCGCAATTAAACTCGGTCGGTTTAATCAGGATGGCAGTTGTTTGCAGTCGTTGACGGTGCCCACGCCCCAACCCGCGACTCCCGATGCGGTGCTGCTGGCGATGGTAGACGCGATCGCCCAAATTGACCCCAATCAGCAGGCAGGCGCGATCGGCGTTGGTACACCCGGCCCCACTGATGCCACAGGACGCATCGCGAGAGTAGCAATCAACCTCCCTGGCTGGCATGATGTGCCCCTGGCGGATTGGCTGGAGGCAAAAACCGGACGACCGGCAGCGATCGCCAACGATGCGAACTGCGCGGGACTGGGTGAAGCATGGCTCGGTGCGGGACGCTGGTACCGCAATCTGATTTTGCTGACGCTGGGAACGGGCGTGGGTGGCGCGGTTATTCTCGACGGCAGGCTGTTTACCGGGCATCATGGGGCGGCAGGAGAACTGGGCTTGATTACGCTCAATCCCGACGGACCACCCTGCAACAGTGGCAATCGTGGCTCCCTGGAGCAATACGCCTCGGTGCAGGCAATTCGACGACGCACTGGCTCAGAACCCGACAGGCTGAGCGCACTGGCCGCCGCAGGCGATGCTACCGCAATCGCCTTCTGGCAAGACTACGGACGCGATCTGGGCGCAGGACTCGCCAGCCTGATTTATGTGCTAACACCAGAGGCGATCGTCATTGGGGGTGGGGTCAGCGCCAGTGCGGATCTGTTCTTTCCCGCGATCCAGACAGAAATTGAACAGCGCGTGTTGCCCAGTTCCCGTGCGGGGCTGCAACTGCTGCGGGCAGAGTTGGGGAATCGAGCCGGGATGGTTGGTGCAGCGCGGTTGGCGTGGCAACTGTGGCTGGAGTCCACTGGTTGAGCGCGATCGACTTTCAAATCCCAATCTGTAGGGGTGTTACATGTAACGTCCCTACGGAAATCACGTAACAACGCCGATGCCAGTTGGTTACTGCCTCTGCTAAATTCCACATGGTTTTACCTGATCGCACCTCATCGCACTTCAACCGTCATCATGCGAATTTCGCCTGTCTTATTTCTTCTACCAGCGCTGATGTTATCGGGATCGTCTGCGATCGCGGGTTGACGATCGCCCCGCTTCTCCTCAACCCGCGATCGCTTCGCCGGTTGCTGCACCACTCACGATCGAGTCACTGGCAGGCACGTACAAAGGAATCATTGATGAACTAGAACTGAAAAATCTTTTCGATAAAAGAAAGCAAGGCTTAGATGAAGCGACCTTGAAAGCGATTGAGACGTATATTCGGTATATTCGTCAGGCAATCCACCAATCCAAAATAATAATTAAGGCAGATAGTACGTTTGAATCTCAGTTTCCATCTAGAACCTATCGTGGCAGCGTCAAGCTTGATGGTAATAAACTCAGCTTCACTACCGATCCAGCCAAATCTGTCGAAGACGCAAATAGCACAACCAAAGTTCGTAAGTTCACTTTTGTTGCCTCAACCGACGGGCGCATACTCCGGCGTGACAAGTCCAAATATTCCTCCGACTTGTACGGCTATATAAAGCAATAACGCAACTGTTACGAAAAGGATACAGTTTGGCAAGTTGTCACTATTTTTAATAAACCAGCGGTTTGCGGCGATCGAATAGCAAAGAGTCAGCCACGATCTATGGATGATTGTCTGAGTTTCAGGGTGTCGATCGCCGCTCAGTAAGGCTTATGGCTCTGCATGTCCCTTCTAGAGCAACTGTGGGAGTATTGGCTGTGGGGCGGAAGCGGTGAATTGGCGTGTGGTGGAGGGGCGATCGCAGCAAAATTCCGCCAGAGTATACCTTTCATGGCAATTTTTTT
>Ga0070738_10007045_pt1 | contig 11471 bp, 9 predicted proteins | sample Coa_R2_2_FD_66446 | JGI IMG/M metagenome (GOLD analysis project Ga0070738, IMG submission 66446) | Surface soil microbial communities from Centralia Pennsylvania, which are recovering from an underground coalmine fire - Coalmine... | ecosystem: Environmental > Terrestrial > Soil > Unclassified ... | reverse complement strand
GCCGGGCCGTACACGCCGGACATGCCATAACAGCCGAGGCTGAGCGCCGAGACTTGAAGCCCGGTTGTGCCGAACGTTCGGTACTGCATTGCTGTTGCTCCTGATCGTCCTGTTGTCATTCCGAGCAGCGCGAGGAATCCGTGCCCGCACGGTACGGATGCCTCGCTTCGCTCGTCATGACAAAGTCGTGCCTACACTCGCCGGCCAGCCGCCAAGCTCCAAGTACCTGTCCGCCGCGATAGCCGCGGTCGCCCCATCGCCAGCAGCCGTGATGGCTTGCGACGCCGACTCCGCCCGCACGTCGCCGGCGGCGAAGACCCCGCGGAGGGCGGTGCGCAGCCAGATGTCAGTGGGGATGTGCCCCGTCTGGTTCGGCGTGAGCAGCTCGCGTACGATGTCGGAGTTGGGCGAGAGGCCGGCGTAGACCCACACGCCGGCCGCCGGCAGAAGCGTTTCTTCCCGCGTGTCCTCGTGCACCACTCGCACGGCCGAAATGGCCTCGTCCCCGACGATCTCCAGCACATCGGTGGACGGCAGCACCTTGATCGAGGACGAGGACCGCACCCGTTCCTGGTAGACCTCCTGCGCCAGGCCCGTCTCGAAGCGGTGCACCAGGGTCACGTCGGAGGTGTGATCGGCCAGCGTCAGGGCCTCCTGGAAGGCCGAATCGCCGCCGCCGACCACCACGGCCGGGCCGCCCCGCAGCAAAGGCCCGTCGCAACTCGCGCAGTGGCTGATGCCCTGCCCCTCGAACTGCTCCTCGCCTGGCACGCCGAGCTTCCGCGGCCGCGAGCCCGTGGCGAGGATCACTGCCCGCGCGGAGATGTCCTCGTCTGCCGTGACCAGCCACTCGCAGTCGATGGACGGGGTGCCCTCACCTAGCCTCTCCCCTTGCGAGGGGCGAGGAACAAGTCTTTTCGCTTCCGCCATCCGGAAGTCCGCGCCCGCGTTGGCCGCCTGCTCCTGGAGCTTGGGTCCCAGCTCGAAGCCGGCGATGCTCTCCGGGAAGCCGGGGAAGTCTTCCACGTGCTCGATGTTGGCCAGGTGCCCGCCGGGGATATCGGCTACCAGCACCAGCGTCGAGCGACCCAGGCGCGCTCCGAACAGTCCGGCAGTCAGGCCGGCCAGGCCGCCGCCGATGACCACCAGGTCGTAGTCAGCCAAGACGCAAGGGGCTCAGCGCCATTCGTCCACTGATACCGACTTGACGTAATTGCAGCCTACGATCCGCCAGTAGGCGTTCGTCTCGCCGCCGACCACCACCACGTGGATGTCCTCGTGCTTGAAGATAGGGATCGGCTCGTCGTCCGGCTTCAGCCACGACGCCCACGGCTCCTCCCCAAACGTCGCCCGCGGGTACTTGTAGTTCTGGACGAGCTGGTAGTCCCAATATACGCCGGCTGGCATGCGCACGTTGTCGTACACCCAGTCGATCACGTCCTGCTTGGTCTGCAATCCGGCGATCTCCATGAACTCGTGCGCGGTGAGCGGGTCCAGCACCAGCGTAGGCGAGGAGTTGGGGTCGATGCCGCGAAAGAGGTTCTGCAGGTGCTCGCGCCAATGCTTGTGCCGCAGGCCGAGGGTGAAGGCGGTCGACTGGCAGCCGCTGAAGACGCTCACGACGCTGTCCGATGGCTTGAAGCCGCGCGTTACGTGGAACGGCTCCCACGGGCTGCGCTCCTCGTTCTCGGGGATGACGATGCCGCAGTAGCTGGCGGGATTCCCCTGCGAGCCCATGTACGTGTGGCCCGGCACCGAGCCGCCCTGCAGGTTCTGCGAGAGGAGGCTGTAGGCGCGGCCAATCGTCGCGTTGGCGTGGCTGTACGGGCCCATCGCGCCGATGCCGCTGTTCAGGCCGATCTCCTCACGGATCGGGCCGTTGATGACCATCATGGGCGCCATCGCGCTGGTGCTGCTGCCGCGCGCGCTCTGGCCGGTCGCCGCCAGCGCCAGGATGACCGGGAAGTACTCCGGCTTAGCGCCGGCCATCACGGCGTTGACCGCAACCTTCTCGACGGTGTACTCCCAGAACTCCCGAAAATTCGTGGCCCGCATGTGGCCGACGATCTCGTCCGGCCGGCGGCTGGTGCCCTTCAGCATGGCCGCCACACGCTCCTCGGTCGGCAGCACGATAGGTAGCATGTCGGTCCAGTTGCTCTCGAGGAACAGCCGGCGCAGGTTCTCCTCGGTGTCGGGCTCGCACTCGCGCGGCGTGGAGCGCTCGAACGACAGGCCCTTCAGCTCGTCGTCAGTGAGGGATCCGGTGAGCCCCTCGATCACCTCCTGCATGACCGGCCGGCCGGTGGTCGGATCGTTGCCGTTGACGTAGGCCCGCATGTCGTCGACCGTCTTGCCGGCGACGGGGTGCGGCACGTACACCTGGCGCATCTTGGGCGCGCCATTCATTCGCGCCACCGATTTGCTGACGGCCTCGAACATACGGGTGTGCAGCGCCACGGTAGGCACGTGGTACTTCAGGTCGATGGACATCGCGTGCGCGGCGACCGCCGGCGAGCAGGTGCTTCAGTGGCCGACGCCGACGATGGCGGCGTGGCCCTTGGCCTTGACCTCCTCCCAGGTCGCCGGATCGTCCTGCGTGTAGACGCTGTTGATCGGCTTGAGCACCGTCTTCACGCTGGGCATGTGCCCCCCGAACCAGGCCGCCACCTGCCCTAAGAACAGGTCCGAGTCATCGAACCGGCAGTCGATCAGGTAAACCGTCTTGCCGTCTAGCGTCTCCAGCCGCGGCGCCAGCGGCTTGCCCGTGACCTTGGGCGGATAGCCCATCGGGTTGAGCACGGTGATCTTGTCCATTGGCGATCCTCCAGGGAGCATGCTGAGTCCTGCGAGCATACCAGCGGGCCTATACTGGCCCGAACATGAGACGCGCCCTCGCCGCTTTGGCCATCTTCGCGCTCGCCGCGTGCGGCGGCACGACCGCACCCGCTTCCGGCGCGCCGCCTGCCGCCAGTGTTCCGGCCTTGGCGTCCGCAGGGGCTAAGCCGGCCTCGAGCGGGCTCACGGAAGTGCGCATCGGCTACCAGGCGACCATCAACTCCGCACCCACGTTCGTCGGCGTCGACGAGGGGCTTTTCGCCGCGCGAGGGCTGAAGGTGTCGATGACGCCTGTGAGCGGGACCGAGCAGACGATGGTCGCCATGGCCAACGGCCAGCTCGACATGGGCAACGTCTCGTTCGGCATCGCCGCGCTGAACGCCCTCAGCCGTGGCGCCGACCTCAAGATCGTCACCTCCGGCACCTACGAGGCGCCGGGCCACGCCGCCTTCGCGCCGCTGATGGTCCGCAGCGACCTGTTCGACTCCGGCCAGGTGACGACGGTCGCTCAGGTCAAGGGCCACAAGCTGGCGCTCAACAGCCGCGGCGGCGGCCAGGAGTACAGCCTCTACCGCGCGTTGAAGACGGGCGGCCTCACACCCAACGACGTCGACATCATCGCCGTGCCCTGGCCGGAGATGGTGTCCGCCTTCGCCAACAGGGCGCTCGACGCAGGCCTCGTGGCGCATCCCATCGCCGACCAGGCCATCTCTAAAGGTGTGGCCAAGATCATCAGCGACGACTACCTGGCCGGCTCACAGGGCGCCGGGATCATGGCCAACAGCAAGTTCCTGGAGCAGCACTTCGACGCGGCCGTCAACTTCATCGCCGTGCTGGTCCAGCTCCAGCGCAAGTTCAACAACGGCGGCCTGAAGAAAGACGACCAGGCGCTGGCCATCCTGGAGAAGTACAGCAAGATCTCGCCGGAGGTCACTCGCCAGGCGCCCGATCCCTACTGGCCGCCCGACGGCCGCGACAACATCAAGGACCTCGAAGCCCAGCAGGCCTACTACATGGAGACGAAGGGCGTCTCCTACACCCAGCCGCTCGACTTCACCAAGATCGTGGACGAGCGCGCGCTGGACGCGGCGCTCAAGACGCTGAACTAGCCGGTGCGGCGGACGTCGCTCAGCACGTCGATCGATTCCAAGAAGCGCTCGCCTTCGAACACACGCTCCGGCGCCGTGACAGGGATGCGCACGGGCTCGGCGACCTGGCGTTCGCCCGTCAGATCCCGGTAGCGGGCGCGTGCCTCCTCCAAAGTCTCGCCGGTAACCGTGACGCCTTCGCCCATCACGACGTAGCGCCGCGCACGTGTCTCACTCATCGAGCTGCCAGACGGCGCAAGTCCCGTGCCAGTCCTGCGCGTGATACCCTGCCGGCGATGCTGTACCTCAGCAATGCCGATGTCCAGGCGGTGCTGGACATGCCCGCCTGCCTGGACGCCCTCCGTGCCGGATACGCCGACCTTGCCCGCGGGGATGCGACCTACATCCCGCGCATCGACATCTACGCGCCCACGGGCCGGGAGGACGACTACTACCGCTGGGGCAGCATGTCCGGCGCCTGCCGCGCCAGCGGCGTGGTGGCCGTGCGCATCAAGTCCGACGTGGTGTACTGGACGGCTGAGCAGACCGAGGAGAAGTACTGCATCGAGCCCGGCACCTACTCCGGCATCATCCTGTGCTACGCCATGGCCAACGGCGAGCCGCTGGCGCTGCTGAACGACGGCTACCTCCAGCACATGCGGGTGGGCGGTTCGGCTGGAATCGGCGCCGAGGTGCTGTCTCGTCCCGAGTCCGACGTTCTGGGCCTCATCGGCTCGGGCGGCATGGCCCGGACCTATCTCGAGTCCTTCGCCCAGATCCGCAAGCTCCGGCAGGTGAAGGTTTACAGCCCCAACCGCGACCATCGGTACGCGTTCGCCGAGCTGATGGGCGAGAAGCTGGGCCTGGAGATCGTGCCGGTGGACAGCGCCGAGCAAGCCGTCCGCGGCAGCCACATCGTGGCCACGGCTACCGATTCCATGGTGCCGACGTTCGATCCCGCCTGGGTCGATGCTGGCACGCACATGACCTGCGTCACTCGCCGCGAGCTGGGCAAGGGCATCATCGACCGCGCCGACCTGAAGGTCCAGCTCGGCATCAACAGCGTGCCGCTGGATTACCGCCTGCCCGGCATGGAGCTGGCCTCAGCCGCGATGGCGGCCTACATCACCGGCCAGCCCGAGGAGCGCGCCCGCATTCCGATGATGGGCCACGCCGGCCAGGCCGAGCAGTGGACCAACCTGGTGGACATCCAGACCGCCCGCGCCGAGGGCCGCACCAGCCCCGACCAGGTCACCCTCTTCGTCAACACCGGCACCCAGGGCCTGCAGTTCGCCGCCGTCGCCGGCCGCGTCTACCACCTCGCCAAAGCCCGCGGCCTCGGCCAGCAATTCCCGACTGATTGGTTCCTGCAAGACATCCGGGATTAGTGTTCGCGCCAGCGCGCCGGGTGCGACCATTGATCTCCGCATGCCGGAGACGCCGTGGAAGCCCACGAAGGAGCAGGTGCTCGCATCGGCCCGTAGAACCGTCGAGGACGTCGTTGCGCCCAACCTGAAGGTGCTGTTCGTGGGCATCAATCCGGGGCTGTACACGGCCGCTATCGGCCACCACTTCGGCCGGCCCGGAAACCGCTTCTGGCCGGTCCTGCACAAGGCGGGCTTCACGCCGCGCCAGCTCAGTCCATTCGAGGAGCGTGAGCTGCTGCCGCTGGGGTACGGCATCACCAACTTTGTCGCACGCGCGACTGCCGCCGCCGGCGAGCTGTCGACGGCCGAGGTGCGCGAGGGCGCAAGCCTGCTCGAGGCCAAGATTCGCCGGCTCACCCCCAGGTTCGTGGCTTTCCTGGGGATGCAGTCATATCGGGTGGCCTTCGCCAGGCCGAATGCGGGTGTCGGCCTGCAGCCGGAGACGATTGGCGATTCGAAGCTGTGGCTGCTGCCCAATCCGAGCGGCCTGCAGGCGCATTACCCGCTTCCGGAGCTGGTGCGTCTGTTCGCGGAGCTGCGACGGGCATCATCATGTAGCTAGCCCGTTCGGGCGACGGTATCCCGATAGTGCGCTAGCGAATTAGGACCTGTCTCGCCTGAGCAGGCTACCCCGAATGTCTCACAAGGGGCGACAAATTACCTAAACAGGCATAAACGCCGCTAAGTTGGTGGCACAGAGGTTGCTTACCGGCGTCTCGCGCCCTGCTTGGTGCAGCGTAAGCAAACTGTCAGGCGCTCGGCGGTCCGGGCGCCGCGAGGTTGTGGGGGGAGACTGGCTTGGTTCGGGTTTTGGCGCCGGTAAGCGCCGCTCGGCGTCACATCGGCGCCAAGATCGTCGGACCCTACCTGATCCTCATGTTCGCCCTCGCCGTGCTGGGGACATTCGTCGTCATCCGCCAGGTGTCCAACTCCCTGGAGCAGCGCTTCGAGAACCAGCTGCTGGATGCCGGCACCAACGTTAACCAGACGGTCCTGAAGGTCGAGCAGGAGCAGACGGAGCTCATCCGCCTGATGGCCAACAGCGAGGGCGTGTCCGACGCGATCACCCGCCACGACTCGGCGGCCTTGCAGCAGCTGCTGGTGCCGCTGCAGGTGAACTCCCGCTTCAATGTGGCGGACGTCCTCGACTCTGGCGGCCAGGAAGTCCTGGCCCTCCGCCCCAGCGATGGCCCGCTGGCCCGCGCCTTCGATCCGAATGCCGGCACGTGGGACGTCTCGCAGGCGGTGCTCTCGGGGCGGATCGACGAGTACGGCAACAAGTTCTCGCAGCTTGTTCAGACGAGCTTCGGCACCGTGCTTTACACCGCCGGCCCGGTCGTCACGCCGCAGGGCGACATCGCCGGCGCCATCCTGGTGGGCTTGCCTGCGGGCGACCTCCTGGCGAGGCTCACCAAGGACAACCTCGCCAAGGTGAGCATCTACGACGCCGCCGGGCAGTCCCTCGAGACCAACATGCCGGTGAGCGACGCTAACCAGCTCCGCCTGGCCGATCGCAACTACCTGGACTCGGTGCGCCAGGGCAGCGTCATCTCGCGGACCGTTGTGGCCACTGGCGGCGACTACCTCGAGCTGGTTGGCGGCCTGGTCGTCCGCGACCAGATCGTGGCGGGCATGGGCGTAGCCTTGCCAACCGACTACATCCATCAATCGAGCGCGCGCACGCGGCTGTTCCTGGAGCTCCTGTTCAGCGTGGTGGCCGTGCTGGTGGTGGGCATCGGCGTCTTCCTGGCCAAGCGCATCACCTCCCCGATACGCGTGCTCGTCGAGGCCTGTCGCAACGTAGCGCGGGGCGACTTCGAGCAGGACGTGCACGTCGGCGTGGAGGACGAGACGGGCATCCTGGCCGCCACCTTCAACGACATGGTCAGCGGCCTGCGCGAGCGCGACTTCATCCGCGACACCTTCGGCCGCTATATGAGCAAGCAGGTGGCGGACCGCGTCCTCAGCGGCGACCTGAAGCTGGGTGGCGAACGGCGCGACGTCACCCTGCTGATGTCCGACATCCGCAGCTTCACCACCCTGTCCGAGACGATGGAGCCCGAGCAGCTGGTCGAGTTCCTGAACCGCTACTTCGGCACCATGGTGGACTGCGTGGTGGAGCACGACGGGGTCGTCGACAAGTACATGGGCGACGCCATCCTGGCTGTCTTTGGGGCGCCCATCGAGGATCCGGACCACGCCAAGAAGGCGGCGCTGGCCGCGCTGGAGATGCGCCAGCACCTGCTGGCCTTCAACGCCGAGCTCGTGGCCAACGGCCATCAGCCCATTCGGATCGGCATCGGCATCAATACCGGCCCGGTGGTGGCCGGGAACATCGGCTCCGAAGTGCGCATGGAGTACACCGTCATCGGCGACACGGTGAACGCCACCCAGCGGATCGAGGACCTGACCAAGGAATTCAAGACCGACATCCTGGTGAGCGACACCAGCCTGGCCTGCATGGGCGATGGCTTCGTCGTGGATGAGCCGCGCTTCGTCACCTTGCGCGGCCGGACTCACAGCACCGGCATCTACCCGCTGGTTGGTTGCCGAGGCGAGGTCGACTCGCCCGCGAAGTCTCCCTCGGGTAAGCGCGTAACGGAGCCGGTCTCCTTCCCTGACTTGAGCGCGTTCAGCTAAGCCGTAGGTCGCCGCGATGTTTGGATGGCTGCGTGGGCTGCTGCGAGGGTACATGCTGGCTGGATCCGTCAGCGCGGCGGTCACGGTGGCGGCGGTGGTGTTCGTGGGCCAAAGCGAGCTGGCGATGGCTTCGGCGCCCCGCGCGGGATCGTATCTGCCGTTCTCGTTCCAGCCGAAGGACCTGAGCCAGACCGCGCCTATCGTCTACGGAGCCGAGCTGCCCAACCAGGATGGCGCCTTCGATGGCAGTGAGCATGCGCTGCCCAAGCTCACGGCCGCCCAACTGGTGGCCCTGCCGGTGATCAACAGCCACATCGCCGACGAAGCGCGCCAGGACGAAGCCGCGCAGCAGCGCCTGCAGCAGGCGCTGGGCAGCATGCGGGGCTTCGAGTTCTCGCCCGACTCGAAGCTGGTGATGGAGCCACCTCCCTCACCGAGCCCCACACCGCAGCCGACGCTCTCGGCCGCCGCCGCCCGCCCGCCGGTGATCGCAGCTATCGACAAACAGGCGTCCACGCCACAACCAGGGGCTACGCCCGAGGTCGCCGCCACCGCACCGGCGTCCAGCCTGACGCCCCTGCCAAGCACCACGGAGCTCGCCAGCGCGACCCCGCTGTCCCGCGGGACGCCGACGCCGATCTCGACGGATACGCCGACGCCCATTCCAACTGGCACGCCGACTCCCGTTGCGACAGACACCCCCACGCCGGTGCCGACGGATACGCCGACGCCGGTTTCCACTGATACTCCGACCGACACGCCCACGCCGATTCCGACCGACACGTCGACGGCTACGCCTACGTTCACGGAAACTCCTACTGATACGCCGACTGCCACGTTTACGCCGACGGCGACACCTACGTTCACGCAGACTCCGACCGACACGCCGACGCCCACAGCCAGCGCGACCGACACGCCCACGCAGACGCCAACCGACACGCCCACGCAGACGCGAACCGACACGCCGACCGCGAGCCCAACGGTCACGGCTACGCCGAGCTTCACGTCGACGGCAACGCCCGTCCCGACCGATACCCCGACGGCAACGTTCACGCCGACCGCGACCTTCACGGCCACGCGGACGCCCACCGTGACGCCGACCCCGCTGGTGCTGAACGCGACGCTGTCGGTGACGCCCAACCAGGGCCTCTGGGACCAATCCGCCCTGGTGTCGGGCTCCGGCTATGCAGTCAGCTCCTCCGTGCTGGTCTACGTGGAGCAGGCCCCTTCGAGCGGCTCTTACTCGCTGTACAGCAGCTGCCCCAGCGACTCGGGAGGCAGCATCGCCTGCCTGATCAGCTTCCCCGACCAGACTGCGGGCACATACAACAACGGCATCCTGGCCACCGATGGCCAGGGCCATACCGGTGCAGCCGGCTTCACGCTCCAGTCCGGCCCTGCCGCCACGGCGACTCCGACGCCGTCCCCCACGCCAACCGTGACCGCGACTCCGAGCGTGACGCCCACCCCAACGGCGACTGCCTCTCCGGCGAACACGGCGACCGGCACACCAACCAGCACCCCTGTTCCCACTGACACGCCGCTGCCCACGAACACAGCCACGCCCACCCCAACCGCGACCGACACGCCGACGCCGACTCCAACCGAGACGCCGGTGCCGACGGACACTGCCACCGCCACGCCGACGACCACAGTTACGCCGACTCTCACTCCCACGGAGACGCCGGTCCCGACGGACACGCCCACCGCCACCGCAACGGCCACGGACACACCCACCGCCACGCCGACGCCCACCGCCAGCCCCACTGACACACCGACGAGTACGCCTACGCCCATGGCGACGGCAACGGACACCCCCACTGGCACCGCGACCGCGACTGACACACCGACGCCCACCGACACTCCCGCGCCTACGGCGACAGCGACGGATACGCCGACCGATACGCCGACCCCGACGCCGGTTGTGACGAACACGCCAACGCTGACCGCTACGGCAACGGACAGCCCAACCCTCACACCGACTCCGACGCCGACGGATACGTTCACGCCGACGCCGACCGCTACCGCTGCCGCGACCGCGACAACGACGCCAACGGACACGCCTACGCTCACGCCGACCGACACGCCCACGCCGGCGCCGACCGATACCGCTACCGCGACCGCGACACCGACGCCAACCGAGACGCCTACGCTCACGCCGACCAACACGCCCACGCCGGCGCCGACCGATACCGCGACCGCAACCGCGACACCGACGCCAACGGACACGCCTACGCTCACGCCGACCGACACGCCCACGCCGGCGCCGACCGATACAGCGACCGCAACCGCGACACCGACGCCAACGGACACGCCGACGCTCACGCCGACCGACACGCCAACGCCGGTGCCGACGGATACGGCTACCGCGACACTGACCCCAACCGACACGCCCACGCCCACGTCGACGCCGACCGACACGCCCACGCCGATGCCGACGGACACGCCGACGCCTACGCCCACGGAGACGCCCACTCCCACCGCCACGCCAACTGATACCCCGACGCCGGCCCCTACGGACACGCCGACGGCGACGCCTACCGATACCCCGACGGCGACGGCGACGGCGACTTACACCAGCACGCCCACGGACACGCCGACGCCCGTTCCAACGGACACGCCGACCAATACGCCGGTCCCGACCAATACGCCGACGAACACTCCTGTGCCCACGAGCACCCCGACTCTCACCAATACCCCGACGTTCACCCCCACCAATACGCCCACCAATACGCCCACCAACACGCCCACGCCCACTCGGACCAGCACGCCTGTGCCGCTGAGCGTGAGCTCCGTCAATCCGACGAACGGCAGCACCTCGGCTGGCCTCACGCAGACGGTCTCGGTGACCTTCAATCTGAGCCTCAACAGCACCTCCAGCGGCATCACCGTCAAGGCCTGCACCGATTCCACCTGCGGGACGACGACCGGCGGCAACGTGTGCGGCGGCGTCAGCGTGTCGGGCGCCACGGCCAGCTGCACCGCGAGCCTCGGCGCGCTCACCTGGTACCAGGCCGTCGCCGATACGACCATCACCGCCACGAACGGCCAGCACCTCGGCAGCAACTACACCTGGAAATTCGAGTCCATCCTGTAGTGGCCAATAGGGCACAATTGCGCCCAGCTACACAGCCATTGGAGGTGCCCTAGAACCATGAAGGACGGCTTCAAAGTCATCGACGCCGACCGCCACGTTATCGAGCCATCGGACCTCTGGGACCGCTACATGGACCCGAAGTTCCGCGGGCGCGTGCAGATCACCGGCCCCGGGCAGTCCGGCCGCTTCGTGGACGGCAAGCCCGTTTCGGACGCCGTGCTCCTGCCGCGGGCCGACCGCGGCACCGGCAACGGAGCCATCTTCACCGGCGATCCGCACTACAACAATGCCTTCGCGGACGCGGTCGCCAGCAACTTCGACCCCGCCTCGAACATCCGCGACATGGACCGCGAGGGCGTGGACGTGGCCGTCCTGTTCCCCACC
>Ga0070738_10007044_pt1 | contig 11472 bp, 10 predicted proteins | sample Coa_R2_2_FD_66446 | JGI IMG/M metagenome (GOLD analysis project Ga0070738, IMG submission 66446) | Surface soil microbial communities from Centralia Pennsylvania, which are recovering from an underground coalmine fire - Coalmine... | ecosystem: Environmental > Terrestrial > Soil > Unclassified ... | reverse complement strand
GACCCGCATTTGGCCAAGCGATATGAAGGGTTCATGGGCAAAGAGGCGGTCGCGAAACTCGTAAAGGCCGACCCCGACAAGCTGAGCAAGGAAGCGGAGAACTTGTACGATCGGATCGCCAAGGACTTCGCCAATGTGCCTGCCCCTCGCGGCGGCATGATGGGCAAAGTCGCCGAGCAGAAGCTCGAAGCGCTGCGCCATCCAATACTCGTCGGCAAGCCCGCGCCGGAAATCGCGGGCGAGGACATCGACGGTGCGAAATTCAAGCTGAGCGATTATCGTGGCAAGGTGGTGCTGCTCGATTTCTGGGGGAACTGGTGACCGCCTTGCCGTGCCATGTATCCCCACGAGCGGTCGCTCGTGAAACGACTCGAAGGCAAGCCTTTCGTCCTCATCGGCATCAACAGCGATCAGGATCGTAAACAACTCAAGAAGGTGTTGGAAAAGGAGAAAATCACCTGGCGTTCCTTCTGGAACGGCGGCGGCACGCAAGGCCCCATCTCGACACGCTGGGACGTTCAAGGATGGCCGACGTTGTACTTGATCGATGCCAAGGGCGTCATCCGGCACATGTTTGAAGGCTCTCCCGATACTCCCGATGAATATAAGAAATTCGATGCGGAGATCGATAAACTGGTCGCCGAGGCCGAGAAGACAGCGGCGAAGTGATCCCTGTCGCGAGCGGGGTCGAATCTGGCCCCGCTCGCGGATTTTTTCATGACTAATGGCCGAAGCACGTCCTCATGTCCCAGTGTTGCTGGTGACAGCAGTTTTCAGCCGTTACACCGATGCCCTGGCGGTTGTGCGAGCACGGCTGGAACAATCCTTCGGTCCCGTGCAGTTGAGTAGTCTTCCTTTCGTTTTCAATCAGACAACATATTACGAGCCGAGTATGGGACCGGATCAGCGCAAGCAGTTTTTTGCCTTCCGCGATCTCGTGGCGCCTGAACGTCTGCCCGACATTAAGCTGCGCACGAACGCCCTCGAAGAAGAAATGGCTGCGGCGCGACTCTATCCCGAAGCGCGGCCGGTCAATATCGATCCGGGGCTCTTGGAGTTGGGTAAGTTTCTCCTGGCGACGACGAAGGACCAGGCGCATCGCGTTTATCTTCGCGACGGCATCTTCGCGGAGGTAACGTTGCGATATCACGCCGGCGCGTTCGAGCCGTGGCCGTGGACCTATGCCGATTATCGCTTGCCGTGCGTCCAGGAGTTTTTGCAGCAGGCGCGTGAATATTATCGGCAGCGGCTTCGCGATGAGGGCCGCGGATGAATGTTCCTTCCCTTGCTTGCGCTGCGGGCTGGCGGTTTGGTAGTGCGTTCGTGGTCTCCTGGCTGCTGACGGCTTTGTTCATCCGCTGGGCGCCGCGCTTGGGATTAGTGGACTATCCGAGCGAACGCAAGGTCCACATGCGCCCGACGCCGCGCGGCGGCGGAATCGCCATCTTCGTCGCTGTAATCTCCATTAGCTATTCGCTATCAGCTATTACCTATCAGTTGGTCCTTGCTAGCATCATCTTTTTACTTGGCCTTCTGGATGATCTTCGACCGCTTCGGTGGCAGTTACGCCTGATCGTCCAATTCGCGGTGTCGATCGCGGCCGTCGTCCTTTGTCTGCCGCCAGCGGCGTGGTTCGATCGTACGGCGGCAGTCTTCTGGATCGCCGGTCTCATCAACGCGTTCAACATGCTCGACAATATGGATGCTCTCTCCTGCGGCGTCGCCTGGATCGCGGCGGGATTCTTAGCCGTGGTCGCATGGATGGGAACGGGGGCGACGATCGCGGAGTGGATGCTTTTCGTCGTGTTGATGGGGGCGCTGTCGGGGTTTCTGTGGTTTAATCGTCCGCCGGCGCGGATTTTCATGGGCGATGCCGGCAGCACGTTCCTCGGTTTCACACTTGGCCTGGGCAGCGTGCAAGTGGCCTGGCACGAGGGTGGGCCGTCGTGGGCATGGCTTGTGCCGCCGTGCATCCTGGCCGTGCCGTGTTACGATTTGCTCTCGGTAGTCCTACTGCGATTATCGCAAGGTCGTAGTCCCTTTCACGCGGATAAACAGCACCTATCGCATCGTCTGGCCGGCCGGGGCTCGTCGAATTGGACGGCGGTGCGCGTGATTTATCTGTTCGCGCTGGCCAGTGGGGCGAGCGGCGTGATACTCTATGCCGTGGGAGACTGGATGACGGCGGGACTTGTTGTCGGGCAGCTCGCTGCTTGGTGGCTCGCACTCGCCGTTATGGAGTTCGCAAAAAAGGAGCCTCGCCACGACACGAAAGCACAAGACCCCGAGAACACCGGGCGATGAGATCGCGCCCGTACCGCGACGACCGGCTCCGGTACTCTTCCGCCGCCTGCTGCTCGTGCTGGTCACGACACTGATCGTCGCTCGGCCGTTGGTGCTAGGCGAAGATCCGGGCCTATCGGCCAACCTCGCGGAACCGTGGGGTATGGTCCTGGCACTGCTGTGGCTCGTGGCCGCGACCGGATGGGCGGCCTGGCGCTATTGGCTGCGGCCCGTATCGACGAGCGAAGGACAGAGCGCGGGCGTCTCGCCCGCACCGAGCGAGCGGGACGCCCGCGCTCCGGCAGGAGAATTATCTGCCAATAACTGGTACGGCGGCCCCGTGCAGACTGCCCTGTTGCTCACGGTCGCGCTGGCTTTCGTCAGCGCGGAATTGGCGGCATCGTACAAGTTTCCCGCCCGGCTGATTGCCTGGGAATGGTTCGGTCTCTTCGTTTCCTTCTTGGTGGTGCGACAGCTTGCGGTCACTCAGGACGAGCAACACGGTTTATTCACTGCCCTGCTGGCTGGTGCCGTCGCTCTGGCCGCGCAGGGGATCTATCAGGAATGCGTTGAGCTACCGCAGAATCGACAATTGGCGGAAAACTTGGAAGAGTTCCGCGCGAAATGGGCGGAAGAGAACCCCGGCCAAGATGTCAGCGAGACCTTTCTCCAACAACTGCGACAGCGGGCGATGGAGAACAACATCTTCGGACCCTACGCTCATCCCAATAGTTACGCCGGCTTGCTCATTTTGTTTCTTCCTGGACTGATCGGAGCGGTCGTCATCAGTCATCGTATGCAGGACGTTCCCAGCCGGAGTCTGGCAACGAGAACGGTGCTGACGGCGTTGTGCGCCCTCCTTGGCCTGGCGGCGCTATGGTTTACGCACAGCCGCGGCGGGATCCTGAGCTTAACGGTAGCTGGTGTCGGGATGGTTCTTTCCGTTTACAGACGCTTGCTGCGCGCCCATGCCGTCGTCGTACTGATCGGCTTGGTTGTGTTGATTGGGTTAGTATTGGGTGGGTGGCGGAGTGGTCTTTTGACGACAGGAATAGGCAAGAGCGGCAACACCATCGCCCAGCGGTTGGAATACTGGCGGGCGACCTGGGAAATGATCGCGGAACGGCCGTGGTTGGGCGTCGGTCCGGGCAATTTCGGCGAAAACTACACACGTTTCATGCCCGCCAATTCCGAGGAAAAGATCAAGGATCCGCACAATTTCGCTCTAGAAATGTGGGCGACGTGTGGAATCTTCGCCATGCTAGCACTGCTGGCGGCGTTGGCGGCGTTCTTCTATCAGGCAGCTAGGCGATTAGGTGATTGCGTGGTTGAGGAAGCATCCATCCAACCACCTAACCACCTAACTACCCAACCACCGGATGTTCGTTGGGAGTTCTATCTGGGCGGCATGTTCGGTTTGCTGTTGGGATTCGTACTGCGCGTCAACACGGCGACGCCGGGGAACATCATGGCCGAGACCTATTCGGCAGCGGTGCGTTCGGTAGTTTGGTTCGCGGCGTTCGCTCTGTTGGAACGCTTGGCCTGGACGAACCGAGGTCGCCTACTGGCACTGACCACCGGGATCGCTGCTTTGCTTCTGAATCTGTGCGTCTCCGGCGGCATCGGTTTTCCGTCGTTGGCTGGGCCATTCTGGGTAGCCATCGCCCTGGCCCTCAATTCCGCCGGATTGCGTCCGGTTCCCTGGCTCAGCCGCGCAGGCGCCGCCCTGATTCTGCCATTGCCGATTTTCCTCGGCCTTTTTCTTGGCTACGGCGTGTACATTCTTTATCCCGTGCTGGAAAGCGACCGCCTGATGCGAGAGGCTGTGCAGGCGGTCGCCTATTTCCAAAACGAAGGGAAAAAGCCGCCCTCGGAGCGATCAGCCGGGATCCGCAACAATCCCAGAGGATTCATCAAAACGGGCGTGATCCAACGACTGGAACAAGCGGCGCGGCTAACGCCGGATGATGCCCGCATTTACGTGCAATTGGCGTGGGGAACCTATCAGCTTTGGGAATCGAGCCAACAGAGAGCACGCCGCGAGCTGCCCATTGCCGAACAGGCGCTTCTCTATGGCGAGAAAGCCACCCAGCTCGACCCACGCGGAGCCGCGGGGTATCTGGTCCAGTATCAAATCCGCATGCGCTACGCGAAAATCGTGGAAGACGATGCCGAGCGGATTCGCAAAAGCCACGGTGATCCCGTTCTCATCAACGACCGAGAGCATACGGCCCGCCAGGAATACAAACTGGGTGCCGAAAAGTTGGAGGAATATCTACCCAATGATCCCCACGACGCGTCATTACATTACATGCTCTGGCGCGCTTGGCACAAAGCCGGCGATAAAGAGAAAGCCCGCACTTACGCGGAGAAAGCGTTGGAGCTTGATATGCTTGTCACCGCGCCAGCGCGGAAATTAGAAGATGCGCAACGGAAACAACTCGAATCTGAGCTTACTGCGCCAGCCGCTGTTCATCCGGAGGATGGTAATGCAAAGAAGCAACCCAGCGACTGAGAATAGGCTGATTTGTGTGCTAGGTCTGAAAGCTTGAGGTTCGGCGGCGGAGACGATTACAAATTCGATAACAAAGGCGCCGGATCGGAAAGATCGGTCAGCAGCAAATCGGGCTGATGATCGGCCAACTCCGCCAAACTGTGCCAGCCGGTCGCCACTGCCACGGCTCGCGCCCCGATCGAACGGGCGCAGCGAATGTCCAGCGGAGTATCGCCGATGACCCAGATGCGCTCTGACTGCACCGAGCCGTTGAAACGATGCCGCACTTCGGACAACGCCTCGCGCGCGACATCGTCGCGGTCGAGGTGATGATCGCCATAGCCCCCGAACGCAAAGTAGTCGTACAGGCCAAAATAGCCGAGCTTCACTTTAGCTCCCGCCCGCACATTGCCAGTCAGAAGACCGACGGAGATATCCGATCGTCCCTCCAGATGAGCGAGCAAATCGGCAATGCCGGGCAACACTCGCCCGGCGTGCAAGTAGCGTGGCAGATGATGCAGATACGCATCGCGCAGTCGTTCGTGGTTCTCCGGCGTATCGTCGATGACGTGCAAGCGGAACAGATCGACAATGATAGCGCGATCGGTACGGCCGCTTAATTGCACCTTGTCGATAATGTGAGTGATGCCGAATTCTTCACGTAGTGCCGCTTCCAGAGCGGCCTTGCCCGCGCCGCCGCTGGCGATCAGGGTTCCATCGATATCGAATAAGCAAACGTGCATGTAATCCTTTCTCGGTAGCAAAGAGAAAATCACGCCTCGATGCGTGTTCCAAGCACAGCCAGGAAACGCGCCAACCACTGCGGATGCGCCGGCCAAGCGGCAGCGGTGACGAGTTTGCCGTCCACATGCGCCTGCTCGAAGCCAACATCGACCCACTTCCCGCCGGCCGCGTTCACCTCGGGCCCGACGGCGGGATAGGCGGAGCAGCTGCGGCCCATGACAGCGCCGGCAGCGGCCAAGAGTTGGGCAGCATGGCAAATGGCGGCGATGGGTTTGTTCGCATCGGCAAAGTGACGCACGAATCGCAACACGTCCTGATTGAGCCGCAGATACTCCGGCGATCGCCCACCGGGAACGACGAGAGCGTCGTAGGATTCGGGACGCACTTCGGCGAAAGTCGCGTTGAGCGTGAAATTGTGCCCGCGCTTCTCGCTGTAAGTTTGATCGCCCTCGAAATCGTGTATCGCCGTCCGCACCGTCTGCCCGGCTTTTTTATCCGGGCAAACAGCGTGAACCACGTGCCCCACCATCAAGAGCGCCTGGAAAGGCACCATGACTTCATAGTCTTCCACGTAATCGCCGACCAGCATGAGGATTTTCTTAGCTGCCATAATACGCCCCACTTTTCTTACGAGTCAGCGGTCACTTATTGACGATTCCGTTTCAATTGCTCCAGCTCTGCGCGAAGTCGGGCTATCTCCTCTTCCGCCGCCAGCCGCTCTTGACGCTCTTTTTCGCGCTCAGTGCGCTCAAGCTGAAGCGCTTGTTGAAGCTCGGCAGGGAGCGGCAGCAATTCGCCTCGGAACCAGTAACGCATCCATCCGCCGTGTAGTGCCACTTCCAGTTCCAGTTCCGGAATCTCATAACGGCCATGCGCGTTCGGTTTGACGCTGACGTACTTTTCGCCGTTATGCTGATACAGCGTCATATCCTGGGATTCCGGCATAAATGTCACATAGTACGGTACCTTCAAATCGTGCTCATATTTGTTCATGTTGTCGGTGTAGTCCTTGCGCTCGCTGCTTTTCGAGACGTATTCGAGCACCCAAAAGGGACCGACCGGCTGAAGGGGCAGATTGTAGCTGCCTTCGGCTTTGATGGACTGCGGATGGATGACCACCATGTTATCGGGGACGACCTGTCCCGGTCGTTTGCGGCGCGGGAGCGGATACTGAACAAGCAACTCGTTAAACACATGAACATCGGATCGCTGAGCCTTGACCAGTGCAAGACTTTCCAGCGTGATCTCTCGCTGAGTCGCCTCAGGCGTTGCTTCCACGAAATGCTCCAGGGGCAGACGGCGTAGGTATTCACGCGCCGCCTTCTCATAAGACCATTCCAGTAGAATCCGAGGCATTTCGGTCGGCATGGCACTCCACCCATTCGCTAACCGCTGTTACTTTAGCGTTTCGCGGATGACCGAGATAGTGGAACCGCGGCGCGACCAGGGCTGTTTCACGGTATCTCGGGCCTCGCGCTCAAAAACTTACTCTGTTGATTTGACCGGACATCAATTTCTGTTCTAGATTTTAATGTGCGACTGGAATTCTTGCCTGCCTTAAATAAGGCAGAGGTTGGTCTTGGAGCTTCTCGCATGCTTGGTACGCCGACAGGTTCGCGGACGCCGTTGCTCGATGCGAGTCAATCCGCTCTGGAGTTCGTCCATCGCCTTCTGAGTGTTCCCGCGGCTGAGCAGGCCAACCTCGATGGGCTGCTCGATGACTTGACTGCTGCCTTTGACGCCACGGGAGTAGGGCTGGCGACGTTCCCCGAAATGATACCGCTGAGCATCCGTCCCGCGTCGGCGGAGTCGTTGAGCAAGTTCTCTCCACCTTGGCCCGAACAACCAGACTTGCTTGAGCGCCTGTCGCGCACGCACATTGCCTTGACCATGCCCCGCAGCATAGGAGGTAGCTGCCTTCTCACCGTGCTCGGTACTCCCGAGCGCGGCTGCTGGCTGCTCTGGCTGGAGGATGCTAACCGGCCGCTTTGGAGCCCAAGCGAAGGGGCGCTGCTGATTTTGGTGGGCCAAGCCATTGTGCATGTTCTGTCGCGGGATGAAACGCTAGCGCCCTGGGCCGTCCAGCTGGACCGCGGCATCCGACGCCAGCGGATGGACTCGGCCGCTCGTATTGTGCGTCGCCTGGCGCACGATTTTGGCAACGTGCTAACCGGCATTCTCGGCTTCAGCGAGCTGGCCCTATCTCAGCAAGTCGCTCCGAACTCGCCATTGCACGCCTATTTGACCGAAGTCCACCGCGGCGCCCAAAATGGCGCTCAGTACACCAACCAACTTCGCCTGTTCGCGCGCCGACAAACGACCAGCAATCGCACTTGCAATTTGTCCAGCGTGCTGGCTGAGGAAGAGAAACGTTTGCAGCCGTTGTTGAGCGCGACCGTGCAGCTCAGGATGAATTTGCCCAACGACCTTCCAGCCGTCGCCGTGGAACATGAGCCCTTACGGCAGGCGCTCGCCATCGTGTTGGACAATGCCCGCGAAGCGATCACCGGCTCCGGGATCATCGACGTTTCGGTGCGGACAGTAGAGGTGAATGCTTGGCAGGCCCGCGAGTTTATCGGTGATGTTCGGTCAGGGACACATTTGGAAATTCGCGTCTCCGATAGCGGCAGCGGACTGACGCCGGAAGCAGAACGCCAGCTGTTCGCCGAGCCATTTTTTTCGACCAAGCCGCGCAAACGCGGCTTCGGCTTGGCAATGGCCTATGGCATCCTGTCAACTCATTACGGGGGATTGGAGTTGCTGCGCCGACCGGAGGGGGGGACGGTTGCTCGCCTGATCGTTCCAGCAGCGGAGCTAACTGCGCCCACCGCGCAGCGGGCACCAGCGAGCAGCCAGGTGAATCCTCTTGCTGAGAATCGCGCCTCCATAGGAACATCGCCTCACGAACGGATCTTGATCGTCGATGACGATCCGATGATCCTTCAATTCACCGCCACGACGCTGGAACGAGCCGGCTTCCGCACCCAGACGGCCGCCAATGCCGAGGAGGCGTGGAACCGCTACAACAACGCCGCTACCGATCCGTTTAAACTGATTCTTACCGACGTGCTCATGCCCGATACGAATGGGATCGAATTGGCCCATCGCTTGATCGCCAAAGATGCCAACGTGCCCATCCTGTTTATGAGCGGGCAAGTCCCTACGGAAATCGTACAGCAGCACTTCGGTTCAGGCCGTTTTGATCTAGTGTCCAAGCCTTTCCGTCCCGAGGGGTTGGTTCGTGCCGTCCGCGCGGTGATCGAGCGTGCTCGCGGAATGCGGGGCACCGAAAACAGGATGCGGAAAGAACTATAAGAACGCTCTATCGCATCTGGAATGAAATAGCATTATTGTCTGGCTTAGGAAGGAGTGAACTGTGCTTAGCGTCTCTGTCAACTCTGCGGTCCCCGTCTCCTCTTCGTCCCCGTTCGCTTGCGGCTCGGCCACGGAAAATAGCCCGGCCAATCAAGCCCATGCGGGATTGTACTGCCCCAGCGAAGTGCGCATTCTTATCCTCGACGATGACGAATCGATCTGCCGCATGATCCAGGCGGCCCTGGCCTCGAGCGCTTACAAGGTCGATACGGTCTCCGACCCAATGCAGGTGGAAGCCGTTCTGCATTCAAGGATTTATCACGTAATCATCCTCGATTACGTACTGCCGGGGCTGGATCCCGCACAAGTCCTGGACTGGATTCGGGAGAGCCAGCCCGAAGCCAGCATTATCGTGGTGACGGCGTATCCTTCCATCGACAGCGCCCTCAGCTGCCTGCGCGCCCGCACGTATGATTATCTGACCAAGCCTTTCCAAGTCTCGCATTTGCAGCGCGTCGTCAATCGTTGCCTGGAAGGACGAGGCCTGTTGCGCATGTCGGAAGAGGCGCTGCGCGAGTCGCTGGGCGCCGTGATTCGCGAACGCCGCAAGAGCCTGGGGCTGACCCTGGCCCAGATGGCTCAACGCACCGGCGTCTCGCTCGGCTACCTCTCACAGATCGAATTGGGGAAAAACTCCGCCTCCATCGAAACGCTTTATCGCATCTCGCTGGGGCTGGGCATGAAGATCGCGGACTTGTTTCAAGCTGTGCAACAGTAGTATTTCGGCCGTCGCCAGAGTCATCAAGAAAGCCGCCCAACTCTCGAAGTGATTCGCATTGCGCGCCTGTTGACAGTCTTCCCCACCTCGTGTCATACTTCATTGATAGTCAACCCGCTGACTCTCTTCCCTCCCGGTGGGTTGGTTAATTCTCCGAAATAATATGTTTTTCCGGAAAAGACGAGAACGATCCGCGCGAGGAATCGTCTATTCTATAGGAAACAGAGCCTCGCCACCTGCCAAGGTACCTCACTGTGTTACGTCTCGACGTTAGGACTACGGCAGGACGGCTCATTTAACCGGAGCATCCCCCGCGCGAGCGAGACCATGAGCGCCCCGCAACCAATAGATCGATCGACGTTCCTGGCCAACGTGCGCCAGAGCAAGCTGCTTTCGGAGGGTCAACTCTCCGAAACCCTGAATGAATTGCCGGAGACGGCGCGCGGGCGAGCCGTCGCCCGCGCCTTAGTCGAGAAAAAACTGCTGACACGCTTCCAGGCGGAACGTCTCTTGGCCGGACGCAACAGTGGCTTTTTGCTGGGACAATACCGCATTCTCGATCAACTGGGACGCGGCGGCATGGGCCGCGTCTTCAAAGCCGAACATCTCGCCATGAAGCGCGTGGTCGCGCTCAAAGTTTTGGCCCCCAAGCTCATGGAATCCGATCGTGCTCGCGTGCTGTTTCTCCGCGAGGCACAGGCCGCAGCCAAGCTCGTCCATCCCAACGTCGTCGCCGCCTTCGACGCCGGCGAATCGCAAGGTCATTTTTTCCTTGTGTTGGAATTCGTGGATGGACCGAATCTCGATCAGCTGGTGCGCAGGCATGGTCCGCTGCCGGTCAATGTAGCCTGCGACTATACCAAGCAGACAGCCAATGGCTTGCACGCCGCTCACATCCTCGGCATGGTGCATCGCGATATTAAGCCGGCTAACTTGCTTCTGCAACGGTCGGATCCTCGCTACGCGGATTCTTCAAGTCCGCAGGAGCATTCACCCGGACTCATCAAGATCAGCGATTTTGGCCTGGCGCGGCTGCACTCGCCCGTCGGCGAGCTGGCGGTCGACCTGGGAAGCACCATCTGTACGACTCGTAACACGGTCATGGGCACGCCGGATTATCTCTCCCCGGAGCAGGCCCGCGATCTTCACGAAACCGACATCCGCAGCGATCTCTACAGTCTCGGTTGCACATTTTATTATTTGCTGACCGGTAAGGTGCCGTTCCCCGGCGGCACGGCGTTGGAGAAACTGATTCGCCACAACTCCGAACAGCCGGCGCCCCTGGAGAATTTCCGCTCCGATGTTCCATCTCAGGTAATCGACATCGTTCAGCGACTCATGCACAAGGATCCGAATGAGCGCTACCAAACTCCGCGCGAGTTGGCCGAGGCGCTGGAACCATTTGCGGTTCGAATTGCCTCGCAGTGGATGGCGCCGCCGGCTCCGTCCAATCCGGATCTCGACGCTGATGCGACGCCCATGAGCGAGGTAGAGCCTTCCTCCCCCGATATTCTGGAAAGCAATTCGTGGGATGAATGGTCGGCTTTGCAAAGCACCGACATGCCGGATGAGTCGCCGACGCCGATGACCGCGACGATTCGCCCGCGCACTCCCTCGCCGCGGCGCCGCCTAAACCGCTGGGAGATAACGATGCTCCTCTGCTTCGTGGGCACGGCCATTCTTCTCCTCGCCGCGCTTTCCGTGATGATAGCGGTTATTGATTAGGAAATCGTTGATTCTTTTATTGTTAGCGTCCCGTCGGCGGGACATCGAAGGCCAAACCGCGCGTGCGGCAATGGTCGGCGATGAGCGTCAGAAACAACGAACCGAAATCGCGCAAGCGTTTTTCACCGACGCC
>Ga0070738_10007042_pt1 | contig 11473 bp, 10 predicted proteins | sample Coa_R2_2_FD_66446 | JGI IMG/M metagenome (GOLD analysis project Ga0070738, IMG submission 66446) | Surface soil microbial communities from Centralia Pennsylvania, which are recovering from an underground coalmine fire - Coalmine... | ecosystem: Environmental > Terrestrial > Soil > Unclassified ... | reverse complement strand
GAATAAATTATCTGGTCCTCCATTGCACCCGTTGCCGTTGTAATTGGTGCCGTCGAAGCGGATATTTTGCGTGAAGCTAGTGTTCGCGATTGACGGGACATCACACCACTGCAAAAGATTTCCGGCTAATCCAGAGACCGCGAACGGCGTACCACCCTGAACCCAGGTAATGCTGAGTTTTGTAGATCCACCGGAGATCGCCACCGAAATTACGTTGCCCGTCAGCGTCGCCACGAGATCGGTACAGGCTGTGCTGCTTGGTCCTGCCGTATTGAAATTTACCGAGAATGAGCCAGAGGCGTTGACGGGTGTGCAATTCGCTCCGCCGCCTCCGGGACCCGCGGGCCCCGTGGCTCCGGTTGCACCAGTCGCTCCAGTTGCGCCTGTGGCTCCAGTCGCCCCGGTTGCGCCCGTTGCACCGGTGGCACCGGTTGGACCAGCCACCCCAGGAGTGGCCCACTGCATCACGATCGCGGCCGTAACCGTCCCGCCCGTGACAACGGCCTTGATGCTCAGCAAATCTCCCGCGGTCACCGAAAACGAATGCGTCGTATCCGTGCAAGACGTCGCAGATCCGCCAGAGATCGAGCACGTCAATGGTTGCGCTGAAGCTCCGTCATACCACGTGAATGTGATCGTATTGCCAACACCCGGCGCCCCGGAAAGCGTCGCGGTGAAATTGCTGATCGTCCCTGCAACCGGAGCCGCACCCTGGACCGCAGCCTGCGTCGTCGACGCAGCGAGCCCGCCACCAGGCGGGAAGTAGTACGGCGCGACTGTCGTATATCCAACCGAAGCCGTCGAATACTGACCGGAATTTCCTCCACCGACTCCGACCGCGCTTGAAGCGGGCGGAAACGCATACTGCCCGCTCAGCAATGTCGCCGACAGCAGAATTGCAATTTGAAACCTCATCCCGGTTCCTCCTTATGACTTTTTGAGCTTTTGTACTGAAAGAAGAACGTCCACAAGCTGCGGCGGAATTGGTGCGCCGATCTTATGCGCGTTTTCAACGATCGAGATCAATTCATTTGCAACGAACGCCATCGCGACGGCGTGCGAGGCATTGATACTTACCCCGCTTGCTGTCTCGACCAGGTGAACCACAAGCGGAAGCAGCAAGATCATCGCCTTCTTGACGATCCCGCGGCGCCCGATATCACTGGACAATTCCTTCCGAACAAATGCCGAAGCCCAGCCGGTCGCGTAATCGATCAGCACCATGCCGACGAGTACGCGACCGACCGTAGGAATCTGAAGCCACTGCGCAACCACGAACGCGACGATCCATTTGGCAACCGCCGGGAGGTTTGCCTTCACTTCGACGTTCCCATGGACCGCGCGAGGACGCCCAGCGCAAACGCTGCTACTTGCCCCGAATACGGGACGTCCAGCCACTTGCTGAAGAGAATGAGCAACAGCAAGCAAACGAGCAGATGTCCGCCAGGTGAGTCGATTGCATCGAACAGCTCTCTTACGTGATTCATGGTTTCGGTCTCCTCTTGAGGTTGGGCGTTATTGAGGGAAAGGAAATCGAGTCAGGCAGGCAATAGCAGCCAAATCCCGATGCGATCCTTCGGAGACATCATTTCGGTCCCCAACAGGAAGTAGGCCCACTTCGCGCCCGTAGCCGGATCGGCATACACGTAATCTGGCGGGAAGTGGCTGTTCTTCGGGTCCGCATTGTAGAATCCCGGAAGATCCTTACCCTGATAGGGCCACGAGAAACCGATGGCAGGACCGATTGGACTCGTGCTCGGCTGCGCCGGCGGGGGTGGGACGTTGCTCGGGTCCGGCGGATAAAGCGCCAAGAGCTGATCGAGCGGCAGGCTCATATCAGGTACGGAAATGGCTCCCGGCGGGATCGGACCGCCGCCGCCGATGCCGGTCTGATTTGCGCTCGGAACCCAAGATTTTCCGTCCAGGAACCGCTGACGCATGATGAGATACGGATCCCATTCGAAAACATCGAGATCTGCGTCGATGACATATCCCTGCGCCGCGACGGCCTGCGCCTTATCGATTCTGGCTTGCATGCCTGTCGGGTCCGTCGGCGTCGACGCGACCGGAATGCTGCGAATCGCCGCTACCTGAGGTTTGCGTGAAAGCCGATACGCTTTATCGAATGCATTGACGGTATCGGCGTCGAATGTGTATATCGTTCCTGACATGATTGTTTACCTCTCTCCTTTTACTATTCTGCTTGACGTTGTACGCGATGCGTAGTATTATAGCTGTATGATTCGATCCTGCAAGAACAGCGAAACCGAAAAGGTTCTCGCTGGCTTTACGGTTCGTAAATTTCAGGCCGTCCAAGACCGAGCCGAGGTTCGCCTCGCGGAGTTGAATGCCGCGACCAATTTGCAGGACTTATCGATTCCGAGCATGCGCTTAAAGAAACTGGACGGCGATAGAAAAGGTCAGTACAGCATCCGCATCAACGATCAATACCGGATCTGCTTCGATTGGCGCGATGGAGATGCATATAACGTTGAAATCGTCGATTATCACTAATGGAGAAAATCATGAGTAAAAAACGGCCACCTGTTCATCCCGGCAGGGTTCTGAAACTGGAACTGGAGGAGGCGAGCGTCTCAGCAAACGCAGCAGCTTTAGCCTTGCGAATCCCGGCGAATCGTCTGACGGAAATCATTAACGGAAATCGATCTATCTCACCCGACACTGCAATCCGCCTCGGCTGCTTTTTCGGAACATCGGCGCAGATGTGGATGAATCTGCAATCGAACTATGATCTTCAACTCGCGGTCGATAAATCTGCCGGCAAGATCGAAGGCGAAGTGCTGCCACTGTCAAAGTCCGCCTAACGGGAGAGTTTTTCACTGCGCCTTCAATTGCGTAATCGTTCCCTGGACCAGATACAAGTTGCCCGCGGCGGCCGGTCCCGTGAGCGATCCGCTTGTTTTTAACTGCTGAAAAACTGTCTCGATCATGCCCGTCAGAGCGTCATCGGTAGGCTGCGCGGCCTTCGTGCCATCCGGTAGCGTGAGCTGGGAACTCACCATTTGCGTGGCGACGCCGCGGAGGGCCTGTGTCGCTGCGGACATCTTGTCTTCGCCGCTCTTCGGTTTCGATTGGAATAACGCTTCCACGCCTTTGACAATGTCAGGTACGAGCGGCAACAGTGCCGCGATGATTCCGGGGATCACATGAACCTCGCGGCGACCAGCGCAGCCGGAACGATCCACTCGATGAGCTGTTCTTTTTTCGATTTCGGCCGCGTCAGCCGATCCGCGAGCTTCGCCGCATCGTCCGTGATCCTCTCGATGTTGCCGGCGATCTTTTCTTCGCTATTCACGAACCGCGGCGCCGCGTCCCGCACGGTCCGGAGCGTCTGCGCCGTCTCGCCCATCGTCACCTTCGACGCTGCAACCAGGCCGAGCACCTGAGGCCGCAATTCGGCTCTCATTTGATCGATGCCATCCAGAGTCGTTTCGACAGCCCCCAGCGTCGGCGCAATCTGATTTTTCATCGAATCGAGCTGGCGGTCCGCCATCCTCAAGCCGGCGACTGAAATCGCAATCCCGTCCTGATGGAGGCCCTCGATCTCTTCCAGCGCATCCGCCCGCGTGATCGCGATCTGCTGAACCGCGGCATTCCGAGTCTGGCGAATTTCGTCTCGCGCAATATCCAGGGCCGTGTCGACCCGCGCTCCGAGTTCCGCACGGATGCCGATCGCTTCATCCGCGACCATCGCTGGAAGCGCTTTGATCGTCGCGTCCGCCGTGGTGATGGCGGCCGACGAACGGTCGAGAACCATCTGCGCTTTGCTTCCGGTCACGATGGCCGTCCCGGCGAGAGCGACAAACAGCAACCCCGCCGCGCTAACGGCGAAAATCTTCGCACATAAAAGTTGCCTTTCGAGCGAGAAATAGCTCTTCATGCTGCCTCCGTAAGATCGGCCGACACCTGGCCGGGAGAATACTTGTCGATGAGCGCGAGCAGCCCCTTCAAGGTCGCCTGACGCACTCGAACGCAGCCATATGTCGGCCGCAAGAAATTCCATTGCGTGTAGTACGGATTCTCATCGCCCTCGTGGATCTCCTCCCCCGTGCGGCCGTTTGCCTCCGCTTGAACGCAGGGACCGCTCAAAGGCGTGAGCAGCAGCCGCCGGAGCGACCCGTAGGAGTGCGTGTTCTGCGCCGGTGGAATCACCGTGACCCAGTAGAAGCCGGGGCACGCGTCCCCGAACGGCCGGAGCGGATCGCGCGACGGATTCCCGTGCTTCGTCGCCATCTCCTGATCCGACAAGCACAGGCACGATTGCGGCGGATCGAATCCCTCCAGGATCTCGCCATCCGGCCCCACGGCTTCGATCATCGCGAGCTTGCTCCGATCCTTCGGCATTCTGATCCGAATCGTGAGATTCATTTCTTCTCCCGTGACTGTGCGCGATCGCCTCGCGTCGATTCTGGCGGTGCAACCGGCGCTATCGCCTGTTTCGGCGGTTCCGGCCGGGAGACGCATGTCATCGTGCCGCGCTTGAGTTGCTCCTGATCGAGCATCCGCTTATCACCACAGCTTTTCTGCACCGCATCGAATGCAGCCTTGAGTTTCTCTTCTTCTTGCGGAAGGGCCTCCTCGAGCGCCTTGATCCTGGCCGTCTTCAGCGCTTGGAGCTGGCCTTCCAATTGGCTGTAGACAGCGAGCTGCTTCATATAGGCGAGTTGAAGCGATTCCGGTACCGTCAACTCCTGCGAAGTTTTGTTTTCCTGTGCCAGCATCGAAACCGCACAAGCGGCAATTGCGAGCACACGAAGAATTACAGTTGCAATTTGCATTTGAATTTTCCTTTCGAAATTGTTTGGCGGGGGAGAGAAGTTCCTTAGAACGAAACAAGCTCAGCGCGAAATCGATTCCCGCCCATACAGACAACTACGTAATCATCCGACGTAACAGCGGTCCAGCCATTCGCAACGCCTGAGCAGCTTATGCCAGTCGATCCTCCGACCGATCGATTATAAAAATTCGCGGTCGAACCCACCGTCATATTGCCGTTCAAATTGAAAGTTCCGGTGATCTGGTTCGAAATGTCGTAGGTGTAAGCATATACGGTCGACCATTTGAATCCGCTCGGAAACCCGAGATTCCGCGCGTTATCAGAGTCCGGCATGACGTCTTCGTAGAACAGCGTGTAAGGATTTGGATGAAAAACCGCACCGGTGACGAATTGCGCTCTCGTCCTGGCCGAATTGTCGTTCAAGGTAAGCGCTGTCGATCCTGTTGTGAATGACCAGCATGTACCGAATCCTGTGCTCGGCTGACAGATATCCTCGCGCTCGGTCAACATGCGATGTGCCGGCAGCGTCGCGATCGCGGACGTCGTTGTCCCGAGATTGTAAGTGTTGTCGGCTCCGACAAGGATACTTGCACTCCAAGTCTTTAGACCTGTAACGCTTTGCGCTGTATCGGTAGTCATCATGTCCGAGGGAATCGACGGACATCCATGGCACACACCCGACAGCCACAAATCGCGAAATCGAAGGCCGCTCGTCCCCAGATCGCGCGTCGCATCGGACATCGGCACGATATTGAAATCGAACTGAGCCTGGTTGAAACCCACGCCGGCGATATTGTTCAGGAATTTGACCTTAACGTTGGCGGCGTTGTCCTGGAAGTATAAGTACGACGTAACTGCGCTCGCGCTCGCTTTCATCTCCCATGAAGGAGAGCCGCCGTTTTCGTCGACGACGATATGACGTCGCGTCATTACATAATTATTGACGGTCCCGCCCGGAGCAGCATCTAGATTGTACGTGAAGACCGTATTGACCCGAGCGCCATTCGCGGCGATGTTGTATGTGTCGTCAGCCGAGAACGGAATGGAGACCGAGAACGTTTTGGTTCCAGTAACAGTCTGCGCTGTATCCGTCGTCATCATGTCCGAAGGCACGCAGCCATGGCATGTGCCACTCAGCCAGAGGTCACGCCACTTCAAACCGGTTTTTCCCAAGTCCCAGGTCGAATCCGTATCGGGCGTGACGTTGTAGCCAAATCGCGCCTCGTTCACATTCGCGACGGTTTGATTGTTGATGAGCTGAAACTTCGTCGCCCCTGCGTTGTCGTTAAAAACCATGTACTGATTCAGGCCGAGCGAGAAAGCTCGAATCTCCCAGGTCGGAGCACCGCCCGTGAAGTCCGCAATCATCACACGACGCGTGCTTACGAAATTCCCAGTCGTTCCCGCGGGCGCTCCATCAAGGTTCGAGACAAATGCAGTATTGAACCTCGACCCCGACGTTCCGATATTGAACGTGTTGTTGGTGTTCGCGAGCACGTTGGCATTGAAAAAGAAATCTCCGCCTGTTTGGACTCCCCACGTCTTCTTCGAATGAGTGTTATCCCAGAGAAAAAACGAATCGTCGGTGTCTTTCCCGAGCTGCCACAATCCGGTGCCGTGACTATCAAACAATACGGACGCTTGCAGTCCGGTCGTCTGTGTGTCGAGCAGGACATTGCCGTAACTGAAGGCCGAGATGTGGTTCGCCGGGTTGTAGTACAGAAGCGCATTAGAACCCGAGACGGAATCATTGATGAAAAAGAAGCCATTTCCATCCACACCCACCTGGTACTTATACGTCCCCGCTTGACGGAAGATCACTTCCGAAACTTTGCTATTCGAACCGGAATTCAGCCCCAGATGCATACCTTGAGTCGTCGCGCCCACCGTGACGCCCAAAACCTTATCCGCAGAACTGCTATCCCTCGTGTGCATCTCGATGTCGCTGCAAAACCCTACTGCGCAATCGCTAGAGGGCGATCCAAGGTCGATCGATCCGGCTCGGTTGATTCTCAGCCGCTGACCCGGTTCGCTGTCGATCTGCGTCACCCAGTCGGCCCGCGCAAGATTATCTGTCCCCGCGTGGAAGAAGAACAACGTTCCGTCGTGATCGGCATCGTCCGGCGGCCGGAACCATTGTGATCCCGTCCATAACTGCGGATGCGCGAAGCTGCCGAGAGCCATTCCAGGTATTGTGTATGTGCCATCCGTCGAACCCGCGGACGATCTAAACCCGACAATCTCGGTCGTCGCCGTTGCGAAACCCGAGATGTCGAATTTAAGCTTCTTCGTATTGTCCGTCGTGTTGAAGACGATCACGGATGAATCGCTCACGGGCAATCCCGCCGCCGTCGCCGCCGTACACGTCGGATCAACGCTTATATTCTGATTGCCGTCATCAACGAGACACCCGACCGCTGATTCGCGCGGGAGCCGGAAGCGTAGATTTGGCCGGAAGCTTCCCGAAGATGCGGTATAAGTGCACCCCGTCGCATCGAATGAGATCGTCACGCTCATGCCCGCCGCGGCGGTTACAGTCTGCTGCGCATTGAGCCCCGTGCACCCCGTTCCCGCAGCGCCCGTGATCGTGAGCTTGCTTCCGGGCTGCACCGTCGCAGGAGCATTCGAACTCAGCGTAAGCACCGCCGGATTCGCCGCGGAGACCGCGGTAATGGTAATCGCCGCGACCGAAGTCGGCGCCGCTACGGATACGTATCGAGCATCGGAATTAAGGTCGAGAAATTGCCCCTCGCCAGATTCCGTTCCCGCCGGATTCGGAACAAATCGAATGATGTGCTCTTTTTGCTGCCCCGAGCAAATCAGTGCGAAAGTTGCAAAAAGAAATAGCCGCTTCATCGCCTCTCCTTAAGCACTCAACTGGTGATAATCGAGCGTCCACTTTCCCGCTGCGTTCAGCGTGAACTGGAACGTCGTATATGAATTCGGATCGCCGTTGATTTCGATCCCGTCCACGCCAACGAAATCCGTGTCCCACGTCGGCGTCGGACGATGGCCCGTCGCGTCCTGCACGATGCGTAGCTGGAACCAGTCGCCTGGCTGGAACGCCGAGCCGGTAAAGACGGGATTGTTCACTGTGATCGGAACATTCGACACGAGCACGACTTCGTGATTCCGGCCGCTGGCCATATCGGGCGTGATTGCGTTCGAGACAATCGGGTCGATCGTATACCCGTCCGCCGTTCCCGCGCCGGCTTCCCCGTACAGGAAAAGCGGCCGGATGTGAGCTAGTTCCTCCGGTGTCTCCTGCGCCGCGGAATCCACGATGAAGACGCCTACCAGGACAGGCTTGCGTTTCAGATTGTCGGCAACCACGCGAATCCGTACGGGCGTTTCCGGCAGAGCATTCGCGCCAATCGTCGCCTCATTGAAGTACTGCCATTCGCGCGTCGCCACGTACCAGAGAGTCGCGGCATCCGGATTCACGTCCCAAGGGCTGTCGACTGTGTAAACCGTGTCCGTATTCGAAACGATATTGCGAACTTCCCAAAGGCCCGGTCGCGTGCGCTTGTAAATCACCGCTCCTTTGAGATTCGGATCGTTAGGGATCAGGCCGCCCGTCGGAGGATTCTCTGCGATCGATTGCGCGTTGATTAGCTTTGAATCGCCGATCGACCTCGCAGTCACGGTGTCCGCAGTGAACAAAATCAGCAGAACGTCTCCCACCGCCACTCCTGACGCGACAGGATCCGGGGCGACTCCGGTGAACTCGCCCGTCGCCGGATTATATCCAGTGCAGGAAAAATCCAACACTCCCACGTCGCTCAGATCCGCTTTAGCGATCACCTGTAACCGCCGCCCCGTCCAATCATCCGAACTCACCAGACCTGTGCAGGTGATCGATCCTGCAGCAACGGCGGTAATGTCGATGGCAGCTGGCCCGAAGTTGATTCCGCGTTTCACCTTCGCCCGCACCTTCACCGCGGCCTTGCTCGGAGGATTGTATGTGCTCGTCTTGAGCGCCGCGGAAATGTTAATAGTCGCCGGCAACGCCCCAGTGAAATCGACCTGCGTGCACATCGATCGCGCGTCATCGAAACTGGCGGCGAGCGAGTAGCCATCGAAGACGCCCGCCGGCCACGTGATGTTCGAGAGCGTAATTTTGTTCGTATTCGTGCCAGCGGGAATGTATACGTGCAGGATGTTTGACGGCGGAGTCACCCCATCCGCATTCCGGCACCAGATCCGGATAAAGCAGCTACGCCCTCCGGGAAGAAATCCGCCAAGAGTCGCCCGCGCGATGCCGCGCACGATCGGAGGGACCGTATTTGGAAGATATGCCGTCACCGGGAACTTGCCCGTGACCGCGACAACGGCCTGCTTGTCTCCGCTCGTCAGCAGGTTGTATTCCTGCGCCAGGCCGAACGTCCTATCGTCAGTTCCGAAGATGGGATCCCCGGCGACCGCTACATCCTCATTCGGATGCCAAACCGGCTGCCCCGGATCAGGGAACCGCTCCGGAGGAATCTCATCCGGCCGCACATCCGCTGGCTTGGGACCCGTCACGAGATCATAGGAGGAATCCGCCACGCCTCGACCCTGAATCGTGACGCTCCAGTCCGGCGAGAGCGTTATCCGCTCGACGCGTACCTTGTACGTATCGCCCAGCTCGTCCTGAACCGAAACCACCATGCCCGGCTCAGTGTCGACGCCGAGAATTGTCGTCTTCCATGCGATCGACCGTGCAACTTTGCGCTCTGCTTCGATCACGCCGGCGCTCTCTTCACGCCCGCGGATTGTGACAACGCGTTGCGCCGGCGAAATGTCGGCCGTCCCCGTCAGGTTCGCCTGTGCTGATCGATGGACGGCATATGTACCGCCGCCAATCTCTTTCGCGTAATCATCGTCCTGATACGTCGCCGTATTGGGAACCCATCCGTGCTCTCGATCGCTGAACGTATCTGTGAGCCGCGTAAATTGCGGAGCGACCGGACGCATCTCCAGCGACCGGAACAGCATGTTTCCTTGCGTATACGCCGCGGCCGCGGATGCATTGTCGCGAATTCCGATTCGCAACTTCCCAAACGCGAAACTGTAATAGCCGAGGCAATTGGCTAGGACATCGTTAAGCCAGTCGCGCAGCGGCCTTTGATCCTGGATCGTCCCGATAAACTTGAATTGGATCTCGTCGCCTTCGTCCGATTCGACGACCCTCGAAACAACCGTGTCGCACACCGCGGCGGCATCGATCGCGGCCTGCACGTCGAAATGAGTTTCTTGCTCGGCAGCGTCGCCCAACCATACGTGGAGGCAGAGAAGATGGAGATTCACGGCGAGCCATACCGGGTTCGTCATCGACCCGAGCGCCCGCACGCCTGGCGCAGTCCAGCGCCATCCCTGCCAGCCCTGCGACACGATCACTTCCATATCGTGCTGATCAAGAGTCGTGAGCTGGACACCCTTCGCGTCCGTTCGGCGAATAACAACGAAGGCCACGCCTGCTGAATAATTGTTCAGATACGTACTATTGCCTGAAAATACCTTCCGGAAGTCCCCGCCTGTCTGATCGCCGCTTTGATCGAGTGAGAGCCAGTCTGTCGCACCGGCGGGATCGTTTCCAGCCACCGCCCTGAGCCCGAGCGGCCCCGGATAGCCATGGTTATATTGCCCGTCGAGCGTGTGTCCGCTGCCGAATGTGACCGGGCCGCGGCAGACGATCCCGAGCGCCTCATAGAAATCACCCTCGTCGCGGCCGGCAATGATCGAGGCCTTGACCTGGAGGTCGACATCCGTCACTACGATCGGCAGGGGATATCCATAGACGGAGTCACCGATCAGCGAGACGCTCGTAATGGTCGTGCGCCCGAGCCCCATGAAGCCCGTTGAATTGTCCTTGATTCGAACCGCTTGCGGCACGGCGATAATCCCGCCGTAATAGCGTGCCATGCCGTGCGCCAGGCATCCGTTATCCGTGTCGTAACCGCGATCGCACGTCGTCGGATCTCCCGATGGATAATGCGTCAGATCCATCGCCCCGGACGCCGTGAACGGACATTCCCCTTTCGTGTCGTCGAACAGCTTCGGACACTTGCGATCGATAATATCCGGCGGGCAGACAATAAAAGGACTGCTGATCGGGTCCGAACATTGAATCGAAAATTCCGGCCCCGCATCGGAACTCCAGCCGCCCGGTACAATCTCGCCCTTCCAGTGCTGGCAGACCGTCTCAGTCGCGACGTCATAAAACGAGAATGAAACTTCGGCCCGCTCGAGTTGGACATCGCGTGTCAACTTTCGCATTACGCGGTCCGCATCGCCGAAAACGAATTGCACGTTATCCGTTTCCGTCGAGCCGTTCGGCAGCCCGACCGCTGCTTGTGTGATCTCCGGCCATCGCAGCAACCGCGCTTGATAGAGCTGGCCGCCGACCGTGCACCGCCGGTCGCTCAGGAATATGTTGTCGGGATATCCGGCCTTTAGAGCCTTGATATGCACCAGCGGAATCAGTTCCTGAACGCGTTGGGTAAACTGCGTTGCCAGTGCAGGCGATGGGAACCGTGTGACTGTATTTGCGACTGGATAGACTGGACCCGCGCCGAGATTCACCTCGATCAGCTTGACTTGGATCTTCGTGATGAGCCCCGGATTGTAATCCATCCCGAGCGGCTCGTCGACATACATCACCGTCACAGCCTCAACAGACCCATCCTCCTGTGG
>Ga0070738_10007040_pt1 | contig 11475 bp, 4 predicted proteins | sample Coa_R2_2_FD_66446 | JGI IMG/M metagenome (GOLD analysis project Ga0070738, IMG submission 66446) | Surface soil microbial communities from Centralia Pennsylvania, which are recovering from an underground coalmine fire - Coalmine... | ecosystem: Environmental > Terrestrial > Soil > Unclassified ... | reverse complement strand
TTAATCATATTGTGACTATCCCCGGTGATTCGAGTGGCAACGGTCGTCGTGTCGTAAATCCGGTGTGCGTCGTCTCGCCCCACGCCATGAGGACGCAGCTCGCGGTCGTTGAAATGGTCCCACCCGACGAACCGAAAATGCCCCGGACGCAAGCCGCAATCATCGTCATCCCCTACGTGCCGTCCGTGAAACCGCAGCCCGCCGCCCACGGCGAGACTGATTCCAGGCGGCAGAGGCGCCCACCCGCAATAATGATCGTTATAGCGCCAGCTTACCCAGGAGGGACCCCATACGCGCCCGGGCACCCAGCACCAGCCTAAGTGCGCATGCCGGAACCACGTGCCATAATGGAAGGGAGCCCAGCCCCATGAATAATCCGAAAGCCAGTACCAACCGCAATCCGAGTAAACCCAATGGCCGCAATCAAAATATGGTTGCCAGCCGGCATTGACCACCACCGCGGTTGGTTGCCAGCTGCGTCCATATCCCGCCACATCCACCCAGTTGCCGTAAGGCGCGAGTGAATCATAAAACATGTCCTCAGCACCAGGATCCGGAGGAGTCAAGGGAGCCTCAGCAGCGTAGGCGGGGCTTTCATCCGCAGGTGGAGGAGGGGGTGCCTGATCAAGGGGCGAATTGCCTTGGGGCTGCATTCCGCCGTTCGGGCCGGGAGGCCCCGGTTCTGGACCCGCCGGCGCGGTCGCGGCTGCAACCAGCATGGTTTTGAGAGCCTCATCGCGCTGAATCATGGCCGTGACCACCGCCCCCGGCACGCCGATATCATTGAGGTAAATGATCTCCTCGGCGCCCAAATTGAACGTGCGAGTCGAGTTGGTCACAAACGCCAGGAGAATCGATTCGTCCACTCCGGAATTGGCCAGCTTGACAATCTCACTGACGGGACTGGTGGGCCGAATATTGGGCGGCATGGGCTTCGCGTTGGTCACGAGCTGAGCTGGAGCATCGGTGTCGGCCGTCGGGGCTTGTACGGACTGCTCAGCGTGTTTCGTGACGATTGCGGCCTCGCCCGCAGGAGCCGCATTTGTGACTGTCGCAGGGCCGGTCGACTCGGTGGCAATGCTGCCAAGTGGCGCGCTCGCAAGGAAAACGGTTGAAATCAGCCCCAGGCTCCTTGAGCACAACATCCGGTGTTTCATAATAGGTCCGGTGACAACCTACGCTGGATTACGTCGGCTGTCATCAGGATCGACTCAATTCACCCGCCGTCTATTCAGAAGAGGAAAGTCAGGCCGAACATGCCCCCGACCCCATTGAGCCCGCGGTTGGGGTTGGAAATCCCCGCACACGACATGTGCAGCAGTCGGGCATCAACCGTTAAGGCCAGGTTTTCACGCAGGAAAACATGCATTCCGATTATGCCTTGGAGGTTGAACTCGAAGGTGTTACTGAGGTCTGGAGCCCTTATCGAGGTGGCGGTCGCGCCCGCCCCTCCATCGATGAAGGGGATGAACCGCGTGCCGGTTGCAAAGCTGTACCGGAGATGCGGCGCCAGCCCAATCACCCATTCACTGGCGGGTGAGAACTCCGCCCCGCCAAAAAGCTCGCCCCGAAGCTCCCAATTGCCTTTGTAAAAATGACCGACCCCAACCGGGTGGCCGAGCATATGTCCGTAGGAAACGCTAAGCAGGGCAAGGTCATGGGCCTGGAGGCTGCCGAAAATGCCCAAACCCTGAATGGACCCGGCCTCGACCGAGAACGTCTGCGCGCCCGATCGGAAGCCTTCCCCTATCCCTGATTCCCACAGGGAGTGCCCGGCCGGAGCTAAACTGAACCCGGTCTGTTGATCGCCGACCGCGTACGGAACGGACGCAGCGTAATCACTTGAACATGCCCCACACCAAAAAAACAGGCCCGCACAAACTTTCCCAATTTCCCGCATCATTTCCCAATTGCTTGTATGACACCGTCTCCACTCAGAAAGGACCTTTTTGGCTCCCGGTCCAGGCCGTGGTTCAGCGAAAGCTAAAGCCGGGCCGAGCCCGAACGTGGGGACAAAAACCAGTGCGCAACATGTACTTGGTTGCCTGAGGAAACAAATGGGTTTGTAACCGGACTGTGTTGACCCTAGACCATGTGAAACAGCAAGAGCACTAGACCTCGATCCGTTGCGGAACAGCGGGATTCCTGGCGAGCGCACCCTCGCAGCTCTTCAAACCGGTCCGCCCGCTTATTACGGAAGCCGAACTCAGGCCAGGCATGCTCCGCAGGAATTCGGTTGCCGCCTCAGTGATGTGTGGCAGTATTTCCGAGCCATGAAGGCAACTGCTGGCGCCGTGCCGTGCAGCCGGGTGCCCCTGTAACTCAAATGGATAGAGTAGCGGTTTCCTAAACCGCCTATCCCGGTTCAATTCCGGGCGGGGGTACCATTCTTCGGCATTGTCCGACCTTTCACCTCTCTCCCAAAATCGGGGCTGTGACGCAGGCCGAGTTTGGCAATCTGGCCATCTTCTCTTCGCAAGATACGCACGATCCATTTGCCCCAACTCACTGCTGCGTTGCGCTCGATGGCTTTGGACACTCCTCGACAAACCTAAGGGCTTCATCGACGAAGATCTGTCCGGTGCGCTCGCCCAGGCTCGTGCGGGTGATGTAGGCATAGCGTTCGAAACTGTCGAAGTCCTCCCTACAAAGAATGTAACCGAAGGCGTCGTTGGTCAGCCCGAAAAGGAGGTTATGCCGGCCGCGCATTTTACGCTTCAGATAAAAGCCGATGTTCGGCAGCGCTTCGCCGGGAATGGTCAGGATCTGGGCATCCCCGATATTCACAACATTCAATTGCGTTGTGACACTGTCGGGCGCGGCCGGCTCGAACCCTGGCAATTGCTTCATCAGTGCGCGCATATCGGGAGAATCCACAGGTAGCTTGAGAGATCGGGCCGCGCAAAAAAGCTCGGGTTCGGCCTGCACCCGGGCGGGCTGGACGATGCGCAGCGCCTCGTCGGCGAGCAATTTGCCTATACGCTGGCACTCTTCCCAAGTGCGCGCATCCCGCCCGTCCGGCATCCGGTTGTCGGCGGTGACCATGCCTCCCTGGGCGCTGTTCATGAAGATGCCCGTTGCCCCACCCTTGGCCGCAATCTCATCGTAGAGCGGCCCGACGAGGTCCGGGCTGCAAATCCCCACGCCGCTGCCCAGAACCTCCGGGTGAATCGCGTAATTCACGAGCGTGGCAATCGGGCGGCCCGACAAGTCCAACGCCTGAATAACACTGCAACGGGGATCGTAAAGCTGTTCCGCGTAATAGTTGAACGCGATTTTTCCCTTGGCCGGTCCGGTCGCTATCTTCAACTGCGCCGGCTGCAACTGATCCACCGCCTGGTTGATCGCTTCGGCCATTTTCACGCATACCATTTCCAGGTACCGCGGATCGCTCGAAGTGCCGCCTTTGCCATCCGGGAACCCATAGCAATCCGGCGCGCTATGAGTGTGCGTTGCGCCGATCAGAATGTTCCCGGGCGGGATGCCGCGCACACCGGCTCGGACGCGGCGAGCCAGCACCGAAGGAAACCCGAGAAAATCCGCGCTCGCAATTGCAACCCGGTTGGTTCCCTGTTCAAAGACCAGTGCCCGAACCGTCAGGTCCCCTGCCTTTTTCGTAACCGGGTTTGGGGCACCGACGCCGCCAATGACCGGCAAGAGTGGGTTTGGCGTGACCACCCGGACAGCGATGGCCGCGCGGAATGCCGCCGCGGCTTCCAGTTGAGCCCACGTCAGGCAGACCAGAATCAATAGAATTCTCATACGGTTTGGCGAGTTCTGATGACCGGCAGTGAGCCAGAACACCCCGGGCGAAGCAAGGGCGAACGCCGCCATTCATCCCCGCGCTGAGGCCAATGTGCGGGTGAGGACGCTAAACCCAACCCTGCACCTGCATTCCTCTGATTGACATTCATTTTTAACGTCAATTTATTGATTGCATCGTTTTCTCTTATTCGTAACATTAACGGCGTGCTTCCCGTGCGCGGCGGGCCCACCGGATCTCGGTTCGGCACGTCGCATTGCGGGACCGGACATTTCGACGGGATGTTCAGAGCTGCTCCAGGGCAGCCTGCGAGGAGGTTGGATTTCAGCCTTGACAGATTTCCCGGCGAGCCCGGAAAAGTCGGTGCTTGGATTCGTGGGATAGCGTTTGCCGCTCAGGCGCGCGGCAGCGAGTCCCGGTGGAACCAAGCTCGACGCACTGAATGAAAAAAGCTCAAAGAGCGAAATCGAACATGAAAGACATAACACCCAAGTTAATAGCCGCGGGCCTGCTGTGCGTTGCAGGCACCTCCGCGGTGGCGGCCGGATTTCTCCCGGTCCCGCTGAATCAGGCAAGTTACACGCACGATATGATCGTCGAGAGCAACGCCACGCCCGCATTACGAGTGGTGACGACGGCTTCCGTCGATAACGGCATTGCCAATACGGCCAATACCTGGATGGAGGTCGGCTTCGACCCGGCGAATCCGAACAACGGTTTGCCCCCGGCGGGGACCGTCGTGGTAGCGGTTTCGAACGCGAACTACTCGTTCAAGATGCCTCCGACCTACGAAGGCCCGAATGGCATCCTGATTGATACCGTGGTCAGCAACGGCACCTTTACACTAACGACTCCGGCCAGTTACAAGCTGCTGTCCTTCTTATCCTCAGGCGGCAACGGTGGCGACAACATCGGGGTTCGAGTCCATCACCAGGATGGGACCACCGAGACCGGAGGCTTTGGATCGCCGGACTGGTTCGGCGGCACGAGCAACGTGGCGGTGATCGCCAACGAGCGCTGCGGCAGCACCACGGAGATGACGTATGCCAACGCGAACAGCCAAAATCCGAGGCTCTACTTCCGGGACATGTCTCTGACCAACAGCAGCCCGGTGACGAGCATCGATTTCTATTACCTGAGCGGCCAATCCAGCTCACACAATGATATCGTGGCGGTCAGTGGCGCCACGGCAACAGGCGGCGCGGTCGGTCCCGTCGATGTAACCGGGTACGACTACGATTTCGTGGTCGAGGCCAGCGCGCCGAAGCGCGGGCCGGTGACTGCGGCCGATGGCAGCACCCCGGCGACGACCGCAACGATGGACAGTGGCGATTCGAACACGGGCTATACCTGGTACGAAATCGGCCATAATTACAACGACTGCAACAACGCCGGCCCGATCAGCAGCACGAATGTGCTGGCGCAACAAATCGCCCAGAGCACCGGAATTCCCCACGCCGGCGCCATGGTCACCAATGCGGCCGGAGACCGGATTTTTCAAATGCCGCCCGATTACACGACCAACAACGCCTGTTTGTTGAATTCGGTTATTACCTCGAACACTATCACCTTCGCCAGCCCGACCGCGGCATCGGCTTTGTCGTTCCTGGCCGCCGGCGGTGGCGGGGGCGGGCGTCCCGAGATTGTCGCCCATCACGCGGACGGGTTCCTTGAAACCAACGTCATTACTGTCCCGGACTGGTTCAACGACAGCGCCCCATATGTGATCGCTGCCAACGGCCGCGTCGCCGCCGATACTGCCAATTGGGACCAGGTCACCAACTCCAGCCGCAATCCGCGCTTGTTCAACGCAGACGTTCTGCTGCTGCAGCACACGGCCAGCCCGGTCACCAGCGTGGACTTGTTCAATACGAATAATTTCACTGGAACGGTGGCCATCTTCGCAGTCAGCGCAAATCCAGGGCCTCTTGAGCCGATTTTCCTGACCCAGGCAACCTCTATCACAACCAACGCCGGCGGCAACGTGCAGTTCGCCGCCTCGGCCACCGCGGATGTGCCGGTCAGTTATCAGTGGCAAAAGGGCACCAACGGTGTTTTCGTCAACTTGACCGACGGGGGCAACGTCTCCGGATCCACGACAGCGACGCTGCAACTGTCGAACGTGGGTGACGCAGACGAGGCGACCTATCGCCTCGTTGCGACCGACAGCGCCGGCACCTCAACCAGCAGCGCCGCAACGTTAACTGTCCTGTCCACCCTTGGGGTTGTCACACTCCCATCCGATCCGATCGTTGGCGTCCCCAATAACGGCAACGAACCCAATGAAGGCGTCGAGAAAACCATCGACGACACGACTTCGAAAATGTTCACCGGGGCGTTAAACAGCGGTTCTCCCGCGGGCACCGAAGCCGGCTTCATTGTGACACCGTCGATGGGACGCACGCGCGTAACCGCCATCCAGCTGATTGCGGCCAATGACGCACCCGAACGCGACCCGGCCAATTCCATCCTCGAAGGGTCTGACGACGGCGGCGCGACCTGGACGCTCGTTTCGTCCAACGCCGTGGCGATGCCCGATGCCCGGAACGCCGCGGGGCTTGGAATTGAAACAAACCTGTTCACGTTGAGCATGGTGCAAATCAAGTTCGTCAACACCAACAGCTACACGCTCTATCGTTGGACCACCAGCCAGCTCAAAAACCAGGCAGCCGCCAACGGCATGCAGATCGGCGAAGTGCGCCTGCTGGGAGTGGCCGATACCTCAGGAAAGCCGAGCGTCGGTTTGCTACCGAAGATTGTCAAAGGGTATGCGACCACCAACGCTACTTCCAATCCGCAGTCGGTCACGTTGACCGCAAACGTGCAGGGCACTCCAGCACCGGGCATCCAGTGGCAGGAGAATTCCGGCAGCGGATTTGTCAACCTGTCGAACGGCGGCAACATCTCGGGAGCAACCAGCGCGACGCTGACCATCAGCCCAACTAGCTTCAGCGATGCCGCCAGCTATCGCGTCATTGCCTCCAACTCAGCCGGAGCAGTCACCAGCAGCGTTGTGGTCGTTCAGATCCTGAGCAATCTGCCTGACGTCACCCAACCGGGCGACGCTATCACCGATTTCGGGAATCAACGAAACGGGTTCACCACATTGCCGGATAGCGCAATTGATGATACCACCACAAAATATGAGAACCCAGGTAGCGGCCTTAACGTAAACGCGGGGTTCCCTCCGTTTGCGGGTCCGGTCGGGCTGGTAATAACTCAGGCCGCAGGTCCGACGATTGTCACTGGCTTGCGGATTTACACGGCTGACGGGAACCCGGAACGGGACCCGGCCGATTACAAGCTCGATGGTTCGAACGATGGAGCGAGCTACGTGCTCATCTCATCGGGAGCCCTGTCGTTGCCGCTGGACCGCAATGCCGGGTCCCTTTCGGTTGACCCAATCACCGAGGCGATGCAGGAAGTGCTGTTTGCCAACAACACTTCCTACACCAGTTATCGGATTACATTCAATAACGTGAGGGACGACAGCGCGGCCAACGAACTGCAGTTTGCCGAACTCGAGCTGCTCGGTGTGCCAGGCGTCTCGGCGGGATCGCCCAAGCTGACGTTTACGACAACTCCCGGCAACATCAGCATCTCTTCGAGCGCCAACGGCACGCTGCAATCGACCACGGCGTTGCAAGGCACCAACACCGTCTGGACAAACGAAGGCGCAGTCAATGCCGGCACTCCGATGCAAATTCCGATCGACAAGGCGGTGCCCGCCAAATTCTATCGAGTTAAGACGCCTTAACCCCCTTCGCTAAGACTTCTCTTGGCTGATATCAGAACACGGCCGGGTCTTCGGACCCGGCCTTTTCTTTTCTTCAATTCGAGCAGGTTGATACTCGCTAAGTAAGACGCGCGCACAGACGCAGAGCGTGGGTTTAACCAAACATAAGTCGGCAAATAATCACCGACGCAACGACTCCCACAAAGTCCGCTGTCAACCCGGCAAGAAGCGCGTAGCGCGTGCGTTTGATCCCCACAGATCCGAAATAAACGGCCAGGACATAAAGCGTGGTTTCGGTGCTGCCGTAAATTGTTCCCCCAATCCGGCTGATGAGCGCGTCAGGGCCATGCTGTTTGACCAACTCGGCGAACATCCCGAGGGTCCCGGTTCCGCTAAGCGGACGCATCAGTACCATCGGGAGAAGGTCCGGCGGAAAACCCACGGCCCGCATAACTGGGTTAAGGACTTTTCCGAGGAGATCGATTCCACCGGCAGCCCGAAACATTCCAATGGCGACCAGGATGGCGACCAGGTAAGGGATGATGCGAATTGCCACGTCGAATCCCTCCTTGGCGCCTTCAACGAATTCCTCGTAAATCTTCACGCGACGCAATGCGGCGTACAACGGGAAACCGGAAAGCAGGAACGGGATCGAAAGCCGCGACACGGCGTTGATCACTCGCACGAACCAGTTTCGGCCAATCAGATCAGGCTGGGCAGGCAAACCGAACAGTGACGGGAAAGCCATTCGAACGAAGACAAAAGTGAAAAAGAGGGTGAAAAGCATCAGGATCAGGGCGCCGGTCCATCCCAGGGGTGTGCGGCGTCCGGTTGGTTGCGGTGCAGCCGGTTCGGCAGGAACCGCCGCGGCCTGGCTCGCCGGCCCGCGCGCGGTGTCAAATTGTATTCTGAAGACGGGCAGACGTTGAAGAAACTTTGCCGCGGCGACCCCGGAAACGGCAGCGCAGGAAGTGGCGATGATAGAGGTGCCGACGATCGAGGTCGGATTGCTGGAATTGTTTGCTGCGAGGATTGCGATAGCGGTTGCCGGGATGAGCTGAATGGAGCTGGTGTTGATTGCCAAAAACGTGCACATCGCGTTGGTCGCTGTGCCGGAATGAGGATTCAGCGACTCCAAATCTTTCATCGCCCGCAAACCCAAAGGCGTCGCGGCGTTGCCCAGCCCCAGGATGCCTGCGGCGATGTTAAGCACCATCGAACCCATCGCCGGGTGGTCGGGGGGCACGTCGGGAAAAAGCCACCGCAGCAGGGGCCTGAGCGCGCCGGCGAACAGGGTGACCAGGCCAGCCCTCTCAGCAAGGCGCATCATCCCAAGCCATAAGGCCATGATCCCAACCAGGGGAAGCGCCGTCTTAACGACGGCGAACTCCGCCATTTCAAAGCTCTTATCCGCGACATCCTTCAGGTGATCAGTGCTGCCGCCAATCACGACCGCCATCAGGATCAGGCCGAGCCAGATATAATTGAGCATTATTCGTTTCGGAGTGCGTCCATGAGATTTCCGCGCAAAGCAATGCGAGTGGCGGCCCAGGTCCAGACCGCCCCGTTCAGCAGAACGGCGCAAAGGGTTATCGCAAGCGACCCAAAGGGCAACTGCCGAGCAGGAGAGATCAGCGCGGGAAGCACCGCGATGATCGCAGCCACCAGTCCCAGGCTTAAGCCGAGTCCCAGCAACACGGCGTGCTCCCCAAGCACAACCCGGTACAAGCGCCGCTTTTTAAATCCAACCGCAAGCAGCACGGCAAGCTCGCCGCGCCTTTCGAGAACATTTCGCAAAACCACCACTCCCAACCCGGCGCTGCCCAGCAGCAACCCAAGCCCGCCCAGCACTTGGAAAGTTCCTAGGTACGTATTCTGGACCGAGTTAAAGGCGTTCAGCCGTTCGGCTGCCGGAGTCAATTCCAAGCCCTTGTCCTGCAGAGCCCGGGACAGGGTTTTCGAAAGTTCTCCAACGCGTGCGCCCGGAGCATCGATCAGAAAAAAGCGGTAACCGGATTCGGATGGAAACCGTTTAACGAATTCGGCTTCGTCGATGATAAGGTTTCCTTGAAGCAGCGAGTTGGCGACCGACCCAACGAGCCGGAGCTTAAATTCACGCCCCTGCTCATCCGTGAAGGCAATCGTATCCCCCAGCCGTTTGCCAAGTGCCCATTCGATTGAACTGGCATCCCCGACCGCGGGTATCTCGTCGGGCCCGGTTAGACCGGCGACGGAAGTCGCCTTAAGAACCGCCCAACCGGTCCGGGTATCCAGCCCTTTTGCAACGTCTGCAAAGGTGAACCGGCCGGACAATTCCTCGGGTTTAACCCCGAGAAGACGTGGTTTCTGCGCGTGATTGAGGTTTAAACAACTGGCCTCATCTCCGGCCCGAACCCTGAACGGCACCACAGTCACCGCCTTAAAGTCGCTTGGGTTAAGCCCGAAGAATTCGCGGCCTGACTGGCTGTTAAGATCCTGAACGACCGGCAAGGCGGCCTGGCCGACCAAGGCGAAACCACCCGTCCCGGAAGATTTCTTGTTCGCATCCTCATTTGCGTCCAACCGAAAGGCGCCAATCGCCGCAATGAGAAAACAACCTGAAGCCAGCAGGGCCACGGTCGCCAGGCTTCGCGTGCGCCGCCGCACACAATTGCGAACGGCAAGTCCGCCGAGCGTGAGCCGGCCGGCAGTCTTTTTCGCAAAATGTGTGAGCCACCATGAAACGCCAGCCAACCCTGCTATCAGCAAAAGTGAACCCGCTTCAAAGAATATTTCCGCGTCCGTGGTCCGCCGAGTTGCGATGGCATAGGCCACAAGACCCAAACCGGCTGCGGCGGCCCCCAGGGCGATCCATCCCGCGACCCGGCCTGTTGCGGGTTTGAAATCGGTTGTCTCCCCGGAGAGCAGTTCCCGGGCAGGCCGCCGGGCTTGCTTGCGCAATGCCAGCCAAACCGTGAAAAGGGCGACGATGATACCGGCCAGGAGGCCTACGGACACGCTCTGCGCGGAGGCATAAAACCGCAGCGCTTCATTGCCGACGGCACCGCGCCAAATTGTGCTCAGACCGAAAAGCATAAGCCGCGCATAGCCGACGCCTCCCAAGGCCCCGAGCAGACCGCCGATTACTGCCAGGCACGCTCCCTCAACAAGAAGAAGCCGTCTTACCTGTTTTGGACGGAGTCCCAGGGCCAGCAGAGTCCCGACTTCCGCCTGGCGTTGTTCAAGGCTGAATTGAAACAGTAACGCCATCAGCAGCAGCGCCGCGACTACCAGGAAAATGCTGAACCCGATAAATAGTTGCCCGAAATCCTGTGCCTGGTCCGCGGCCCGCAACGCCTCTTCGCGCACGGGCTCGAATCGAAGTCCCACCTGGGCTGGGCTCAAGTTCGCCATGATATTTTTTTCGACCAGCCGCTTGTAAAGATCGGGAACGCCGTTGGTCGGCACTTTGTATCGAATCGCGGTCACGTCCCCGAACCGGGTGGCCCACATGCTCTGTCCGGCGGCAAGAGTAATGAACGCCTTTGGTGTGCCTCGATATCGGCGCCAATACTCCTCGTCCTTTTCGCGAATCTTGTAAACAAGTGGGAATCCGGTATCCCAATCCTGCGTCCGCTCGGCCTTGGCGACGCCCGGAAATTCCGGCATCAAGGCCCGGTCCGCATTCTCGCCTTTCAGGGGCACGATCGCCCGAACCCGGAAATGGTTGGTCTTTTCTGTCAAGCGGCTCGCGGAATCGACCGCGTAATACGAAACGTCGACGCGGTCGCCGGGCCGGGCCTGGAGATCCTCCGCCAGCCATTCGTTGATCAGGATTTCGTCATCGCGCATGTCGGCGGGAACGTATGGCGCGCCGGCGGCAGTCACCATTGAATAAGGAGTCGCGTGCGAATCGTTGGCGATGAGATTGGCGAGGTACGTCAAAATGCGAATGCCGTTCGTCACAAACGTGCTCGCTTGCAGGTCCGCTGCGCTG
>Ga0070738_10007039_pt1 | contig 11476 bp, 10 predicted proteins | sample Coa_R2_2_FD_66446 | JGI IMG/M metagenome (GOLD analysis project Ga0070738, IMG submission 66446) | Surface soil microbial communities from Centralia Pennsylvania, which are recovering from an underground coalmine fire - Coalmine... | ecosystem: Environmental > Terrestrial > Soil > Unclassified ... | reverse complement strand
CGCGGAAGCCACTCGAACTCTCGCGGAGGCCTTCCCCGGAACCGCGGAAGCCACTCGAACTCTCGCGGAGGCCTCCCACCGACCCGTGGAAGCCACACGAACTCTCGCGGAAGCCTTCTTCGGACCGGCGGAAGCTACTCGAACTCTCGCGAGAGCCGTCCACGGACCCGTGGAAGCCACTCGAGCTCTCGCGAGAGCCGTCCACGGACTCGCGGAAGCGTTCCTCGGACCCGAGGAAGCCACTCGAACTCTCGCGAGAGCCATCCACGGACTCGCGGAAGCTTCTCATCACCCTTCGTGAGCCTTCCTCGGACCCGCGGAAGCGACTCGAACTCTCGCGGAAGCCTTCCTCGGACCCGCGGAAGCGCCTCGAACTCTCGCGGAAGCCTTCCATGGACCCGCGGAAGCGACTCGAACTCTCGCGAGAGCCTTCCTCGGACCCGCGGAAGCTCCTCGAACTCTCGCGGAAGCCTTCCTCGGACCCGCGGAAGCTCCTCGAACTCTCGCGGAAGCCTTCCACGAGCTCGCGGAAGCTACTCGAACTCTCGTGAGCAGCTTCCGCGAACCCTCGACAGCCGCTCAAACTCTCGTGAGTAGCTTCCGCGAGCCTTTGAGGGGCACTCGAACTCTCGCGAGTAGCCTTCGCGAACCTTCGGAAGCCACTCGAACCCTCGCGAGTAGCTTCCGCGAACCTTCGGAAGCCACTCGAACCCTCGCGAGTAGCTTCCGCGAACCTTCGGAAGCCACTCGAACTCTCGCGAGTAGCTTCCACGAACCTTCGGAAGCCACTCGAACTCCGGCGAGTAGCTTCCGCGAACCTGCAAGTAACTTCCGCGAGACGTGGGGAGCTCTCCTAGCGAACAAATGGCGTCACCGGCGAGAGATATGACCGCACCCCCTCCCGGGATCAGCGCTCCTCGACCCCCTTGGCAGGGTCGGTGACGCTGCGGATCCGCTCCCGTAGGATCCCGGGAGACTCCCGGATCATGGGAGACCGGACACGGCGAGAGTCTTTGGCCGAACGCGTACGCTTCGGCGTGACAGAGGCGGTTGGCGTTAGAGCATGGAAAGAGAGCGAGCTCGCCGACTTGCGTCGACGAGCTCTCGAAGTTCGGGGCGGCGGGGTTCGAACCCGCGACCTTCACGTCCCAAACGTGAGACTCTACCACTGAGCTACACCCCGAGAACGCCTTCCAGAGTACCCGCTCTGACGGAGGCGTCAATCGGCAAGCTCATCGACCGTCCTGCTTCTGGTGCCAGAGCTGACGGCCCGTCGCGGTCGAGAGGCACTCGATGTAGCGACCGTGGCTCTCCCACCCGCGAACGACCAGGACGCCCTTCATCACCTCCATCTGGACCTGGTTGCGGTACTTGCTGTGGGCGACGGGACCGACGGCATCGAGCGTCGTGTGCCAGACCTTCCCCGGCTTCGCGAGGTCGTAGGCCGTGACCGAGCAGCCGTCGGAGATGGGGTTGAACTCCGCGACGAAGACGATGTCCTTCTCCCGGACGATGGGCGTGCCGGGGTGGCACGTGATGTCGAGGAGGACCTTCTCGCCCTTCTTCACGCACACGAAGCGATCGTCGATGAGGGACCCGCCCGAGCCGAGAACGGCCACGTCGAGATCGGAGAAGAGCTTCTTCGCTCGCTCGGCGAGAGACTCGTCCTTGTCGGACCAGGACCACTTCTTTGCAGCCTCGGGCACGGCGGTGTCGTCCGCGCGTCCGGCGCGCACCGACCAGGTCAGGAAGATCGCGGCGACCGCACCGAAGGCCAGGGCCGAGCGCATGTTGGCGTGTCTCCTCGGGCAAGAGACACGCTCGACGCGCGCGTCTTGGGGGAAGATTCCGTGTCAGCGCCCGAGCGCGCCGGTCATCCCCGGAGTCGGCGACGGCGGGTCGATGTCGAGCGCCTCGCCGCCCGCCGAGTTGAAGCCCGAGCGGTGGAAGATCGAGTTGAACTCGGAGGAGGAGAACTCGCCCTCGCGCTTCTCGACGAACGAGGAGCCGGTGAAGGGGACCCGGGTCCCGCCCTCGAGGAGGTAGAAGTCGTCCCACCGGCCGCCCTTGACCCGCGTCGCGGTCGCGATCGCGGGGTTCCCCTCGTTGCCCTTCTTCGCGCCGTTGCTCAAGACCCGGAACTGGTCGATCGAGTTGACGCGCTTGAACGACGCGCCCGAGCCCTCGCCGAAGCCCGACTGCTCGAACGTCTCGTCGGTGACGGCGGCCGTGTCGTCGAGGGACGCGATCCGTAAGCGCATGGTGTCCCGCCTCACCGTCTCGAGCGTCATGGTGAAGCGCTCGCCCGGGTAGAAGAACTGGAAACCGGGATCGCCAGGCTCCGGGTTCGCCCAGCGGTTCACGTTCGTCCCGTTCCGGCGGACGATCGTGCGCCAGAAGGGACGGAACGCGAGGTCGGGCTGGAGGACGACTCCCGAGCTGACAGTCGTCCCGTCCTGGGCGACGAGGTCGACCTTCTTCCCCGCGAGGTCGTTCACGCTGAAGAGGGGCGAGCCATCGTCGGTCGCGTAAATCGAGAGGACCCTCCCATTGCCGTCCTTCGCGTAGAGCGTGTCTCCGGAGGAGATCGAGAAGCGGTGCGCGGCGTTTCGAAGATCCGACCCGCCCGCGAGATCGGTCCAGAGCGGCGTCAGCTTCGAGTCCAGCACGCGCGACCAGGAGAGCCCGGCGTCGAGCTCGAAGCCGCCCCCGTTCCCCCCCAGATAAACGCTGGGGATGTCGAGAGGCCCCCGGGCGTACTCGTCCTCCCCGGCGCCGAACGCGGGAGAGTGCATGCGGTCCGGGTCGAACGTCGGGACGGGGAGGACGCCGGTCCCCGTGACGCCCGTGTTCCTCGAGCTCGTGGGGCTCGAGACCTTGTAGAAGTAGGCGCCCTTCGTGGGCTCGACCCCGACCGTGAACCCGGGCGACGTGAGCGTCGTGACCGGGGCCGTCTGAGCCCGGGCGGCGAGCGGAAGGGCGAGAACCAGCAGGAGAGACGTGCGCACGGTGAGCTCCCTGACGCCGAGGAGATCAAGGGCCGCTCCGGACGTAACTCCAGGCCGCTCGCGCTCTTTCCGGCCCACGCCGCCGCGTGCGTCCCACGTCGCGCCACGTCCGGCGCGGGGCCCCAAATGTTAGAACGGGCGGTCCATGCGCAAGACCGGCGCCTTCTACGACATGGACGGGACGCTCCTCGACGGGAACGTCTCCGACCATTACCTCTACTTCGCCATGAACGACCCCGACCTCGCGGGTCGGGCGCGGCGGATCGCCGAGCTCGCCGTCAAGGCACCCTACTTCTGGGCGCTCGACCGGATCGACCGGCACATGTTCAACGAGGTCTTCTACCGCTGCTACGAGGGCCTCTCCGAGGACCGCCTCGTCATCCTCGGGGAAGAGCTCTTCCAGAAGGTCCTCTCGAAGAGGCTGTTCCCCGGCGCCCGCGACCTCGTCGACGCCGACCGGCGGCTCGGGCGCGAGCTCGTCCTCCTCACGGGAGCGATCGAGGCCGTGGCGCGCCCCGTGGCGCGCGCCCTCGGGATCGAGACCGTCGTCGCGACGAGGCTCGAGTTCGAGAAGAGCTCGCTCGCGACGGGCCGGATCCTCCCGCCGATCATGGCGGGCCCGGAGAAGGCGCAGTTCGTGCGGCGCTTCGCCGAGCAGCACGACATCGACCTCGAGAACTCGGTCGCCTACGCCGACGACGCGGCCGATCTGCCGCTCCTCTCCTGCGTCGGCAGGCCGGTGGCCGTGAACCCGGACCTCCGGCTCGCGACGACGGCCCGCTCGCACCGCTGGAACGTCATCCACCTCGACACGACGCCTTCCTTCCCGATGGCCGCGTTCCGCAAGACGCGCAACGCGCTCGACGTGGCGCGCGACTTCCTCGACCGCGCCCGCAAGGAGGGCGAGGCCCGCTGGGAGGAGCGCGACCAGGTCACAGGTCGCGTCAAGAAGCTCGCCTCGACGCTCAACGACATCGTCCGCGGCGCCCCCAAGGAGTCCAAGAAGTGACCGTTCTCGCCCCGAGCAAGGACAAGTGCGTCGTCACGATCCACCGCTCGTCGCCGGCCCGCGTGCTCCACTACGGCGAGGGGTTCCTCCGCGAGAAGCTCCCCGAGGGGACGCGCGTCCTCTACCCGCCGCCGCCTCTCCAGCCGGTGAAGGACGTGAAGGCCGCGATCCGTTACGCGATCTCGCACCCGGAGAACTCCGAGCCTCTCTTCGCGCTCCTCAAGCCCGGCATGAAGGTCACGATCGGGATCGACGACATCTCGCTCCCTCTCCCGCCCATGAAGACGCCCGACGTGCGGCAGGAGATCCTCGAGGTCGTCCTCGATCAGCTCGCCGAGTACGGCGTGGACGACATCCACCTCGTCGTCGCGACCTCGCTCCACCGCCGCATGACGGAGGAGGAGATCCGGCGCATGGTCGGGCCGAAGGTCTTCCGCGCCCACTGGCCCGACACTCTCTACAACCACGACGCCGAGGACCGGGCGAACCTGAAGAAGCTCGGCGAGACGCCCCACGGCGAGCCCGTCTGGTTGAACAAGCGCGCCGCCGAGAGCGACCTCGTCCTCTACGTCAACCTGAACCTCGTCCCCATGGACGGCGGCCACAAGAGCGTCGGCGTCGGCCTCACCTGCTACGAGACGCTCCGCTCGCACCACAACCCCAAGACGATCCTCGAGTCCTGGTCCTTCATGGACCCCGACCGGAGCGCGCTCGCCAAGTCGTGCAACCGGATCGGCAAGATCGTGAACCAGTCGGTCCGCGTCTTCACGATCGAGACGACGATCAACAACGACATGTTCGGGACCGGTCCCCTCTCGTTCCTCCAGAAGAACGAGGACGACTGGAACGCGGCCGACGAGCTCGCCTTCAAGGCCGCCAACTACGCGCTCGAGAAGCTCCCGCGGGCGGCGAAGCGCGCCTTCTTCATGAAGATCCCGGCGAACTACGGGGTCACGGGCGTCCACGCCGGCTCGACCGATGCCGTCCACGTGAAGACGCTCGAGAACTGCTTCAAGCAGTACGCCGTCCCCGTCTCCGGGCAGGCCGACATCCTCGTCTCGGGCGTGCCCTACGTCTGTCCCTACAACGTGAACTCGATCCTGAACCCGCTCCTCGTTCACTGCACCGCGCTCGGCTACTTCTTCAACCTCTACCGCGGCAAGGAGCCGCTCCTGCGGAAGGGGGGCGTCATCATCATCACGCACCCCCTCTATGACGAGTTCGACCCCGACGTCCACCCGAGCTACATCGAGTTCTTCCACCGCTTGCTCACGGAGACGCGCGACTCCAAGGTCCTCGAGCACGACTACGAGGAGCGCTTCGCCCGCGAGCCCTCCTACATCCACATGTTCCGCACCGGGAAGGCCTACCACCCGGTCCACCCCTTCTACATGTGGTACTGGGGCGAGGCGGGGCGCGCGCACTCGGGCAAGGTGATCGTCGTCGGCCCCGAGAGCCGCCGCTGCGCCGAGATCCTCGGCTGGGACGTGGCGCCGACGCTCGACGACGCGTTCGGCGAGGCGCGCGCCTTCCTCGGGAAGCAGAACCCGCAGATCACCGTGCTGCACCACCCGCCGATCCTCCTCGCCGACATGAAGTAAGGAGGCCGAGTGAAGCGCGCGTTCATCGCCCTTGCGCTCGTCGCCGCCGCCGCGCTCGCGGACGACGGAAAGAGCTTGAAGGAGCTCCTCGAGGAGTGCCGGAGGAACGACGCGACCGCGGCGAGAAAGGCTGCCGACGAGGTCCTGGCGCGCTTCGTCGACTCGCCCGAGCTCGAGAGCGCGACGGATCCCCTCTCCCGCGCCTGGTATTTCGAGCACCACGACCTCGCGCCCGTCGAGTCGGGGCTGAGGACGATCATCGCGAAGAGCCCGCACCGGAACGTCCGCGCCCGGGCCATGCTCGACCTGCGGAGTGGTTCTTCGAGATCGTTCGAGGCGAAGAAGTAGATGCGACAGCACGTCGTGCGGGCGCTCACCGTCGTGGTCGTCCTCGCCCTCGGGGTCGGGCTGGCGCTCTTCGTGTCGCGTCCGGCCTTCGCTCCCGGCTCGGTCGCGCCCGACTTCACGGCCCAGGACCAGGACGGGAAGACGTTCAAGCTCTCGGAGTATCGCGGCAAGGTCGTCGTCGTCGACTTCTGGGGCTTCTGGTGAGGCTTCTGCGTCGCGATGATCCCCGACGAGAAGAAGCTCGTCGAGCGCATGAAGGACCGGCCGTTCGCGCTCGTGGGGATCAACAGCGACCAGGGGACCCGTGAGGTCCTGGCCAAGCGGTTCGAGTCCGAGGGGATCACCTGGCGGAACGCTCTCGACAACGGTGCTCTCGCCCGTGCCTGGGGGGTCCACTCGTGGCCGACGATCTACGTCCTCGACGAGAAGGGCGTCATCCAGGCGACGGATCTGCGAGAGGGTGCCCTCGACGCCAAGGTCGAGGAGCTCGTCAAGAAACTCGAGTCGAAAGCGTCTCACTGAACCGTTTCGGTGAAAAGCTGCGCCTTGGCGCGCCTCGACTTAGAACCGGTCGGGCGTTTGCGCGCTTCTCGCACGCATGTGGAAAGGGATCTTCCTCGTTCTGCTCGTCGCCGGCTCGGCTCATGCCCAGGGCCGGCTCGACCTGGAGTACGAACGCGGGGATCTGATCTCCAAGGAGGGTGGCAACAAGACCGTCTGGTCGGTCAAAGGCCACCCCGACCTCGTGCTCCTTCTCCAGGAGCCGGGTCGGCCGAAGAACCTGATCGAGGAGGAGGGGAAGCTCCTCGACGAGCTGGATGCCAAGGGGGTTCCGTCGGCGAAGTTCGTCGCCTGGGGGACCTATGGCAAGCGTCCCGCCGCGATCCAGAAGCGCTACGAGGTCTCGAACAAGGACCAGAAGTTCAACGACTACGACGTCCGCCTCGGCTTGCTGAACGAGAACACGGTCCAGGATGCCGAGAAGATCAAGGCCGCGCTCAAGGCCCACCCGGAGATCGACTTCCTCGACTTCCAGGTCCTGATCGGCAAGGACGGGCACGTCGTCGTGAACGACCCGTTCCCCAAGCACCTCGCCCCTCCTCCGCCGGTCGAGCCGGTCGAGGACGACGGCCAGTTCGGCCCCGAGGTCGAGCCCGATCCCCAGGAGGAGCTGGATCTCCTGATCCACTTCTCGCGCAACGCGATCGAGCACCGCGATCTCCTCGAGCGCATGCGGGCCATGCCGGGAGCCGACGATCCGGCGCTCAAGGGGTTCTTCGAGCATAGATACGTGGGGTTGCCGGGGCTGCCGGAGTTCGACGAGAAGCCCGTGCGCGAAGGGCTCTTGAAGTATCTCGAGATGGGTCCGACGACCGACGCGGCGTTGAAGGTCGCGAAGGCGGTGCGGGACGGGACGATCGTCCTCAAGCACAAGTGGACCTACCTGAGCGAGGTGGTCGAGAACGAGCTCCGCATCACGCCGGCGGACCACTTCGTCGCCATGGCCTCGAAGCTCATCTTCGAGGGCACCAAGAAGTTGGAGACGGCGCTGAGCGGCCTCGAGGCCGAGGTCAAGGCCGAGGCGGAGCGGCTCGCCTTCCTCGCTGCCAAGAAGGCGCCCGATCGGGTCAACACGGACGAGGTCCACAAGCGGGCGACCGAGCTCCGGGGCGATCCCGAGAAGCTCGTGACGTTCGTCGCCGCCAAGAACCGAGCGACGGAGCCGACGGCGGCCGAGAAGACGCATCTCGTGGACCTGTCGCGCACGATCCTCGGCAGGCCGTCACGGACTTCGGGCGTCTCCGGGATCCTCGGAGAGCGCATCCGGAGCGCCGCGGACCCGGCGAAGGACGTTGAAGAGCGCTGAGCATCAGCATGAGCCTGCGAGCGCAGTCAACGCCCGACATCGACTGAGACGTGCCGCGTCCCGAGCGCGTGGCCGAGCTCGCCCGCCATCGCCGCCGCGGGCGTCTCGACCTCGGCGCGGTCGGAGCTCGACCGCGTCGCCGAGACGCGAACGGTCCGCCCGTCGTCGAGGACGAGCCGGATGTCGCTCCAGAAGATGGGGTGGCCGCGTCCGCTCTTGGTCTTCACGTAGTGGCGGCGCGTCCGGGCTTGCACGCACGCGATCGCCGACAAGGAGATGACGGCCTCGCCCCGCCGATCGGCCACGAAGCGCACCTCGCGTGAGCTCCAGTCGATCGTCGTCCGCCGCGGCGCCGTGACCGCGAGGATGAACGCGACCGTAACGACGACCCCGAGCGCGAGCCCGACGACGCCGACCGTCCCGAGCGCCGCGAGCGACTCGAATCGCCCGGTTCGCCACAGGATCGCCACCACGAAGAGGAGGGGCGCGCTCACGAGCGCGAGCGCGGCGAAGGAGAGCTTGCCCGACGTCCGCACCGTGGTTCCCGGCTGCCACGCATCGATGCGCTCGTCGCTCGAGATGGGCCACTTCCGCGGATCGATCGGCGGCGGCGGCGGGCCCGAGACCGCGCGCGTCCCGATCTCGAACGCCGGGAGCGGCTCGCCCGCCGCGGGGATCGGCAGGGCGCCGTTCGTGGCCTCCTTGACGAGCTCGATCGCGGGATCGTCCGCGACGACGCGCAGGCCCAGGAATCCGGCGACGCGCGCGATCGAGCAGGCGAGCCCCACGAGCGCCTGCGAGCTCGAGTCGCCGAGCGCGATCCAGAGCGGCGAGCCGTCCACGGGCACCAGCCCCACCGTCGAGAGGTCGCGTTTCACGACGATCCGCTCGAGCCTGTCGAACGGGACGGAATCGAAGCCGGCGATCGTCGCCCTCCCGGAGTCGCGGTCGACCCGCAACGTCTCGGGCGTCGAGGAACCTTGCGGCCGCATCGACCAGACGAGGAACGCGAGCTCGCCCGTGCCGACGATCGTCCACGGGAGCCAGTCCGACGCGAGCGCCGCGCTGTGGACATCGGCGAGCGACACGATCGCGGCGAAGGTCATCCAGAGCAAGCCGAAGGCGATCCCGGCGACGGGCAGCGAGATCAGGAGCAGGAACGCGAGCGCCGGCAGAAACCATACCCAGGTGCGGCCGCGGTCGAATTGCTCGGCCGTGCCTTCGACCTCGAGCAGTCTGCCCGGGATGTCCGCGACGACCCGCACCGACGCATTCTATCGCGCGCTGCGCGATGCGGACGACCACCCCGACCTGGATGGGCGAGGGCAGCCCTGCGCCGATCGAGCCGGTCGAGGAGCGCTGAGCACCCTCAACATGACGGGTCCTCGGGCCTCCGGCGTCATCTTTGTGACCTCGCGGTTGACGGCGTAGGTCACCGCGAGGCGCAACGTCGCCTCCACGGGCGTTCTTTGACGTGCGATGGTCCTTGGAGAGCGATGTGGGCGTGCGCGCCAAGCTTGCGCCTCGGACTCGAACCTCTGCAGTGGGGTCGAATGGTCTCGCAATCACGCTCACGGGGCTCGCGAGTCCGTCGGAAAGCGGAGCGGGCGAGCTCACCGAGCTCGCTCGAGAATGCAAGAGCTCACCACTCCACGCTTTGAGCCTTGCGAATCCCGCCCGCGGGCTTGCGAGCTCGCGCATGAGCTCTGCGAACTCGTTCGTGAGCTTTGCAGACGTCTTCATGAGCTTGGTGAAGGTCATCATGAGCGCTGCACACGCGCGCATGAGGTTGATCAACGATCTCACGAACTTGATGAAGGCGTGCGTGAGCTTCATGAACGCGCGTGCAAGCTTCATGAACGCTCGTGCAAGCTCGGGGACCGCTCATGGGTGCGTGATGTTGGCTCTCAGAGAAGCGGAGCCAGGACTCGCGCCGCGCCCTCGCCGGCTCGCGTGAGGAAGGAACGCTCCCGGAACTCCGCGAGCTCGACTCGGCGTGCGTGGACGAGGTCTTGCTCGAACACGCGTTCGAGCTCCCGAGCGAGACGAGGACCATAGGCGACGGCGTTCGCCTCGAAGTTGAGCCGGAAGCTCCTGAGGTCCAGGTTCGCCGATCCGACGGTCGCCCAGCAGCCGTCGACGGTGGCCGTCTTGGCGTGCAGCCTCGTCGTGGGGGAGTACTCGTAGATGGCGACGCCCGCCTCGAGGAGCTCGGGGTAGAACGAGCGCGCGGCGTGGTGGACGAAGGGCTGGTCGGGCTTCGCGGGAACCAGGACCCGCACGTCGACGCCGCGCAGCGCCGCCATCCGCAACGCCGCGGCGAGCGTCGGGTCGGGAACGAAGTACGGCGTCGTCAACCAGGCGCGCCTCTTCGCGAGCGTGAGCGCGCCGAAGTAGATCGTCTCGATCGCGTGAGCGCGTCCGTCGTCCGGACCGCTCGCGAGGATCTGGACACGCGTGTCACCCGCCGGCGCCGGCGCCGGGAAGTAACGTGCGTCCGTGAGGTCCTCGTTCGTCGCGTGGAACCAGTCCTCGACGAAGATCTCCTGGAGCCGCGCCACCACGGGCCCCTCGAGGCGGAGGTGGGTGTCGCGCCACCCGCCGACGGCGGGCACGCGACCGAAGTGCTCGTCTCCCACGTTGAGCCCGCCCGTGAACGCGACGGCGCCGTCGATCACGGCGATCTTCCGGTGATTCCGGTTGTTGAGGTTGAGCGCGAGCCAGCGCGAGAGCACGTTGACCCGGAGGAAGCGGCCCACGTGCCCACCCGCGTCGACGAGGGGCCGCCAGAAGGATCTTCCGGCGGCGCGCGAGCCAACGTCGTCCACGAGCACGCGCACCTCGATCCCGGACCGGGCGATGTTCGCGAGCAAGTCGCGGAGTCGCCGTCCGGAGCCGTCCGCGCGCCAGATGTAGTAGTCGAGGTGCACGTGCGAGCGCGCCTTCGCGATCGCCGCCTCGATGCTCGAGAACGTCGCCTCGGCGTCGACGAGGAGCTCGATGGCGTTTCCGGCGCACGAGGGCAGCGCGAGCCTGTCGGCGACGCGAGCGAGCTCGCGCGCAGGCTCGTCGAGATGGCCGAGCGCCGCGCCCTCCGTGAGGGTCTCGAACGGGCGCACGAGGCGCGTCGACGCGGCGAGCCCCGGTGCGACGGCTCGCTCGGCTCGCTCGCGGCGCTTTCGTCTCCAGCGGATGGTCTGCGTGCCCATGGCGAGGAAGAGGAAGGCCCCCAGGTACGGCAAGAAGAAGATGAGGAGCACCCACGCGAGGGTCGCGCCGCTCTCACGTCGCTGGAGGATGATCTGCGGGATGAGCGCGATCCCGATGAGATACCCCAGCGCGGTGACGACGATCGACAGGACGACCCACATGCGATCAGTATGACCGGGCCACGGCTCCATGGAGCCCCACGTGGACGGCCGTGGCGATTCGGAGAATTACCGGGCGCCGGCCGCATTCGCCGCCATAATGGAGCTGGATTCGATCAAGAGCTGGCGACCGTGTTCGAACGAAGGACGCGCCAGCGACCCGCCTCAAGTAGTGCCGACCTCACGCCCATTCGGACGCCTCGGCTCTCTCGGGAAAGCGAGCGACGAGCTCGCATCGAACCCGCGAGGAGCCTCACATGTTTGGATTGGATTGC
>Ga0070738_10007038_pt1 | contig 11476 bp, 6 predicted proteins | sample Coa_R2_2_FD_66446 | JGI IMG/M metagenome (GOLD analysis project Ga0070738, IMG submission 66446) | Surface soil microbial communities from Centralia Pennsylvania, which are recovering from an underground coalmine fire - Coalmine... | ecosystem: Environmental > Terrestrial > Soil > Unclassified ... | reverse complement strand
GCCAGCCGCGCCTTCAACTCCGCCTCGGGAATCTCGATATCGAGCACGCCCCGGTTCGCATCCACTGTAATCGGATCGCCCTCCTGCACCACCGCGATCGGACCGCCGTTGAACGCCTCCGGCGCGACGTGCGCGATCATGAAGCCGTGGGTCGCGCCGCTGAACCGGCCGTCCGTGACCAGCGCCACGCTGTCGGAAAGACCCGCGCCCACGATCGCTCCCGTGACCCCCAGCATCTCGCGCATGCCCGGACCGCCGCGCGGGCCTTCATAGCGGATAATCACCACATCGCCCGGTTGAATTTTTCCCTCCGTCACCGCGTGCATGGCGTCCTCTTCGCGCTCGAAGACCCGCGCCGGCCCGCGATGCACCTTCTTATCGTGCCCGGCGAGCTTGATCACGCAGCCTTCCGGCGCCAGACTCCCCCGCAGGATTGCGATGCCGCCGCGCGGCTTCAGCGCTTTATTTAACGGCAGGATCACCGGCTGCGCCGGCGTTTCGCACGCCCCGGCGGCTTCGTCCGCGAACGTGCGGCCGGTCACGGTCATGGCCGAGCCGTCCACAAATCCGCCCTCCAGCAGCCGGTTCGCGATCACCGGGATGCCGCCGGCCTTATCGATATCCGCCGCCATATACTTCCCGCCCGGCACGATATCCACAAACACCGGCGTGCGCGCGGAAATGCCCTCGAAATCGTCGATCGTGAGCGGAACCTCCGCCTCGCGCGCCATCGCCAGCAGATGCAGCACGGCATTGGTCGACCCGGCCGTACCTGCGACGCCCGCAATGGCGTTGTCGAAGGCCTTGCGCGTGCAGATGTCGCGCGGCCGCCGGTCGGCGCGCACCGCATCCATCACGACCTGTCCGCACCGGAATGCCACGCCGTCCTTACGCGCATCCACCTGCGGCACCGCCGCCGTGCCCATCGGCGCCAGGCCGATCAGCTCCATCACCGTCGCCATGGTGTTCGCCGTAAACTGCCCGCCGCAGGCGCCCGCGCCGGGGCAGGCGTGGTCCTCGATCGCCAGCAGCTCGGCGTCGCTCATCAGCCCGCGGGCATTGGCGCCCACCGCCTCGAAGACCGTCTGGATCGTGATATCGCGGCCGTTATGATGGCCCGGCAGGATCGTCCCGCCGTACAGGATTACGCCGGGGATATTCAGCCGCAGCAGCGCCATCGCCGCGCCCGGAATCGTCTTGTCGCAGGCCACCAGGCACACCAGCCCGTCGAACATGTGGCCGCGCGCCACCAGTTCGATCGAATCCGCGATGACCTCGCGGCTGACCAGCGAAGTCTTCATCCCCTCCGTCCCCATCGTCACGCCGTCCGAGATGGCGACGGTATTGAACTCCATCGGCGTGCCGCCCGCCGCGCGAATCCCTTCCTTGACCTTCACTGCCAGGGCCCGCAGGTTGTAATTGCACGGCATGGTTTCAATCCACGTGTTGGCAACGCCGATAATCGGCTTGCGCAAGTCCTCATCGGTGAAGCCGATGCCCTTCAGCATGGCGCGGGCGGGCGCGCGGTCGCGCCCCTGAGTGATCGTGTGGCTCTGGAGTTTCATGGCGGAAGTTCCAGTGTAGCTTGCGGCCGGGCCGCGCAGGAATTCGTCTCGATTCTCCGTTCTCCATGTTGTCAGCGGGAATTTGCCGCCAGGAGGACAGACAGGCGGTCGCAGTTCGTCTACCGCCAGAACGGAGGGCGACCGCGCGCGGCGCAGCCGACAGGCTGCCTCGGAGGAGCCGCGCGCGGCGCAATCGGGCAGGGTCGCCCGGAAGTCTCTGTGTGCCACCACACCAAGGTGCGCAGACAGGCCGTTATGCTACACTCTCCTGATCTGTGAACTGGGCGGAATTAGATGCACGGGAGCTGATCCTGGAGTGCGCTAAGCCGGATAATGCCGCCGCCTGGTCGGAATTCATCAGCCGCTATCATCCTCTGATCCGCGCCGCGGCCTCCACCGTAGCCCGGCGATGGGGCCAGGGCGCGTTGGGCGAGCGCGACGACCTCATCCAGGAGATTTACCTGAAGCTATGCGCCCATGGCGCTCGCGCCCTGCAGTCCGCCCATGATATGACAGCCGATGCCGTGCCCGCCTATCTCAAGGTCGTAGCGGTCAACGCCGCCCACGATTACTTCCGCGCGCGGGCGGCACACCGCCGCGGCGGCGCATCCACCGAGCCGATGTCCGACTGGCACGAGGCGCGGGCAGCCGCCCCTCCGAATATGGAAGAGCGCGTCGTCCTGAGGCAGCTCGATGACATCCTCGACCGGCAAACGCAGCTCGAAAATGGTGCGCGCGACCGCGCCATCTTCCGCCTGCACTACCGGGAGGGCATGACCGCGAAGGAAATCGCCGCCATGCCCGGAGTCGGCCTGTCGATCAAAGGAGTGGAGGCCGTCATTCATCGGCTGACGGTGCGCATCCACGAGGAGCTCGCGGCGCAGGGAACGGCGCGCTCCGGGCGTCATAGTGAGGCAGGTAGCCAATGAGCCCGAACCCCGGCACGAACTGGCAGGAGATCCTGGCGCGCAAGGCCGCGGGCCGCGCCGCCGCCGGGCCGCCGCCGCGCCGCGACGCCTGTCCGCCCCTCGAAGAATGGGCCCGCTGGCAGGCGGGCCAACTGTCCGAGGTGCGCGCCATGGAATTGATTCTGCACGCCGCGGACTGCGAAGCCTGCGGCGCGCTCGTGGCGGACTTGCGGGCCGAAGACGCGGCATCGGCGCCCGAGGTGCCCCCGGCGGAATGGCGGGAGCAAATGGCGGCGCGGCTGGCGCGAGCCGGCTCGGTCCCCGCCGGGGTGAGGCCCGCAGTGGCGCGGCAGCGGCCCATCCAGCGCGCCTGGCTTCCTCTGGCCGCCGCCCTCGTGCTGGCCGCACTGGGCGGAACCGGGTGGTGGGCCGTTCGGCAGCGCTCCGCCGCGCCGGTCCTGGCCTCGCTCGCCCGGACGTATTCCGAGGAGCGCCCCTTCCCCGCCCGCTTCAGCGGCGCGGCGTACGGACCCCTCCGGGTGACGCGTGGAGGCACCCCAGCGCGCCCGCCCGAACTGCTCGAAGCCGAAGCGCGCGCCACGCGAGAGCTCCGCGCGCACCCGGACGATCCGGGCTGGCTGCGCGCCATCGCCCGGGCAGATCTGTTGCAGGGAGATTACGCGCAGGCAATCGCGGAGCTGCGCCATGCCCAGGAGCTCGCCGGCAACTCCGCGGAAGTGCTCGGCGATCTCGCCATCGCCTATCTGGAGCGCGGCACGACCGAGCCGCGCGCCGCCGATATCGCCACCGCCACCGAGCTGCTCACGCAGGCGATCCAGCTCGATCCGCGCAACCCGGTCTACCGCTTCAATCGCGCGCTGGCGCGCGAGGCGCTGCCCGCGCCGCATGAAGCCGCCGACGATTGGCGCGAATTCCTCGAGCTGGAGCCCAAGGGCGGCTGGGCGGAGGAAGCCCGCGACCACCTTCGCCGGCTGGAACAACTGATCGGAAAGCAGCGCGCATCGAGCGACGATACCGGCGCCGACCTGCGCCCTGCGACGTTCCTTGCCGCCCTGAAGCAAAACGACTCCGCGCGAATCGCGGAGCTGACTGCGGCCGCGGCAAGCGCCCACGGCGACCTGTGGCCGCGCGACCTTGCCACCGATGCACGCCGCGGAGGCCTGGCGCCGGCCCTCGATCTGCTCCTGCGCGCGGACGACGCGGCCGCGCATGGCCAGCCCGACGACGCGCGAGACCTGGCCCGCCAGGCGGAGCGCCTCCTCGCAGGCCGCGGAAGCGCCGCCGGAGTGGCGCTGGCGCAATACCAGCAGGCTCACGCGCTAGAGCGCGGCTCGCATCCGGAACCATGCGAGGCGCTGGCCCGCCCGGCGGCGGCGCGCGCTGGCGAGCGCGGCTACATCTGGCTCGCGGCGCAGCTCAACCTGACGGTGGCAGAGTGTGACGAGATGCAGCGGCGGCTCACGGAAGCCGAGGCGGCCACAGCCGAGGCGGAAACAACGGCAGCCCGCGGCCGCTACACAGCGACGCTGCTAGAGCTGGCTGCCTGGCGCGCCGCACTGTTCCGGTACATCGGCTCATACACGGATGTGCTGCGGATTTCTCGCGCATCCCTGGCGGCATACTGGGAGGGATCCTACCCCTTGGCCCAGGGATACCAGTGCTACTTCGAGATGGCCGGGGCCGCTCGCGGCATGAGCCTTCACTCGGCGGCGGCAACGCTTTCGCGAGAAGCCGCCGAGATTGCAGCTCTGCGTCACGACCCGACGATCCAGGGAATGATGCTCTCGATCCACGGTCAGGACCTGCTGCACGCCGGCCGGGCAGGAGACGCGGAGGCGTCCTTTCGCCAGGCCGACGCCCTCCTTGCTTCGCTCAAACCGACACCAGCGGCACAGTTATTTCAGGCCTACGCTTCTCTGGGAAGGGCCGAAGCTGCGGAGCTGCGGCATCAGCCCGGCGAGGGCCTCGCCAGGCTGCAACGCCTTGGCGCCGCACTCGGCAGCATCCATAATCCGGTCGTCGAGGTGCGCTACGGCCGCCTCAGGGGCGACCTCCTCCAGCAGAGCGGCGATATGGCCGGCGCGGAAGCGGCCTTCCGGGAAACTCTGACGTGCTGTGCCAGCGGGGGGCCGGAAATGACTTCCGAGGCCGCGGCCGCGCTCGGCGGACTGGTCGAGCTGACGATCCGCCATGGCGGGACATCGGAAGCGTTGACTCTCTGGGGCAAGTATTGCCCCGCATTCCGCTCCGGCGGGGCTGACCGCGCTGCCGCTCGCATCGTCTTTGCCAGCCTTCCCGGCGGCCCTGCGGCGTGGACCGCAGGAGCCGCAGGCGAACGCTTCTTCCGTTTGCCATTGACCGGCGCGCGGCTCCAGCTTATGGCGGCTGACCTGCGGAGGGAGATCGCGGACCCCCACTCATCCCTCGATCGTATCCGCGCGCTCGGCGCGGACTTGTATCGAGCACTGTTCGGCGCGATCGAGCGGCGGCTTCCCGCGGGCGGCCGGCTGCTGATTTCACTCGACCGGTCTTTCGAGGACATCCCTTTCGATGCCCTCGTCGATGAGCGCGGGCATTGGTTCGGCGCCCGGTATCGCATCAGCTATGCCCTGCCTTCCATGTCCGCCCCCAAGCCCCGTCCCGATGACGGCCCCGCGCCCACCCGCGTACTGGCCGTGGGCTTCGGAGGCGCGGCGATACTCATGGGCCGCGATTTTCCGCCCCTGCCCGATGCCGAGCCGGAAGCGGCCGAGGCGGCGAGGGCCTTCCCGGACGCGGCGGTTCTGACCGGCCAGGCCGCGAATGCCGCGAACGTGCGCAGGGAATTGCCGCTGGCGAACGTCTTCCATTATTCGGGACACGTAGCCATGTTTTCGGAGAATGCCGCCTTCGCGCTCTCTGGTGGAGCCCTCTGGGCTTCGCAGATTTCGGAAAAGGACCTGCGCGCCTGCCGCCTGGCCGTGCTTGCCGCCTGCTCGACGGCCGCCAGCACCGAAGAAGGCGGCTCCGGCGCGGTGATGGCACGCGCGTTCCTTCGCGCCGGAGTGCCGCAAGTCGTCGCCGCACGCTGGGACGTGGAATCGCGCGCCGCCGGGGCGTTCATGCGGGCGTTTTACCATGGGTTGCGGTCCGCGGCGGCCGTAGAGGACGCATTAGCTTCCGCGCAAGCGGACCTGCGCGGCAACCCCGACTTTGCGCACCCGTATTACTGGGCAGCTTTCGGACTGTATTGCAACTAGGCTCCACCCTAACAGGAAAGGATTCGCGACCGATGCACACTCTCTCACGCCGTAACTTACTCAAGGGATCGCTCGCCGCGGGCGTCGCCGCATCGGCCATCCGATGCAGCAAGCCAGTGCAAACCGCGACCGTCCAACCGCCGTTCACGGTGAATCTCATCTGTGGCGGCATGCTGGCGTTTTGCTGCGAGAAGGGCAGCACGCAACTCACCATTCTGATACCTACGCCCAAGGACGACCAAGGCAAGCTCTGCCACGACGTCCGCTTCGGCGGGATCGGCGGCAGCCCTCTCGGTCCGGGCGACTACGATTTGAAGCTGCCGGGGGTCGACGCGGACCCGAACCGGAGGGTTTTCTCGCCGGTGGACAATCTCACGACCGACCAGCACTTTGTGTTCAACAACAGCGTGAAGCCAATTCAGAGCTACGCCAAGATCTTCGTCTCGCTGCCGGCGCCGGATCAGGTGAAATGGGCGCGGATCGTCAGGAAAACAGACAGCGAGCGACAGAAAGGGCTGCCGTTCTTCAGTGGGGACGCGGTCTCCCTCAAGGTGGACCCGGTTTCGTTCCCGGGCGTTTACATCCTGACCTACCCCAACGTGACCGGAACCGTAGGATTGTATCCGCGAGACGGTAACAGAGCCGCGCCGGTCGAGTTTGGCGGCCCTGCCACTCTCAGCCTCAATATCCACCTCTATTGCGAGCGGCCGTACGGAGCGCCTGATGAGGACCACATCCCGCTGTTCAACCAGATGTTCACGTTGAACGGCAAGCCGCTTCACTTCACCCACGACTGCAGCAATGCCCAGGGTACCGTCCCCTGCCTCGGGCAGGACAGTCTGTCCAACGACATTTCCCCCTCCGACGTGGCGACGCTCAACGAACTGAAAGTGCCGCCGGACGGTTCAGTCGGAACGGCGCATGGCCATCCCGAGTGCCCGCAAGAGGGTACATGCCCGCTGCCGGACAGGAAACCGCTGTCTGAAAAGGAGAAGACTATCTTCTTCGTCGATCCGGCCAGTTGCATCAATGGCTGGGTTTATAGCGGTACATAGAAATCCACCCGCAGGCTTTTCCATGGGAATCCCGTTCTCGTCAATGTACCCGGAAAGGAGATTCCCATGGTTCACCGGTCTATCCAAACGATTTTCGCGCTTACTCTCGTAGTCGCGGGCGCGGCGGGGCAGGACACACCGCGCAAGAGCCCTCCGCTCCACGTCGCGCCCAGCCGCCTGCGGGCGCACGTGGGCGACAACTTCAACGCCGACGTCACGATCAGCGGCGGCACGAAGCCCTACTCCATCGCTGATCCGGGAAAATTCCCGAAGCTTTCCGGCTTATCGGTCGGAATTGACGGCGAAAACACGCTTCATGTTTATGGAACGTGCGACTTGGCCAACGTTACCGACTTCCTCAACGTCGTCGACCACTCCGGCGAGCAGGTGAAGCAGGTCAGCTTCCTTTGCGACGCCGAACCGGCCACCGAGTACAAGTCCTTCCTCGGCATCCAGCAGTCGCAGCCCGCCTCCTCGGACCGCACCTGGAAGATGGCCTCGAATCTCGGAGTCAGTCTGCGGGTGCGGGACTCGGTGCGGTTCGTCCTCGACCTGGACGCCACCAGCGTGCCGCAGCAAGTGGATTTCAAGGTCTCGCAGGTCCCGGCGCAGGCATCGTCGCTCGTCAAGAACATGAACGTGAACCAGGCCGTCCAGTCGCTCAATCTGTTGGCCGGGCTCGAATTTCCCAGCATCGTGCCGCGGGCGGTCCTTGCGGTAAAGCCCATCCTGCTTGGCGGGTTCTCGACGCCGCTCTCGCCGCAGGAGGCGGTGAAAGTCTACGATGCGAACCCGCAGGCCTTGCAAGCGCTCGGCATCAACACGACGCAGCCGTACCTGGCCCTCACCACGCCCGACCGCTCCCGCTTCTACGCACAGTACTACGCCGGAGTGCGGCTCAAGACCTTCGATTTCTTCAAGGGCGCCGCTTCGGGTTCGAACTATCCGGCATATGTCGACATCACGCCGGGCATGAATTCGGCGGTCACCGGCGGACAGCTCCGGCGGTTTGTATCGCGGGTATCGGGATACGTGCCGATCCCGGGAACGCCGTTTTCTGTCGTCGGGTCGGCCTACCTCGCCCTCCAGAAGAACCAGAACTCGACGCCGGTCTTCCTGACTCCCGACCCGTCGATTTCGCTACCCAATCCGAATGCCTACATCTATTCGAAGGCCGAGAATCGTGACTTCTACCAGATCGGCATCGCAATGGACCTGGTGACGATCATCAAGAAGGTGCCATCCGTGATGAAGGCCATCCAATAAGGCGGTCAGAACGAGTAGCGGGCGGTCAGGATGGCGAACGAATTCCGGTGATATTGCCCCGGAAAATCCCCGTCCCGGCCGCGGATCAGCGCGAAACCGGCGGTCACGCGCCAGTGCGGGCCGAGCGCCTGCGACCACGCGGGCTTCACGTACATGCCGGCGCCGTTCTCGCGGACAACGGTCTCGATCTCGACGCTGCGATCGGTGTCGATGGTATATGCGGCGCGGCCGACCAACGATCGCGCCAGACCGCGCTCGGGCGAGTACGCGACCGCCGTGCCATGCTGGACGACCGCCTGCCCGGCGTAACCGGCGACGAACGACCATTCGCCGGCCTGCCGCTCGAGTTGCAGCACATAAAGCGCATAGTGGTCCGCCTCAGGAGTCGTTGAAGTGAAGTATCCGGCCTCGGCCTTCACCGTCAGCCAGCGCAGCGGCACGGCGGCATCGGCGCCGTACATCCGCATCTGCGGGTAAAAGCGCTGCAGGCCGACCGCCGCCGGCAGCAGCGCCCCGTGGTAGAGCGGCAGGTTGTCGTAGCCGTTATAGAACGAGAAGCTGTACTCGGCGCGCACGCCGATATGGTTCCAGCGCGCTCCGAATTGCGGACCGCCGGGGAATACGGGCGCCTCGTCGGCGAACGGGATGCCGGCGGGCAGCACCGCCCAGCGCTGCTTGAGCAGCGGCACGCGGCTGGGCGTGAGGCGCGGCTCGAAGACCACATCGATGGTATTGGCCTGCGTGCCGTACGTGGCGCGCGCGGCGGTGACGGCCAGATAATCGGCATCCACCAGGTTGAGAAAATCGCGCGGCGCGAAGCGGTCCGTGGGGGCGAGGATATCGGTTTTGCCCCAGCGGATGAACTGCTTGCCGGCCTCCAGGCTGAGCTTGCCTCGGTGGTACGACGCGCTCAGGCGGCGCACGGCGAATGACGGCCGCCGCGTGCCGCGGTCCCAGAAGCTGAGGCCGATTTCGCGGTCCGACTCGCCGTGGGTATCGAAATACGCGTCGATGCCGCCCTTGAGCTCCAGGCCCGCGAACAGCTTGTAGAACGCTTCGTACCGCAGCAGCGATTCGCCGGTGGCGCGGCCCGAATCGTTGGGCGCGGTCTGCGGGAAGAGAAACACGCCGGTTTCGAGAAAGCCGCGCTGGGAGAAGTCCTGCGCGAAACAAGGAGTCAGGAGACAGGAGGCAGGAGTCAGGAGACAGACGGCGGCCGCGAGCTTCGCACGCCCTTGCCTCACCGTTCCCGCCGCAGCGCCTGCACGGTGAACTCGTCCTCGTGCATGGGCGCGTTGTAGACCAGCTTTTCGATGCGCAGCACGGTGCGGCTGTGGCGGCGCAGGTCCGTCATTTCGAGCGTGCGCGCGGTCCAGATGCCTTGCACGCTCGCGATATCGGACTGCCGCAAACGCCGCGCAAGCTGATCCTTGACGTAATTCTCGTACTGCGCGGGAACGTAGTTGTCCTTGCGAATCCAGATCCGCGAGAGCGTATACTGCGACGATTTGGCGGCGCGCGGCCGAACTTCGATGCGCCAGCACGGGGCGCCATCGATCGTCTCTTCGCCGGTGAGGCGGTAATCGAACTGGTTGGCGTCGCGCTCCTCGAGATCCTCGAAGCTGAAATCGGTGCCGAAGAAGCGCGTGGCGCGGTCCTGCAGCGCGACGCGGCGGTCGCGGCCCACGGCGGGCGTCCACATCCATTGGTCGGAGGCGCGGTCCGGGTGGTTGATCACGAGCAGCGCGACGCCTTTGACCTCCGCGGGCGCGGTGAAGCGGATGACCGTCTTGCTGTTGCCGTACGAGCCGAGGCGCTCGGTGATCCAGGATTTCTTCGAAACCCGCGAATTGGCCGCGAAGACTTCGAGCACCCCTTCGTAGCGCTCGGATTCAGCGCGCCCGCGGCGCTGGGATTCTTCGACAATCTGCCGCGCGTCCTGGGCGGACAAGGGAGTCAGGAGACAGGAGACCGGAGTCAGGAGAGCGAGGGCGGCGGCGAGCTTACTCATATTCCAGCGCCTCCACGAGCGAGCTCCGCACTGCCGTTTCCGCGGGAAAGATCGCGCTGGCGAAGGCGGCCCCGAGAATCACCGGAACGAGCAGCGCGGCGAGGCCTGCCGGGAAGCGGTAGGGGAGCGGGATGCCCGTCAGGTCCACCTGGATCACCTGCAGCTCGTAGTACAGGCCCACCGCGCCGGCGGCCAGGCCGAGCGCCAGCCCGATGATCCCGATCGCTGCGGCCTCGATCCAGATCGTGTGGCGGATCTGCGCGCGCAAACCGCCGACGGCGCGCAGCACGCCGAGCTCGCGGCGGCGGTCGGCAATCGAAACCGTCAGTGTGTTGACGATGCCGAGCACCGCCACGGCTACCGCCACCAGCACCTGCAGGTAGGTCATGCTGAACCACTGGTTCATCAACCCCGTGGTGTAGGCGCGCAATTCGCGATTCAAAATCACGAACAGGTGCTTGCGCGCGCCTGCGCCCGCGGCGATGCGGCGGCGGGCGTCTTCGGGCGAGACACCGGGCTTGAGATAGACGCGGAAGATATCGACGCTGTCGTCCCGGAAAGCGCGGATGTACACCTTGCGATCGATGAGCAGCGCACCGAGCTGGTTCGAAAGATCGCGCGTGATGCCAACCACGGGAAGCTTCAGAATGCCGGTGGGAGTGGGGAGGTCCATCGTGTCCCAAAGGCGCAGAGCGGCGAGCGCCGCGAGGTTCTCCGAGATGATGACGCCCCTGCCTTCGGCGCACAGCCGGTTCATCGTGGCGCGATCGCCCGCGATCACGCGGCTGTGGACGCGGCGCGTGAGGCCCGCGACATCCGCGCCGTTCACCATCACGGGCAGGCCGCTGTAGCGCACGCGGATGGAGCGGACGGCCTCGACCTCCTCGATGCCGGGAATGCGTTCGAGATCGGCTTGCATGGATGCGGGGAAGTGGTAATCGCGCGCCGAGAAGGTCTCGGAGGTCGAAACGAAAATATCGGGATTAAGCGTATTGGCGACCCACTCGTCGACCGATTCCATGCTGCCGCGCGCCACCCCGCCCTGCGCGACCACCAGCGAGAGCGAGAGCACCAGCGCGGTCACGGTCGCCGACGTCCGGCGCGGCGCCTGCAGCAGGCTATCGGCGGCGAGCGCGCCCTCGACCGGGCGGAGCCACTTGAGCGGCACACGCAGGATCCGCACCATCGCGCGGCACAGGAACGGGATGAGCAGCACGATCGCGAGCAGGCAAAGCAGCAGGCCGAGATAGAAGAGCTGGCGCTGGCGCGAGAGAGCCATGCAGACGAGCGCGCCCGCGATCGCTGCCACAGCGGCGGCGCGCCGCGCGCGGCTCTCGCCCGCGCCGAGCACCTGGTACCGGCCCTTCTGCAATGCCTGCACGGGCTCGATGCGGGCAGCGTTGCGCGCCGG
>Ga0070738_10007037_pt1 | contig 11476 bp, 10 predicted proteins | sample Coa_R2_2_FD_66446 | JGI IMG/M metagenome (GOLD analysis project Ga0070738, IMG submission 66446) | Surface soil microbial communities from Centralia Pennsylvania, which are recovering from an underground coalmine fire - Coalmine... | ecosystem: Environmental > Terrestrial > Soil > Unclassified ... | reverse complement strand
TCAAACGTACCGGCGGCGAATTGCAAGGTTTCGCCGATACGCTGGTAAAGCAGGACAGAACGGCACCTGAGTATGCCCGCCAGCCGTCGCGGCAACGTATCGCGTAGCGTGCGATAATCGGTGATCGCGCTGCATTCCTCCAGGATCGCAGTAATAACTGACGGGCGAAATCCCGCCTGCAAATACGATTGCTCCACTCCCATCACCATAAACACTTCCCACCTGACTCTTGACGTGGATATCCCCTGCCATCTCTTCCCTGAGCGGGGCGCAGCGTGGGCTTCCGCGTCTCAACTCCACAGCCGTTGTAGATGAAAACCACATGTGCGCTTATGCCTTGCGGTTGCTTTCATACTTAACTATACCAGATTACCTGTCAATTTTTCTATATAAACCGGTTTTTCATTAAAAAATTGTTAGGTTCTACAGCTCAGCATTGCATCAGTAGCTGTGTTTGCTGGATGGGAGAGCATTCGTTAAGATAGGTATACTGAGGAATGGAAGCAGAGGAATAGAGCAGGGACATGCAGAAACCGGATATACAGCAAGACGAGACAGCACATCTTAACGGGATAGCTTCGCCTTCGGCTCATGCGCAGGAAAGCCAGAAAGAACATCATCTCACGATTACGCCGCGCTGGGCCTCGACTATCGGGGCGCTGGTGTTCGGCTTACTGTATTTGTTTTTGCCGGAAAATGTGACGGTCGGGCCGAACTGGCTGCCGCTGCTGCTTGAGGGCATTCTACTCTTCCCCCTGATATTTTCCTGGCTCAGCCGCCATCATCTTTCCCATCGCGTAGTGCGCCTGCTCACGCTGGGGGTGCTGGCGATTGTGACGGCGGCTCTGGGCAGCGGCATTCTGCTGATGAGCGTGAGAATAGCCACCCTGCAACATGCCGTGAGCCTGCTGGTGATTACGGGTGTGTTCTGGCTGGCCAATATTCTGGTGTTCGCGCTCTGGTACTGGGAGATTGATGGAGGTGGGCCGGCCAGACGGCAACAGGCGGGCTACCAGGCAGCGGATTTCATGTTTCCAGAGCAGGCCAATAGCAAAGGAGGAACCTGGGTTCCCCGCTATCTCGATTACCTCTTTCTGGCCTTCAATACGGCTACCGCCTTCAGCCCGACCGCGACCACGCCGATCACCCATCAGTCCAAAGTGCTGATGATGACCGAATCCATAATTTCCCTTCTCATCATCGCCCTGCTGGCAGCTCGCGCCGTCAATATTATTTGAATGGATGGGATTTTTATGCGCGACGCGCATAAAAATCCCATCCATTCAACGCTCAGGTGCGGTAGGTCACTTCGTGCCATTCGGATTCGTGGCCGCGTCTGAGGGCACTTTTGCCGGGGGCGGTGTGAGCGACCTCACGACCGCCTTTGAAGACGTGCAGGCGCGCGGGGATCAGGCGCAGGGCCTCGAAGGCTGAGGGGGCATCGAGGATGAGGAAATCAGCCGGTTTGCCCTCTTCGATGCCGTACCGATCCTGGATGCGCAGCGTGCGCGCCGCGTTGGTGGTGATGAGGTCAAGCACGTCGTTGATCTCTTCGTAGCCGCTCATGTGGCAGAGGAAGAGCGCGAGTTGCGCGGCAGCCAGCATGTCGCCCTTGCCCAGCGGGAACCAGGGGTCCATGATCGAGTCATGGCCGAGCGAGATATTAACGCCAGCCGCCAGCAGTTCCTTGACGCGGGCAATGCCGCGCCGTTTGGGGTAGGTGTCAAAACGGCCTTGCAGGACGACGTTATCGAACGGGTTGGCAATGACGTTCATCTGCGCGCGGGCCAGCAGGCGCATCAGTTTGAAGGCGTAGGCGTTATCATACGAGTGCATGGCCGTGCAGTGGCTGGTGGTAGCGCGCCCATACCAGCCCTGCTCGATGGCGTCAGCCGCCATGACCTCGGTGAAACGCGAAGCAGGGTCATCGGTCTCATCGCAGTGGCAGTCAACGTCGCGATTGAACTCTTTCGCCAGCGCGAAGGCATAGTGGACATCCTCAACGCCCATATCGCGCGTCCATTCGTAGTGCGGGATGCCGCCGACGACGTCGCAGCCAAGCTCCATCGCCCGGCGCATCAACTCGCGCCCGTTGGGGAAAGAGAGAATGCCATCCTGCGGGAAAGCGACCAGTTGCAGATCGCAGATATCGCGCACCTCTTCGCGCACCTCAAGCAGAGCGCGCAGGGCGGTGAGACTGGGGTCGCAGACATCGACGTGGCTGCGAATGTGCAGCGTTCCCTGCGCTACCTCCCAGCGAATCTCTTCCAGCGCGCGGCGTTTGACATCCTCATGCGTCAGGCTGGGCTTACGCTCGCTCCAGATCTGGATGCCTTCGAGCAGCGTGCCGCTATTGTTGTAGCGCGGCTCCCCGACGGTCAGCACGGCGTCAAGGTGTACGTGCGAATCGATGAACGGGGGTACCAGCAGGTTGCCGCTGGCCTCAATCTCGCGGGTAGCTGTGTCAGCAGCAGGAAGTTCCCGCTCGATGCGAGCAAATTGCTCATCCTTTACCGCAATATCAAACAACCCCTCGCGCCGGTGCAGGCGCGCGTGACGAATAATTACATCATAGTGCATAACAACCTCGTGTACTAGATATCAACATCCCTCAATAAAAACTGAAGGTAAGCGGTGCTAGCACCACTTACCTTCAAGGTCAAAGGCGAAGCAAACCTTCGCTATTTACTTCTCGCTGGCGACCGGCTCAGGCGCCGCCATCTCGCTGCTCGTACCCATGCGCTCAGGAGAACTGTTTCTGAGTTCGATGGGGCGCAGGATGAGGTAGGCAACGAGGGCAAAAGCGATGCCCAGTTCGAAGCCGATATCCATGCCGCCGAGCGATTTGGCAAGCGGGCCGGTGAACAATTGCTGCGATGCGCCGAGGTAGACGCCCAGCAGGCCAAAGGCGAGGGAGACAATGGCGGCCCAGCCAAGCGGCAGCCTGCTCGGATTGTTCCAGTCTTCGACATTGTATTTGCCGCGCCGGTAGACAAAATGTTCCAGCACCAGCACGATGCCCCAGGGGCCAAGCCAGTAGGCGATAATCAGCAGGAAGCTTTCGAGCGTGGCGCCGAAGTTGCCGCCGCCGATGATGGCGATGATGACATAGAGAACAGCGCCGATCAGCGTCCAGACATAGCGAGGAACGCGCTGGAAAGTTCGCCCGAAGACCTGAACCGAGAGACCCAGGCTGTAGTCGTTGGGAATATTATTGGCAACGATGCTCAGGGCGATCAGCAGCAGAATCAGTTTGCCAAAGAGGCCCAGAGGATTGACAGCGGTTGCGAGCAGGGCGCCAACGCTGCCGGTATTGAGGAAGGCGGTCTGCCAGGCGGGAACCATCACCAGGGCAAGGCCCAGCGTCTCTAATAGCACACAGGGAATGAAGACGCCCAGGAAGGTCAGCAAGAATACCCGGCTGGGCGGAGTATCTTCCGGCTGGTTGACATTATAGTCAGCAGCGTAGGAACTCCAACCGGTGGCGAAGCCATAGACAGCGCCGCCATAGGTGATGAAGGCCCACAGGGGCGCCATGCCCGCGTTCTTCACGACAATGGTACCAAAGTGCGGCGCAGCCACAATCAGGATGATCAGGAACATCACCAGCATCGGTACCCAGGCCCAACGCTCATATCCATGCACATATCTGTAGCCATAGATACTGACCAGAGTGGTCAGAACGGCAATAACGATAATAGCCGCCCAGAGCGGAACAGCGCCGTTGCTGAGTGCTACAACCAGTTGAGCGCCGACGATCACGTTGACGGCAGACCAGCCAATGCAGGCCCCGACGTTGAAGATCGCCATAATGATCGCGCCTACCCAGCCGAAGGAGAAGCGCGAGATCGTCATCTGGCGCAGGCCCAGCCGTGGACCCAGCGTTGAGAAGAAAGCAACCGGCAAGACGCCAAGCGCGTTAAAGATAACAATAGCCAGGAAGGCATCCCAGAAATCCAGGCCGGTAAAGAACGCCGGCAAAGCACCAAGAGCAACGGTTGAGATAACCAGGTTTGCCGCAAGCCACATTGTGAAGTTATCGCGAATGCGGACATGGGCGCGCGTTGTCGGTGAAACACGCTCAATGCCGTGTGTCTCGATCCCACGCTCAAGCTCAGGGATCTGTACCGTTTCGGAAGCCATTCAGTCCTCCTCTTCGTTTTGTGGTGTACAAGAAAGATAAATCTACACACGCCGTTCATAATTACGCTCTTTCTCCCGAAAAGTTACGCCTTACCCGACCGGCTGGTCTGCTACGGTTTGTGCAATTTTAACTGTTCCAGAGAAAGATCATGGACATAGTATACCAGAATCATGGCGAACTGGCTAGTGTTTTTCCGTCATGTAGTACAGATTAACATTTTTGCCATGTCTCCTATGCCTGAGTAAAACGCTGGACGAGTGACGAAAAAATGGGTACAATGACAGGCACATAGATCATATCATCATACAATTCAGTACGGCCAGGAGGTTGCAATGTCTTCCAGAGGAAGCTCGTCAAGGGCCAACCAGGTGGGCAATAGAGATGGATACAGCAAGCAGCGATATACGGAGGAGAAGACGCTTGAGCAGTTGCGGCAGGAAAATAGCGCGTTGCAGAGGAAGCTAGCGGAATGCTCCCAGGAAATTGCGCTGCTCAACGAGGTTATTTCGACGGTTGGTTCGACGCTGAAGCTGGATGAAGTGCTGCGTCATCTGGTGGACACCATCGTCGAGGCTACCTCCTGTCACGCCGCTTTTATCTACCTGTTCGATCGTGAGAAAGAACGGCTCGTGCTGTCCAGCACGAGCGAGCAATACCAGCACCTGACTGGTAAAATTCAACTGGCGCTGGGCGAAGGCATCGTTGGCTGGGTGGCGCTGACCCTCAAGCCGGTGATTCTGAAAGAGGACGCGCTGGAAGACCCGCGTTTCCAGTATTTTCCCAACCTGGACGAAGAGCAATTTCAATCGATTATGGCCGTGCCGATCATCACCAAAGACCGCCGCCTGATTGGAGTCATCACCACACGTACCATCGCTCCTTACGAGTTTACCGAGCAGCAGCAGGTATTTGCCAGCAACGTGGCGGCGCTGGTGGCCGGGGCCATTGAGAACGCGCAGTTGTATGAAAACACGCAGCGCAAACTCAGTATCCTCACCTCGCTTTCGGTGCTGAGCCAGACGCTCAGTTCGGGCCTCTATCTTGATGAGATGCTGCGCTCGCTGGCAACCCTGACCGTGCAGATCATGGAATGCGATCTGTGCGTGATTATGCTGCTGGATCAGGCCAAAGGCCACTTAACCGTGCGCGCCTCTTCGCCCGCGCTCAACGATCGCGTCCTGACATTTCAGCCCATTGACGTTGACCGCCATCTCTGGGAAAAGCTCCACGCCTTTCATCTGGCCGGGCAGCTTCCAGAGATGAACGAGCGGCTGGACCCGCTCAAAGATGGACACTATACATCCCTGCTCTCGGCTCCCCTCATCGCCGGAACCGAGCATCTGGGCCTCATCAATTGCTACTCGCAGCGGGCGCGTCGCTACAGCGCCGAGGATCAGACACTGCTGCATACGATTGCCAACCAGACGGCCATTGCCATCAAGAACAGCCACCTTGTCGATCTGCTGGCACAGAAAAATCTCGTCAAGGGCTTCTTCGACGACCTGCTGCACGGCACTTACGACTCCGAGGAATCGCTGCGCCAGCGCGCTAACTTCCTGGGCTGCGACCTGAGCAAGCCACACATCATGCTGATGATCGAGGTCACACCCGTAGAGAACGGGCATCAGGAACGGGAACAGCAAGCTCTACCGGCTGATACAGTCAGCGATGGGGAAGGCAACGACGATGCTTCCAGGCCAGCAAATAGCTTCTTCCAGTTAGAAGAGGAGCGACAGGCCACGCTCAGGCGTATCAGCGGCATGGTCAAACGGCGGATTCAAGAAAACTACCCCGGCTCGCTTGTCCACGAACACGAAAACCTGCTGACTGCCGTTATGTGCCTGAGCAAAGACCCCGCAGCCACGCGCCTGAAAACCTGGCTGCGCGACCTGGTACGCCAGATGCGCATCGAACACCTGGTACGACTGTCCATCGGCGTCGGCAATCCCTGTCACAATCTGAGCGATTACCGGCGCGGCTTCGCGGAAGCCAGCGAGGCATTGCAAATGGGGCAGACGCTCAATCGCGAGGGCGGCGTCACCTATTTCAACGACCTGGGCGTCTATCGCTACCTGTACAAGATTGCCCGCATGGATGACCTGCGCGATATGTACCAGGAACAGGTGGCGCGCATCTCCAACTATGACCGGCGCAAAGGCACCGACCTGCTCGATACACTGGAGACCTACCTGGAATGTGCGGGCAACCTGACAAAGACCGCCAGCCGCCTCTTCGTGCATCGCAACACACTCATCCAGCGCCTGGATCGTCTGCAATCGCTCTGTGAGATTGATTTGCAGGAACGATCCAACTGGCTCACGCTCCAGGTCGCCATCAAGGTCTTCAAACTGCGCTCGCATGGGATATAAAGAACGTACTTGCCCATGTCATGCCATGAAAAACCATCGTGGACATGTCATGCTGAGCGGCAGCGAAGCATCCGGGTGAGCCAGATTGAAGCATTGGTCACCTCAGATGCTTCGCTGCCGCTCAGTATGACATGGGCAAGCATGTGGCTTAGAAGGTGCCGATCATGTTGGCTGCGTCTTCCGGCGCGACCTCTTCTGCCGCCTCGACGGGCGTTACCCTGCGGCGACTGCCGATCAACTCGACCTCTTTGAGGAAGAGGACGGAGATCAGGCCGAGGATCATCAGCACCAGACTGAAGACGAAGACGTTGTGGATGCCGGTCGTCAGGCCGATCTTCACCGCGTTCACCAGTTCATTGAAGAGGGCCAGACCCTGCGCTCCGGCGCTGGCAAAGCCTGCCCGCATCTGCGCCAGCGCGTCAGGCTGCAAGAGGATCTGCGGGTTGTGGAAGATCGACAGGACCTTTGCCGGGACTACCTGCTTCACGACAGGGGGCAGCGCGCTCTGGAAAGAGGGCAGGTAGGCGGTGGTCATGACCGAACCCATAGCGGCCAGGCCGATGGTGCCGCCAATCGAGCGGAAGAAGGTCAGAGCCGAGGTCGCCTCGCCGATCTTACGCGGCAGCGCATTCTGCACGATCAGCGTGTAGAGCGACATGCCAAAGCCCATACCCAGCCCCAGCACCAGCATAGCCCAGATCACATCGGCATTAGTTGAATGCACATTCAACTGCACCAGCATCCACGACCCGACGATACTGATAATCATGCCCACAATCGCAACCCACTTGTATTTGCCAATGCGCGAAACAAGCTGACCTGAAACAACGCTGCCAATAATCGAGGTCAGCATCAACGGTGTCAGCAACAGACCGCTATTGGTGGCCGAGACGCCAACGACGCCCTGCACAAACAGGGGGATGAAGAAGATGCTACCAAACAGGCCCATACCGAAGATCATAGTCACGATGGTCGAGACGGAGAAGATGCTGTTCTTGAACAGGCTGGGCGCGATAATTGGCTCGCCGCCGCGCCGCTCAAGCATCGCCTCGTAGATGACAAAGGCAACCAGGGCAACAACAGCCACCGCGAAGAGGCCAATAATCTGCACCGAGAGCCAGTCATATTGCGTGCCGGCCCACGTGAAACCAAGCAACAGCGGCACAGTACCAAGCACCAGCAGGGCTGCGCCGACATAATCGATGGCGACTTTGCCCACATGGCTGGAACGCAGTGTCGGCATCAGGAAGATCAGGACAATCATGGCCATGATGCCGATGGGCAGGTTGACATAGAAGACCCAGCGCCATGTGCTGTTCTGCGTGATCCAGCCGCCGAGCGTGGGGCCAACGATGGATGAAAGGCCAAAGACCGCGCCCGTGACGCCCTGCCACTTGCCGCGCTCGCGCGGCGTGAACAGGTCGCCAACGACGGCTATGGCGATGGGCATGAGCGCGCCCGCGCCGATACCCTGAAAGGCGCGGAAAGCGATCAACTGCGTCATCGTTTGCGACAGGCCCGAAAGCGCGGAGCCGAGCAGGAAGAGAACCACGCCGACCAGGAAGATCGGTTTGCGTCCGAACAGGTCGGAGAGCTTGCCATAGATGGGGACAGAGACCGTAGAGGTCAGCAAATAGGCCGTCGAGACCCAGGTGTAGCGGTCAAAGCCCTGTAAATCGGCGATGATGCGCGGCATGGCCGTCGAGACAATCGTTTGATCCAGTGACGCCAGCAGCATGACCAGCAGCACGCCAGCCATCGTCAGCCACGTCTCGCGCTTTGAATAACGCAGGCCACTTTCCAGATTCGGGTTCGGGCCGCCAGGCGCGAGCGGGGCGGTTCCCTGTCGTGTCGTTACTGTTTCCATCTATCTTTTCCTCATTCGTTCGCTATACCATTGAAGTAAATCCGCCCCAGGTGCTTCACCACTTCTTCTGGCGACATCTTTTCTTCGATCAACAATCGTTCATATGCTTTTGGCGACAACAGATTGAAAAATGCGCTGAGCATGACCGGCGTGGGGATGCTCGCGGCAAACTCCCCTGCCGCCTTTCCCTCTTCGATCAGGATCGTGACACGCTCAGCAAGCTGCGCCCACAGGTCACGCAGCGCACACTCTTTTTCGGTGAAGAGCCTGCGCGTGCCGGGGCTATTCAGCATCGCATAGAGCAACTGGAAATGTTTATGGAACATGCCCTCAAACATAAATTGCTGTACAGTTTCCAATCTGGCGCGGGCCGTCAGGCCGGAAGCAATCACGGCATCGATGGATTGCAGGATACGCTGCATATCGCGCTGGAAAATCGCCAGGACGAGGTCTTCCTTACTGGGAAAGTGCAGATAGACCGTCCCCTTGGCGATGCCCACGCGGGCCGCGATCTCGTCAATGGATGCCTCATAATAGCCCTTCTCCATCAACACCTCTTCCGCCGCCTGCAAGATCAGGTCCTCCCGCTCCCTGCGCTGCCGCTCCTTCAAAGACAGCCGACCGCTCACCGTTTGCATTATCATCCTCCAGACAATAAACCTCAACCACTATGACCTTAGAGATTAAGCATTGACATTACTCTATACGATTTGACTTACTAAATGTTTTATGACTTACTGGTCATATTTTAGCATAGTGGTCAGAGAATGTCAAGGGCCGGGAACAAAGTGCCAGGATGTCAGTAAATGCCAATACAATGTATTGACATCCCATAACAAAACTGCTATGCTATAGCGAAGAGAGACAAAAACGAGAGGAGGGATAGCGTGACCATCTCATGCCAGCTTCGGCTATTGATTGCTCGCGTGAACGTGGAACGGGCCAGGCAGGGGAAACCGCCTTTGAGCTTGCGCCGCCTGGCAGAAGAGAGCGGGGTGTCATTGAGCGTTCTCGCCGCGTTGAACACGGGGCGCAGCCAGCGCATCGATTACGCCACTATTGACCAGCTTCTGAGCTATTTTAACCGGTACTTCACGGTCACGACCAGCGATCTGCTGGTCTGGGAACAGCGAGACGAGGCACATACGGCGGTTCCGGTAAGCCAGGGGGCGTGACTGGCTTGCCGACAGGAAATGTTTATAGCACAAGAGTAGAGAGAGACACTGGAGCATATCTTATGGCGGTAACTTTGAAATCACGGCAGGAAATTGCGCAGTTGCGCAAGGCAGGGCAACTGGTTGCGCAGACATATGAGGTGTTGCGTCCCCATGTTGTGCCGGGTGTGAGTACGGCGGAGCTAGATCGGATCGCAGAAGACTATATACGCAGCAAAGGCGGGAAGCCGATTTATAAGGGCTATCGTCCGCGCCCGCTGCGCAATGAACCACCGGTGCCACCTTTTCCGGCCACCATCTGCGTGGCAGTCAACGAGGTGATCTGTCATGGCATTCCGAGCAAGCAGCAGATACTGAAAGAGGGCGACATTGTCGGCATCGATATAGGAGTGTTGCTCAACGGCTGGGTTGGCGACTCATGCGTCACCTTCGCGGTAGGCAAGCTCGACAGAGAGTCTCAGCGGCTGCTGGAGACGGCGCAGAAGTGCCTGCAACTGGGGATAGAGCAGGCCCGCTCCGGCAATACGCTGGGCGATATCGGCGCGGCCATCCAGCGATACGCGGAGGGGCAGGGCTTTTCGACGGTGCGCCAGTTAGTCGGTCACGGCGTCGGTCACAGCCTGCACGAGGAGCCAATCGTGCCGCATTTTGGCAAAGCCGGTACGGGCCTGCGCCTGCGCCCCGGCATGGTTTTCACCATCGAACCCATGATTAACGCCGGCACCTTCGAGATCAAACCCATGCCCGACCGTTGGACCATTTGCACCGCAGACGGCAAACGTTCCGCGCAGTTCGAACACACGCTGGCTATTACGGAGGGCGAACCGGAACTGCTGACGCTGCCATAGCATGCTATGAGAAAGTGACCCCGACGTGTCATGCTGAGGGCAGCGAAGCATCTGGTCTCACCAGGGGGCGGCGTAGCCTACCCCGGATGCTTCGCTGCCCTCAGCATGATACGTCCAGGGGATTTATCATAGTTCGCATTCGGCCCGCTCGTTTGCCGGATGCTTCGCTGCCCTCAGCATGACACGTCCAGGAAAGTTTTTCACAGCATAAGATATACTTTACATGTTGGCATATTCCTTATATATTAGCATTTCCCTTACTAATTACCGTCAAAAGGCTTGCTAATCAGGTAATGCTATGATAATATATACTTACATTAGTATCGATACCTTACAAGGAGACATTAACATGCGAGAAATCGTCTCTACCATCACAAGTAAGGGGCAGGTCACTATTCCTGCGGAAGTTCGTCAGCATCTCGGTGTAAAAACTAATGATAAGATTGCTTTTGTTATTGATGAAGAAGGCGCGGTACACGTAAAAGTACCACGCTATCCAAACATTCGTTCACTGCGTGGTGCGGCAGGTCGCCTTAAGAAACCGCTTTCATGGAAAGAAATGCGAGAAATTGCGCAAGAAGATCGCCTCATGGCAAAGTATGGGGAAAACGATGACGCAAGCATTCATTGATACAGATGTTATCATCCGTTACTTGACAGGAGACGATGCGGGCAAACAGGCTGCTGCCAGTGATCTTTTCGAACAACTCGATCAGGGGCTGATTACAATTGCAGCCCCTGATACCGTTATTGCGGATGCAGTTCATGTCCTTTCTTCCAGAAGACTGTATAACATTCCGCGAGACGAGATATACGAATTGCTCAGTCCTTTACTTCGTCTAACGCACTTCAAGGTAGAAAATGCTACCAATGTCTTACGCGCTCTTGAGATCTACGCTACACACAATCTGGATTTCGGTGATGCACTAATCATTGCCTCAATGGAGCATCAGAATTCCCAGATTCTTTACTCCTACGACAAAGATTTTGACCGTATCGATGGGATCACTCGTCAAGAGCCTTGAATCGCTTTCTGTAGGAAGCTATTTCTCAAGTTATTTAAAATCAGGGCT
>Ga0070738_10007036_pt1 | contig 11480 bp, 12 predicted proteins | sample Coa_R2_2_FD_66446 | JGI IMG/M metagenome (GOLD analysis project Ga0070738, IMG submission 66446) | Surface soil microbial communities from Centralia Pennsylvania, which are recovering from an underground coalmine fire - Coalmine... | ecosystem: Environmental > Terrestrial > Soil > Unclassified ... | reverse complement strand
GGAAACGATCGACGCGTATCTGGAACGGCTCGCCTCCGGCGAGCCGGTGCCGGGAGGCGGCAGCGCCGCCGCGCTGACCGGAGCCTTCGGGGCCGCGCTGGTCGCGATGGTCGGACGGATCGCCAAGCCGCCGCTCGAGGAGCTCGTCGCGCGCGCCGACGAGCTGCGCGCGGCGTTCGAAGCTGCGCGCGTTCGCGACGAGGCAGCCTTTGCCGCGGTGGTCGCGGCCCAGGCGCTTCCTAAAGATACCGATGCGGCGCGCGCGCAGCGGCGTCACGCGCTCGAAGCCGCGCTGACGGCGGCAGCGCAAGCGCCGCTCGAGGCGTGCGCCCTGGCCGACGCGCTGTTGGAGCTGGCCGATGCGCTCGCGCAGTTGCGGCTGCACGCGCTGAGCAGCGACGTCGGGTGCGCCGCCGAGCTGGCCTACGCGTCGCTGGCGGCCTCTGCGTATAACGTGCGCATCAACCACCGCTACATGCGCGACGACGCGACGATCCGCGATCAAGCGGCGAGACTGGTGCATTACGAAGGAAAGGCGCAGCGGCTGCTGGGCCGGGTCCGCGACGCTATAGGTTTTCGTACGTCGCCGTAGCCATCGCGCCGAGGATCTGGCCCGCTACGCCGCCCGTATCCTCGCCGTGGGGGCCGTTCATCGCGCTCAAATAGAACGCGAAGGCGACGTGCCGGCCGCCGCGCGTGGTGATGTAACCGGCTAAGGCTTTCTCGACCGTCTCGCCGCCGCCCAGGAAGTTGTCGCTGTCGTCCGTGCCGGTCTTCGCGAAGACTTTGCCGCGCGCCGGCGACTTCGTCTGAATTCCGGCGAGCGTCCCGTCCACGCCCATGATCGGCAATCCGTGCAGCAGATAGCGAAACCAGCTCTGCGCGCGCGTCCAGGCGAGGTAACGCACCATGAAGTCCGGCGTGAAATACGCGCCGCCGTAGCCGTCGTACTGCGCCGCTTGATTCACGTCGAGGGCGGCCCCGCGCAGCATGCGCGCCTCGAGCGCGAAGCCGGCTTTGAGATAGTCGCTCTTGGCCTTCGCCAGATAGACGGCCCACATATACGGCATCAACGCGGCGTGGAGATTGTCGCTGACTTTGAGCGTGATGTAGACGTCTTCCGACAGCGGCGGCGAAACGTGTTCGGCGACGAGATTTCCGGCGGGAAATCCTCCGGCGGGCGGCACGTACGCCGTTTGCAGAGCGGCGGGCTGCGCTACGGCGACGCCGGCCGCGTCGAGCGCTTGAATCAGGGCCGCTTGCGCGAAGGCGGCCGGCTCGGGCACCCGATAGGCATAGAGCACGCTCGGTCCAACCGGCTGGCTCCCCACGATGGTGACGGTGTGACGACCTGCGCCGTCACGCGCGTCGGCGCTCATGTCGATGGTCGCGTCGCTCTTTGGCGCACCGGTGGTCGCACGATTGATGAAGCGGACGTAGGGCGTCGCGGGCGACACCGAGATCGAGACGGGATCGCCGGCATGCGTGCCGGGCGTTACCGTCACGTCCACCAGATTGTCGTTCACGACGATCGGCGAGAGGATGCAGCCGGTTCCGTCTTCGGGACCTTGATCGGGAAAGAGACTCGTATCGACGCGAACCGTTCCGTCAACGCGTTTGATCCCGGTCTTGGCAATCTGGCCGGCTAAGTCGCGCAGCACGGCCAGCGGATCGCCGGGTACGGCTTTGGTCTCGGCCGAGCCGTCGTAGGCGTGGTCCTCGTTCTCGAACCCCAGCGTGCCGTCAGGCGCAACGCGCTGCGAAAGATTCGGATCGCCGCTCGCAACGAGCACGAGATCGCCGTGAAGCGTTCCCTGCGAATCAATCTCTCCGGTGCGATAGACCGGCGTCCGATAGCGAAAGCCCGGACCGAGCAGCGCCAGGCTCGTGCCTTCGGTCAGCAGCTTCGTCGTCGAGGCCGGCGTCATCAGCACGCCGGCGTTGCGCGCGTAAAGCACGCGTCGCGAATCGAGGTCGTAGACCTCGCCGGCGAGGATGGAGTGTCGTAGGCGCGGCATCTGCGCGGGCGCGTTGATCGCGACCGCTAACGCTGCCGCGGAGATCACGCGTGGACTTCGACGAGGTCCAGGAACGGCGCGAGGTCGGCCGCATCCACGTCCATCCCGACGCCCTTGGTGTGGTAGCGGATGTCGTGGAAATCCATGCCGGCGGTCATGACGAGTCCGTAGCGCTTGGCGGTCTCGCGAAACTCCCGCGTATCTTCCGCGGAGTGGAGCGGATAAAAGACCTCGAGCCCGCGCAAGCCGTGGCCGACCAGCTCGTCGATCAGGCTGCGATCCTTGAGCCGTCCCGGGTGAGCCAGGACCGGAATACCTCCGGCCGCAGCGATTTGTTCGATCGCGTGCTCCGGCGTGGTATACAGCTGCGGCACGTAGCCCGGCTTGCCCGGCACGAGCGCTTGGCTGAAGGCGTCGCTAACGCTCTCGACGACCCCGAGCCGGACCAGCGCCTTGGCAACGTGCGGCCGCCCCATCGAATGCGCGTCGCCGGCCTCCTTGACGACGTCTTCAATGGTGATCGGATAACCGGCTTCGCGGAGCCGTTCGACCATGGTGACGGCGCGCAAACGTCGCTGCTCCTGGTTGTATTCGAGCAACTCGTTGATCGCCGAGGGTCCGAGCGGGACGCAGTATCCGAGAACGTGCACTTCGTTCTGCTTCCACGTGGTGTTGATCTCGATGCTTGGGATCACGCGAGCGCCGGGCGGCGGCTCGAACTGCCCGTACGCTCCGAGCGTATCGTGATCCGATATCGAGAACAGCTCGACCCCGCGCTCGCCCATGAAGTCGGCAAGTTCTTGCGGGCTGAGCGTTCCGTCGCTCATGCGCGTGTGGGAATGGAGATCAACCTTCAACGTCGGCGTCCTTTTCGTCCAGCTTGCGGCGTTCGACCAAGAGTGAGATGGCGGTGCGTTCGGTGTCGGCGATCGCCACAACTACAAAGGAAGGCGTGCAGACGAGATCGAGTTGCGCGCCGCGCAGGTAGCTGCGAGCGATGGCGACCGCTTTGATCGCCTGGTTGATGGCGCCCGCCCCCACGGCCTGGAGTTCCGAGGTCTCCCGCTCGCGCAGCGCCGCCGCCAGCGCCCCGGCGACCGCGTTCGGATTGCTCTTGGCCGAGACCTTAAGGGTCACTGCTACGCTCATGCGATACCCTTCAAAAAGACGCGCTTAATCTCATTGGCCCTTCCGGAGCTCGGGTCGATTGCGACGACGGCGCCGCAAAGCTGTTTCGTCCCGGTCTTTTGGACGCTGAAGCGCTCCGAAAAGCCGGTAAGGAACCGATCGAGGACGGCGCCTGCCTCCATGCCGATGACCCCTTCGGTCGGGCCGGTCATCCCCAGATCGCTGATGTACGCCGTTCCCCCCGGCAGTATCTGCTCGTCGGCGGTCTGAACGTGCGTATGGGTCCCGAAGACGCACGAAACCCGGCCGTCGAGATAGCGCCCGAGGGCCACTTTCTCCGACGTGGCCTCGGCATGGACGTCGACGATCAGGACCGGGGTGCGCTCCCGGAGCTCGCCGACGTACGTGTCCACGCAGCGGAACGGGTCGTCGACGGGCGGCATGAAAGTGCGGCCCATCACGTTGAGGACTCCGACGGTCACGCCGTTTGCCGAGAACGTTCCCGACCCGCGCCCTGCGACGCCGGGCGGATAGTTGGCCGGGCGGATGACCCGATTGCTGGTCTCCAGATATTCGGCGAAGTCCCGTTTGTCGAAGATGTGGTTACCGCCCGTAATGAAGTCGACGCCGCTGGCGAACATATCGTCGGCCGTCGCCGCAGTCATACCGAAGCCGCCCGCGGCATTCTCGCCGTTGGCGATGCAGGCGTGGACGTTATGCTGCTCGCGCAGCAGCGAAACGCAGCGCTTGAGAACCTCTCGCCCGGGAGACCCGACGACGTCCCCGATGAGCAGGAGGTTGAGCGGATTTTCTATCGGCGAGCCGAGGCCTTCGCTTTCTTCTGGGATTTCAAGAAGTAGACGAGCACGCGTTTTTCTTCTCTAAAGCCCACCAAACTCTTGGACTGCGACGGATCGCGCAGCGCTTCGATGGCGTAGAGTGCGGCCTCGTCCTCGACGGCCGGATCGCTGTCGCCGTGATCGTCGGGGTGCGGGCTGCGAACGAGCGCATCGCCGCACCGGTCGCTGAAGAACCCCACCTGCAGCTCGAGCTCTTCCTTAGAGAAGCTCTCGTAATCGCGCGTCACGTGCACGAAGGTCATCGTGCGGTCGCCTTCGCACTCGACCCGCAGCACCGACGGCGTTTCCTTGACGAGCGCGAGAAAGCTGCGAACGTGATCCTCGACCGACTCCCCGAGCGCGCTCTGCGCCGCGCGGTCGAGACGCTGGCGAATCGCGAACGTCAGCCGCAACGTCCGATCGGTCGGCCCGGAGCGAATCGAAGCCAACTCCGGAAAGCGCACTAGCAGCGCGCAGACCAGACTGACCGTGTCGGCATTTTCGACGAGTGCTCGCGTGCTCATGATCCTCGGTATTCTTTCCCGTCCTATCCCCCGTTCGGGGCGGCGACGCCAAGGGGGTGGGACCCTTACGACGCTGCCCCCAGGTCTCCCCTTGGCGGCGTCTAGAAAAGACCGGGGTGAGCCTCAGGATGGTTCCGGGCGCGCTGGCGCTCGGCTTGCTCGCCTCGCTGGCGGCGCACGGACTGCTCTATCACGGCGAGCATGCGATGGGCGGCGCCTATCACGTCCTTCTGATCCAACTCGCCTTGGCCGCGATCCTCAGCTTTGCGCTGGCGCTCTGGTCGTTGACCTGGAGCGCGGCCGGCCGATTGGCCGACGGCAGCGTGCTCGCCGCGCGGCTGAACGATCGCCTTCCCGGCTTCGGCCCCGTCTTGGCCTCGGCCGCATTCTGGTACGCCCTGGGCGAAAGCGTCGAGCCGCATCACGGCGCCGCGCCGCTCCTCGCGACCGTCGCCCTGCTCCTGGCCGCGTGCTGGCTCGTCAGAGCCCTCGGCCTTCGGCTCGCGGCGGCGCTCGCGCGAATCGTGCTGGCCGTCGCTCGAACCTTCTTCTCGCCCCGGGCGCCCGCATGGGTGCGCCGGCCGCGCCTGCGGCCGGCACGGGTGCGTCGGGTTGCCGCGCAACGGCGCTTCGTCCGTCCTCCACCGGTATCGGCTGCGTTGACCCGCGCGTAAGCGCGCTCTTTTCGCACCACTCTCCACCCGGAGGACTTCATGTTTCGCTTCATCGCGGCGCTCGTCGCCGCACTCTTGGCATTGAGCTATGCCTTGCCCGCGGCCGCGGCGACGACGGGCCTGGTTCGCGGCGTCATCACCGTCGACGGCAAACCCGCGCCCGGCGCGACCGTCACGCTGCAAGGCGAAGGCTCTCTGTTCCACGCGACGGCGAACTCCAAAGGCGAGTACGTCTTCCCTCAAGTTCCCTTCGGCCAATACCGGCTGATCGCGCAAGCAAAGGGAGCGCACGAAATCCAAGTCATCGTCAACGTCGCCAGCGGCCAGGTTTCCACGATCGACGTGCCGCTCTCCACGCAGCTGCGTGAGATCGCTCAAACTACTGTCATCGCTCACGCCGGCGTCGAAACCAACCCCCCGTCCGTGAACCAGATCACCCGAAGCACCATCCAGAGCTCGCCGGTCAACAACAGCCTCAATCAGCTCCTGGAGACGCAACCCGGCGTCGTGCAGTTTTCGTACAACGAGCCGGTCATCAACGGCTTCCACGGCGTGACCTACAACATCGACGGCGCGCCGCTGCCGCTGGCGACGACCTCGAACTTCGCCGAGATCATCGACCCCAAGGTCATCGACTCGATCGAGCTGCTGACCGGAGCGATTCCGGCCGAGTACGGGGGCGACCGGATGGGCGGCGTGGTCAACATCATCAGCAACCGCCCGACCGACATCCCCGAGGGCACCTACGGCAGCATCACCGGCGGGTTCGGCAACCAGGGCCAAGGCATCGGGCAGTTCGACGTCGAGTCGCGGTCCGGACAAAGCGAGTTCTTCCTCAGCGCCAACACGCAGACGACTGACCGGGGACTCGACGCGCCCACCTACGTGCCGATCAACGACGCCAGCTCGAGCAGCGATCAGTTCTTCCGCTTCATTACGCAACTGACGCCGCGCGATTCGCTGGCCTTCGACTACTCGAATCAGTTCTCGCAGTTCGAGATTCCGATCAACACCGACCCGAACAATCCGTATGACCCCGTCCTCAACGCGCCCGGAACCCTCGACACGCAGCTCGAGTACGATCGGTTTTCGAATCTGAACTGGACGCAGATCTCGAAAGACGGTAACGGGGTTTTCCAGGTCATCCCGTGGTGGCGCTCGACGCGCATCGACTACCTGGGCGATCTGCCGCTCGACGTTCTGGGCGTCGAACCTAACTTTAGCGCCTGCCCGCCCGACTGCACGCAAACCGTCCATCTCGTGGGCTTGAACCAAAACCAATACGCGAGCTACGTGGGCCTGCGCGCGTCGGACTTTCGCGCCGCCGGAAACCATGCGTGGAAGATCGGCGTCGACGTCAACCGCGAGAACGCGACCGCCTCGCAAGAGTTTGCCTGCTACTACGTTGGATGCAAGCCCAGCGGCACGGTCGCGTCGCCGTACTATTCGGCCTACGCGGTGCCGCAGGGCCAAGCGGGCTCGCAGATCGGAATCTACGGCGAAGACCGCTGGCAAGAGACTCCTAACGTGCTCTGGAGCTACGGGCTGCGCTACGATCACTCGACCGGGTACGTCGGCGGATGGCAGTTCAGCCCGCGCATCGGAGTGAATCTCTGGGACGGCGGCCGAAACGTCGCGCACGTCTATTACGGAAGGTTCTACGCCGCTCCCCTCTTGGAGGACGTGCGGGAAGCCTGCGTCGCGCTCTCGCCGCAACAGGCGTGCTTGACGTCACATCCGGTCTACGACCTCAAGCCCGAAAGCGACGCCTATTACGAGATGGGCGTCGTCCATACGTTCAACTCGCGGTTCACCGGCACGCTGAACGTCTTTCAAAAGAGCGCGGTCAACGTGCTGGACACTACGCAACTGCTCAACACTCCGATCTTCGCCGTCTATAACAACGCGATCGGCATCGCGCACGGCGCCGAACTGAAGCTGCAAGAGCAAGAGATCGGCGGCGATCAGTGGTTTTTGACTGGGACGTACTCGTCGTCGTACGCAGCCTGCATCTCCGGGTCGGAGTTCCTCTTTCCGCCCAACGCCAACGAACCGGGCGTGCCCTGCGTGGCGCAGCTCGCGATCGAGGATCATAGCCAACTGGTCGACGCCACCGCCGCGTACACGCATCGCTTCGGCGACCACAAGCTTTGGTTCTCAACGCTGCAAGCGAACTACGGCAGCGGCTTTCCGGTGCAGTTCCAGGACGCCAACGTCGCCCTGAGCGGCACGTTGCCGGCTCACACCACGTTCGACTTCTCCGCGGGCCGCAATCTCACGCCCGGTCGGTCGGGAGAGGATCAGGGGCTAGGATTCCAGCTGCAGATTCTCAATCTGCTCAACCACCAGTACCCGATCAAAGTCGCCAACGGCTTCAACACGACCCAGATCGCGAACAGCCGCTCGTTCTTGTTACGCCTCACGGCGCCGTTTTAGGAAAGCGGCTCGCTAGGCAATCACTCGGGCGCGGGCGAAGTTTCTACATGGGCGTTCTTGCCGTAAAAAAAGGACTCGTCCGCGCCGCCGAGGGATTAGGATTCGGTTGGAGCGATGCACGATTTAAGCCGCGGAAGAATTGTCCTCACCGGTGGCGCTGGCCTTATAGGCAGCGCCCTTCTTTGGGCCTTGAACCGTCAAGGGGTCGACGACGTCCTGGTCGTCGACCGGCTCGACCGTTCGGAAAAGTGGAAGCACCTCGTCCCGCTGCGCTTCTTCGACTACGCCGACGCCGACGATTTCATCGCGCGGCTTGCCGGCGGCCGGACCTTCGGCGACGTCCGCACGATCTTCCATATGGGGGCTTGCTCGTCGACCACGGAAACCGACGCGGCGTTTCTGCTGCAGAACAATTACGAGTACACGAAGCACCTCGCGCTTTGGGCCGTCGAGAACCAAGCGCGCTTTGTTTACGCTTCTTCGGCGGCGACCTACGGCGCGTTGGAAGCGGAGCTCTCCGATGAGGCCGAGCTCGAGACGCTGCGCCCGCTCAACGCGTACGCTTACTCCAAGCAGCTCTTCGATCTCTACGCGCAGCGCACGGGACTCGATACAAAGATCTGCGGTCTCAAATATTTCAACATCTTCGGTCCCAACGAAGATCATAAGGGCGAGATGCGAAGCATCGTGCAGAAGGCCTTCGAGCAGATTCGCGAACGCGGAAGCGTTCGTCTTTTCAAAAGCTATCGGTCCGAGTACCGCGACGGCGAGCAGCAACGCGATTTTCTCTACGTCAAAGACGCTGCGGAGATGACCTTGCACCTGGCGCAAGCCCAAGCCAACGGCATCTTCAACGTCGGCTCCGGTACGCCGCACACCTGGCTGCAGCTCGTACGGCCGATCTTTCACGCGCTCGAGCTGCCCGAACGCATCGAGTTCGTCGAGATGCCCCCGCAGCTGCAAGGGAAGTATCAGTACTTTACCTGCGCGCGAATGAAGCGTCTCTACGCGACGGGCTACCAGCGCCCGGTGACGCCGTTGGCAGATGCCGTTACGGATTACGTGACGAACTATCTGATCCCCCAGCGACCGCTCGAGCTCACCGACGCTCCGGTCGCACTGCCGCTGAAAGCTATCTCTTAATGCCGCAACCCACTCGTCCCGAGCGCCGCCGCCAACAACGCGGGGGGGCCGCACCGCCGCCGCGCCGCGATCCGATGCGTCCCGTTTATATCGGCATCGGCATCGCCATCGTCGCCGTCATTCTCGGCTTCGCCGGCTTCAACTGGTGGCAAAACCGTCAGGCCCAAGAAGCCGTCGCCACGCCGACGCCCGGCCCGAACGCGAGCGCAAAACCGATCCAGCTCGCGAACGGCGAGAGCCTCGGCACGAAGTTCGTCAAGACTAAGTATCCCGATACGCCCCAGGGCGGTCACGGACAAGCGGTCGACGGCATCGGCTGCGGCACGCAAGAGTACGCCACGCTGCACGTGCACACGCACCTCGCGATCTTTTATCACGGCAAGCAGATGCAGGTTCCTCAGTATATCGGCTTTGCGCCCAACCTCGCCGGAGGTTGCCTCTACTGGATTCACACGCACGACCCGAGCGGCATCATCCACATCGAGTCTCCCGATCTCAATCCGCCGCAGGGCGGTCCGTTCACGCTCGGCATGGTCTTCGATATCTGGGGCCAGCCGCTCGAGCGCGAGGACGTCGCGGGTCTCGTCGGTCCGGTGACGGCCTACGTCAACGGCGCGAAGTACGACGGCGACCTTCGCGCCATTCCGCTGGGCGCGCACCAGCAGATCGTCCTGGAGGTGGGAACGCCGGTCGTCTCGCCGCCGAACTACGCGTTCCCGCCGGGAGTTTAGCGCAGAACCTTTTCGATCTGCGCGCGCAGCTCGTCGTAGCCGAGCTCGCCGCTGTTTAAATAGGTTACCTTTTTATTGCGATCGACGATCGCGATCGTGGGAAAGCCGCCTTGCAGGTAAAGGTTTGCGACATTGAGGACCGGGTCGTACGCGATCGGATAGGACACGTTGAAGCGCCGGATCCAGTCGAGGACGTCGAGCTCTGACGACGCCGACGTTCCGTCCATCGCCGTGTCGCTACCCGACACGCCGACGAACGCGACGCGATTGCCGAAGGCCTTATACAGACGGTCCACGACGGCCACTTCGTGCTGGCAATGCGGACACCACGTTGCGAATACTTCTAAGAAGACCGGCTTGTCGGTCTTGTTCAAATCGAAGAGTCCCGCCGTCGTCGCAACTTCAAACTCGGGTGCCGGTTGGCCGACTTGCGCCTTGCCGACGATGGGCGATTGCGAGGCGTTCTGAACGCGGCTATGCTCGGGGCCGAAAAAGTAGTAGAGGATGGCGCCGGCGATAAGAAGCGCGACGACGCCCAGCGAGGCGAGTGCGAGCGAGCGGCGCTTCACGCGTTGCGCAGCCTCCGGTCGACGGCCAGCGCTCCCGGAGCGCCGTACGCGACGAATGCCGAAGCGGCAGCGAGCATGAGATCGAATCCCACGTGCGGCCAGTCGGCCCGCGCCGCGTCGCCTGGGCCGAAGCAGCCGCAGTTTGCGGGGATGTGCCGCACGACCGCCGAGGCGACCGCACCGCCGTAACAAAGAAACTGGAGCGCCGACACGACGGCGGCGACGCGCGTAAAGAGTCCGGCAAGCAAATAGAGCCCCAGGAGAATTTCGACGTACGGCAGGGCGACCGCGAGCGGGCCGGCGATGCCCGCGGGCAGGATCCGGAAACCTGCGATGTTTGCAGCAAGCTCCGCCGGATGCCCGGCTTTCAGGGCGCCGGCAGCGACGAGGAGCGCGCCCAGCAGCACCCGTACGATGAAGACGGCCGTATCCACGGGGGCCTTCGTTGCGCCCCGGATGCGCCAACCCCTGGTAGAATAACCATATGCTAAGGATGGTGCGCGCGGCGTGCGCGCAGCTCTGCGTGCTGCTCGTTGCCTGCGCCGGCGGGACCGCCGCGCCCGACTTCACGCTGCGCGACGACGGCGGAAGCCCCTGGACGCTCTCGCAACAGCACGGCAAGGCAGTCGTTCTGACGTTCGGTTTCACGCACTGTGCCGATACCTGCCCTGCCACGCTTGCCAAGCTGGCGCGCGTCACCGGATCGACCGCGCGCGCGAAAACCGACGCAGAGATCGTTTTTATAACGATCGACCCGGCGCGCGACGGGGTCGTTGCGCTCCACCGTTTCGTCGAGCGGTTCGCGTTGCCGGACGGAGCTCCGATCGTCGGACTGACCGGAAGCCCGGCGCAAATACGAAATGTCGAAAGGCAGTATCACATCTGGTCGCAGCCGATGCCCAAGGGCGAGATCGCGCACACGGCTGCGATCTATCTCATCGATCCGCAAGGGCGCATTCGCGCGGTTCGCGACGACAGCGATTCGGTACGCTCGCTCTCGCGCGCCATCGGCGCGATGCTTCCATCGTGATCGCAGCGATCGTCGCGGCGCTGCTCGCGGTCGTTCCGATCCATGGGCTCGTGATCGGCGAGCTGCCCGACCGCACGGCCATCGTGCGAACCGACGCCGTGCCGGGCATGCAGCCGTCGGAGACGCAGCGATACCGCTTCGAGCCGGCGGCATCCTTACCGGCCGGAACGACGATCGACGCACTGCTCGACGACTCGACGCATCCCGCCTCGCTGCGCAACGCGATCGCAGCGGCGGCGTTTGCGCCCGGATTGCCCGATCGCGCCCGAGTCGTCCCCGTTCAGATCGGGGCCAAACTTCCGGCCGCGGTGCTGGTCGATCAAAACGGACGCGTCGTGCGGCTGGACCGCGCGTTCGCCGGAAAGACGCTGCTGTTGTCGTTCGTTTT
>Ga0070738_10007035_pt1 | contig 11481 bp, 11 predicted proteins | sample Coa_R2_2_FD_66446 | JGI IMG/M metagenome (GOLD analysis project Ga0070738, IMG submission 66446) | Surface soil microbial communities from Centralia Pennsylvania, which are recovering from an underground coalmine fire - Coalmine... | ecosystem: Environmental > Terrestrial > Soil > Unclassified ... | reverse complement strand
TCGCCGCCGGCATAATCCTTGGCACGATCGCCGCCATGATCATCGGCGCTTTAATCATTCGCCTGCGCGGTGTCTATTTTGCAATGGTCACGATTGCCTTCGGGCAGGTGTTCTATTTCATCGCCTTTAGATGGCATGACGTAACGGGAGGGGATGACGGCCTGTCGGGGTGGAAAAGGCAGCCGCTGGAATTCGGACCGCTGAAAATCGATATTTTGAGCGATCAAACCGCCTTTTATTACTTCACGCTGGTGTGCTTTGCGATTGCGACTGGGATTATGGCTATCTTGTTGCGGTCGCCTTTCGGGCGCACGCTGATTGCCATCCGTGAGAACGAGCGCCGAGCCCGCTTCTTGGGCATTCCAGTGGAACAGCACATCTGGTTGTCTTTTGTCATATCATGCCTATTTACGAGCCTTGCGGGCGCTTTGTTTGCGCTTCTCAACAATTTCGCCGATCCAAGGATGCTGCGCTGGGACCTTTCGGGCACATTCGTGATCATCGCGGTGCTTGGAGGGATGCGGTCTTTTTGGGGCCCACTGGTCGGCGCGGTCATTTACGTATGGCTGCAGGATTATTTGTCGAGCCTTCCTCCGTGGCATGGCTGGAACCTTAACGAAAATTGGATGTCCTTCATCGGGCTGTTCTTCATGCTGATCGTGCTGTTCTTCCCGCGCGGCATTCTCGGCCTTGTGAGGCGGAGATCGCTGGCATGACCGTCCTCGAGGTCCAGCATGTGACGCGCAAATTCGGCAGTCTGGTCGCCGTCAAGGATGTGTCCATGACCGTGCAGCAAGGAGAGCTTCGCGCGATTATCGGTCCGAATGGGGCCGGGAAAACCACCTTCTTCAATATGATCAGCGGGCTTTTCGCGCCGACATCGGGCCGTATCATTTTCGAGGGCCGCGACGTAACGAACATGCCTCCCGCCGGGCGCGTCAAAAATGGCATGGCCCGCACCTTTCAGATTACCGAGATTTTCCCCGAGCTTACGGTCTACGACAATATCCGGATCGGCGCTGAGGTGGCGGCAGGCCATCGCCTCGACATGCTTCCCGCGCAAAGCCGGTCCGTGCACGAAACGGTTATGATGCTCCTCAAAATGGGCGGCCTTATCGATAAGCGGGAGCGTCTGGTCGGCGAGCTCTCACATGGCGATCAGCGTGCAACCGAGATCATGATGGCGCTTTCACTCCGGCCGCGCTTGCTTCTGCTCGATGAGCCGACCGCCGGCATGGGAGATATCGAAACCCACCACATCACCAATTTGATAAGGCGTTTGCACAAGGACGAGCGGCTCACAATTATCCTGATCGAGCACGATATGCATGTCGTCTTCAACCTTGCCGAGAAGATCACAGTACTGGCCGAGGGAGAAAAACTGGCGGAAGGCATCCCCTCCGAGATTGCTGCTAACGATGCGGTTCAGCGCGCTTATTTAGGGCAGGCCGTATGAACGTCCTCGAGGTCAACGGTATCCACACCTTCTATGGCAAGAGCCATATTCTCCATGACGTAAGCCTTACCGTGGCCGACGGGGAAATCGTTACCCTTCTCGGCCGCAATGGGGCAGGCAAAACCACCACGCTGCGCAGCATTCTGGGCCTCACGCCGCCGACCAGCGGTTCGATCCGCATCTTCGGCCATGAAACCTCGCGCTGGCCCCCCTTCCGCATCGCCGCGCTCGGTGTCGGCTATGTGCCGGAGGGCCGAAAAATTTTCACTAATCTAACGGTAGAAGAAAACCTGCTGGTGCCGCTCGACCGTCAAGGCCGCTGGGATCGCGACCGGCTGTTCGAACTCTTCCCAAGGCTGAAAGAGCGCAGGAGCAATCTTGGCTCTCAGCTTTCGGGTGGCGAACAGGAGATGCTCGCGATCGCCCGCGCTCTTATCCTGCAGCCCCGCCTTTTGCTTCTCGACGAGCCCTCTCAAGGGCTAGCGCCTCTGATCGTCCGCGACGTATTCGACATCGTGCGTAAATCGCGGGAATGGGGGCTGTCCGTATTGCTTGTCGAACAGAATGTGCGGGCCGCCGTCAATATTGCCGATCGCTGCTACGTGCTCGACGACGGGCGTGTGGTTTACGAGGGTGCCGCCGCAGATTTCGCCAAGGACGAGGAGCGGGTAAAGGAACTCGCAGGGGCCAGCGCTTAACCCGCCCCCTTGAGTTGGCCGCTCAAATATGCCATCTGATGTGCCGCATATGCCCGTGTTGACACAACAAGGGCAGGGGTGCGGCAATGCCGTTGGGCGGTCGTGGCGGAATGGTAGACGCGCTAGCTTGAGGTGCTAGTGGGGCAACCCGTGGAAGTTCGAGTCTTCTCGACCGCACCAATTTCCTTGCGAGCTGAGATGTCCAACTAGAATATGGTGCGCCATCCATTTCCTGAAACAGGAGCCCAACGGCTATAGAAGCTTCTCGTGCAATGGGTTCTTCAGGTTACGGTTTCGTCATGAGCCCCAGCTCAGCTTCCAATTTGGCAATCTGTTCGCTTAGGGCATTCCTCTCCGATCCCCGCCTAGCCATTTGCATTTGAATGCGGCCGATCTGCTTATTGAGTTCATTTTGGGATTCTGGACCGCTGGAAACACCATGGGTGCGATAGGTCTCGAAAATGCGCTCCCGATCCTCCTGCATCGCCTCGTCAAGCCGGTGCAGGCGCTCTCTCAGCTGAGCGAGCAACACGATGTTGGCGGTGCGATTGGGATCGGAAGCCTTGCTGAGTTCGTCTTCGATGATTTTCAGGCGCTCTTTTATCGCATTCGCGGATCCGGCACTATCCCCAGAAGCCGGCTGGCCAATCGGCTGGAAAAAGAAATCGTTGGTCAGTGCGGAGTGATCCCAGGGAACTTGCTTCCCACCGGTTGCGGCCAGCACATCCTTCCGGACGCCGATCATAATGGCCGTCAGATTGCGGCCGGGCTCAAGCATGCGCTTGGCAAGAGCTGCGGTGAACGGCGAGTTTCGGCCTTCGCCATCCAGCGCAACATTTCCGGGTTGCGTCGAAAACGTGATGAACGTCCCAACCCCCGACCGCTGCTCGGCAAGACCTAACCCCACGCTTGACGAGCGCGTGCCCATCGAACGCGCCAGGTTCCTAGCCAGGGGATTGTCGCGGCAGGCATCGAGAAAGATCACATTGGTCTTGCCTTCACGGTCGACCTCCATCTGCCGTAAGATGAAATCGAGCCCGATAGCCTCGAAATCGAGGTCACGCTCGCTTTCAAGGGCAGTATCGACCGGCAGAAGATAGTTTCGCCCCGCCACTTGAAGTCCGTGCCCGGCATAAAAAAGCACTCCTACCTCGGCGTCTTTTAAAGCGCGAGAAAAGGCGCGCAGCTTCTCTCCGAACGCCTGGCGATCGACATCGATGCCGATAATGACTTCAAAACCAAACGCCGCGAGTACCTTTGCGACGTCACCGGCATCGTTGACGGGGTTCGCAAGCTTTCCCGCCTGCTTGTAAGCTGCGTTGCCGATGACAAGGGCGACGCGCTTTCCAGCGCCAGCAGCCTCGGCCGAGGCAATCGATAAAGTGAAAAGAACGAGAAGGCAGATGAAGCGCTTCATGACAAGGCCTCGACCTCTAGCGCGGCTCAATGCTGAGCGGAAGAATTGGACAGTTCGGGGATTCAAATCGGCAAAAAATGGCAAAAAGCTGCTCACTCAAATCTATTGCCCCACTTGCGCAGGCCTTCGTCCGCTTTAGCCCCCAACAGCGAAGAATTTCGGTCGCCGGAAACGCGAAGCACGGCTCGCTGCCATCGACCGGCATAGCAATTAAAGCCAGCTCAAGCCTCGCGGCCGAACGAAAGCCGAGATCCGACCTGAACCCCCGCGCCATGACCGCTAAAGTTAGGGGATTCGTGTCTCTTCAGTCTTGGTTCCTGGACCCGATTTACAATCAGCATGGACAATTAAATTGCCTACAAATTAGGCAATATCGGCAAAAAGCATCTAGCCGCCGCCGTAAAGTCATGAAAAGATAGAGCGGCAGCAGAGGCTTGACTATCATGTCATTCGACGGTTGCCCTTCGGCAGTGCCCACGATTCAGACAGACGATGAATACATCAAAATCACCCGCTGGGACTTCGCACCGGGCGCGGCAACGGGGTGGCATACCCATGCCTGGCCTTACATCGTCGTCATGCTGACCGACGCAAAGATGCGCTTGCATGATGGGAAAAACATCACGGAAGCCGACCTCAAGGCTGGGCAGGCCTATAAGCGTCCGGCGGGTGTCACCCATGATGTGATGAATGGCGCCGATGCGCCCATGGCTTTCATCGAGATCGAGATCAAGCGCCCATTGTCCTGATACGAAATGTATTCTAGCCAGCGGGGGAGCCTTATGCAAAAGCGTCCGGTGGCATGATAATTGATACAATTGGCAGGGGGTCGAGCGATGAACGTTAATACTTTCCGTTCTGCGGCAATTGCGGTTCTGATATTCGCTGCGGCATCGGCGGGCGGCGCCCGAGCCGAGTCTGTGGTGCGCATTGCGATGACTGCGGCCGACATCCCGCGCACGCTCGGGCAACCCGATCAGGGCTTCGAGGGAAACCGCTTCACCGGCAACACCATGTATGAGGGCCTGACCGGCTGGGACTTGTCTTCGGCCGATAAGCCGAGCGTTGTCATCCCGCTCCTTGCGACGGAATGGACGGTCGATGTCTCGGATAAGACCAAATGGATTTTCAAGCTGCGGCCCGGCGTGAAATTCCACGATGGCTCGAACTTCGACGCCGACGCCGTGGTCTGGAATGTCGCGAAGGCTTTCGACAAGGAGGCAATAAATTACGATCCGAGTCAGGTGGGGGTGACCGCGTCGCGAATGCCGACATTGCGCAGTGCTCGTAAGATCGACGCAATGACGGTCGAGCTGACCACCTCGCAGCCCGACAGCCTTCTGCCCATCAATTTGACCAACCTTTACATGGCGAGCCCGGCCCATTGGCGGAAACATTATGACGCCGTTCCGGCAAGCGTTAGCGATCCAAAGGAGCGCGCCAAGGCGGCCTGGGAAGCCTTTGCCCGCGATGCTTCAGGCACCGGGCCTTGGAGGATGGATAAATTTGTGCCGCGCGAGCGGCTCGAACTCGTAAAATTCGAGGGTTATTGGGACTTGAAGCGCATCCCCAAGGTGGACCGCCTGGTGCTCCTGCCGATCCCTGAGCCGAATGCCCGAACAGCCGCACTTCTCTCCGGCCAGATCGATTGGGCCGAAGCTCCTGCGCCGGATGCCATTCCTCAGATCAAGCAGCAAGGCTTCGTCATTTACGCCAATGAGCAGCCGCATGTGTGGCCCTGGCAATTCAGCCGCATCGAGGGCTCACCCTGGAACGATATTCGTGTGAGGAAGGCTGCTAATCTTTGCATTGACCGGGAATCCATGAAAACCGGGCTGCTCGGAGGATTGATGGTGCCTGCAACCGGCACTTTCGAGCCGGGGCATCCTTGGCGCGGCACTCCAACTTTTCAAATCAAATACGATCCCGATGCGGCTCGAAAGCTGATGTCCGAAGCCGGCTTTTCAGCGTCGAAAAAATTGAAAGTGAAGACGCAGACCTCCGCTTCCGGGTCTGGGCAAATGCTGCCGCTGCCGATGAACGAGTTCATCCAGCAAAGCCTCGCCGAATGCTATTTCGATGTAGAGCTCGATGTTATCGAATGGAACACCCTGTTCACCAATTGGCGAAAGGGAGCGAAGGATGACTCCGCTCGCGGAGCAAACGCGATCAATGTCACATATGCGGCGATGGACCCGTTCTTTGCCATGGTTCGGTTCCTCGACTCGAAGATGGCTCCGCCAGTCTCCAACAATTGGGGCTACAACAACAATCCCAAGTTCGATGAGCTGGTAGCGAAGGCGCGTACCGCTTTTGATCCGGCCGAGCGCGATAAGGCGCTTGCCGCCTTACATGCGGCTTCCGTCGACGATGCCGCTTTCCTTTGGGTCGCTCACGATGTCGGCCCGCGAGCCCTGAGCGCGAAGATCAAAAACTTCGTCCAGCCCAAGAGCTGGTTCGTGGATTTTTCGATGATGACGATGAACTGAAGCAGATCGCGTTCGGATGGAAGAAGAGAAGCCACTCATGCTGACGCGCTTTCTAGCGGGGAGAGGGAATCATGGTGGGCAAAATCCTGCTCTACTCCCTCTCCTCTTGGAGGCGGGTGGGACATGGGATCTCGGCCGATGTGAGCGGAGCCCGCTGTCGAGACCACCGATCATATCTGTGGCCCAGAGATAGCTGGGGAAATTGGTGCTAGCCTATATCCTAAAAAGGCTGCTTCTCGTCTTGCCGGTGACCCTCTCGGTTGCGCTTGTATGCTTTCTTCTTGTGCACATCGCCCCCGGCGATCCTCTAATTTCAGTTTTGCCGCCGGACGCTTCGGCCGAACTTGCCGACCAAATGCGTAAAGCCTACGGCTTCGATCAACCCCTGCCAGTTCAATTCGGAATTTGGGTATGGAAAGCGCTGCATGGTGACCTTGGCGCCTCGATCGCGACGGGAAGGCCGGTGCTCGACGAGGTGTCTCACGCAGTCGGGAATACGGTAAGACTGGCGCTGATTGCCGCCATTATCGGCTTTTCGCTTGGGATCGTCTTCGGGTTTCTGAGCGGCTATTTTCACGACCGCTGGTACGGCCGCGCCTTCACTGCGCTGGCAATAACGGGCGTGTCTGTTCCCCATTACTGGCTCGGCATGGTGCTCGTCATCATATTCTCCGTGTTGCTGGGTTGGCTTCCTGCCGTTGGCGCCGCCCCTGGCGGATCGGCAGCATGGGCCTGGGATTGGGCCCATATCCAGTATCTCATTTTGCCTGCGATAACGATGGCGGTCATCCCAACCGGGATCGTCACGCGCACCATTCGCGCTTTGGTCGCCGATCTTCTTTCGCAGGAATTTGTCATGGCACTGCGCGCCAAGGGCTTGCCTGAATCGAGGGTATTTAGGCACATCGCAAAGAACGCAGCGCCGGCAGCCATAGCTGTGATGGGCCTGCAGCTCGGTTATTTGCTCGGTGGTTCGATCCTGATCGAGACGGTTTTTTCCTGGCCAGGCACGGGACTTCTCCTCAACTCGGCGATCTTTCAGCGCGACTTGCCGCTACTGCAAGGGACGATCCTGGTGCTGGCTCTATTCTTCGTTGCGCTCAATCTTCTCGTTGACATCTTGCAGGCGGTCATCGATCCGCGCATTAAAAGGAGCTGAGTTTGAGCGCGGTCTCTACCGAATTCGGCATCGCGGCACCCGCCATCAGGGCCGGCTATTGGTCCGGCGTGAGACGCAGGCTTGCGCGCGACAGGGTGAGCATCGTCTGCGCCGCAATTCTGCTGGCGATTGTGCTTGCGGCCATCTTTGCTCCCTATCTCGGGCTTGCCGACCCTTATCTCGGCAGCATGATTCGACGCCTCAAACCGATAGGCACACCCGGCTATCCGCTCGGCACCGATGAACTTGGCCGCGATATGCTTTCGCGGCTAATCTATGGGGGACGGCTTTCCCTGCTCATCGGGCTGACGCCTGTTGCGCTTGCTTTCGTTATCGGCGGAATGCTGGGCATACTCGCGGGGTATGTGGGCGGACTGGTCAATCAGTGCATCATGAGGACCGCTGACATCTTTTACGCATTCCCCTCGGTATTACTTGCCATCGCCATCTCGGGCGCGCTTGGCGCCGGCATCGTCAACAGCCTCCTTTCCCTGACGATCGTCTTTATCCCGCCGATCCTTCGCATCGCCGAAAGCGTAACGACAAGCGTGCGGACACTCGACTTCGTCGATGCCGCCCGCTCCTCGGGCGCAAGCGCCTTCACCATCATTCGCGTTCATATCCTCGGTAATGTGCTGGGGCCGATCTTCGTCTATGCCACAAGCTTGATCAGCGTTTGCATGATCCTTGGAGCGGGCCTGTCCTTCCTCGGTCTTGGGACTAAGCCGCCGGAGCCGGAATGGGGCTTGATGCTGAATACGCTCCGGACCGCCATTTACATCAATCCCGGTGTTGCGGCCCTCCCAGGTGCCATGATCTTCATTGTGTCTATAGCCTTCAACCTGTTGAGCGACGGTTTGAGGAGCGCGCTTGATGTTCGCGGCTGAGTTTCTTGAACCCGCCGAAGATGTGGGCGGACCGGCCCAGCCCCTACTCGAGGCGCGCCGCCTTACCAAACACTTCATTCGCGGCAGCAGGCTTTTTGCAGGAAAGAGAGCAGTCGTGCGCGCCGTCGACGACGTTAGCTTTTCGATTGTCAAAGGCGAAGTGCTGAGCGTGGTCGGGGAGTCGGGCTGCGGCAAATCCACTTTGGCGCGTTTGCTTATTGGGCTCATTGAACCGAATCGAGGCGAGATTATTTTCGATGGCGAGCTTGTCCGGGAAGCTCTGACGCTTCGCGTCCTGCGCCGGCGGGTGCAGATGGTTTTTCAGGACAGCTACGCCTCCCTCAATCCTCGCATTACTATTGAAGAGACCATCGCCTTTGGCCCGAAAGTCAATGGCGCCGGAAACGCCACCGCCTGCAAAATTGCCAGGGACCTGCTCGCCAAAGTGGGGCTCGAGCCCAATGATTTCGCCGGCCGCTATCCGCATGAATTGTCGGGCGGGCAACGCCAAAGGGTAAATATCGCAAGAGCGCTGGCTCTGGCGCCGCGCCTTGTCATTCTCGATGAAGCCGTTTCCGCGCTCGACAAATCCGTTGAAGCCCAGGTTCTCAATCTGCTTGCGGACCTTCGGGAGCAGCTTGGCCTGACCTACCTCTTTATCTCGCACGATCTCGATGTCGTGAGCTTCTTCTCGGATCGCGTCATGGTTATGTATCTCGGCGAGATTGTAGAGATCGGCACCGCGTATGCCTTGTTTCAAGAAACGCGGCACCCTTATACGCAGGCATTGCTCGCCGCGATGCCGTCTTCCGATCCGGAACGGCGGACCGCCAAACCGCCCATAACCGGCGACCCGCCCAGCCCCATCGCTCCTCCATCGGGCTGCCGCTTCCATCCCCGCTGCGCTTACGCCGAGGCTGTTTGCAGTGTGAAGGCACCTCAGCTTGGCCCGATAGCGGCCGGCCACGCCGTTGCCTGCCACATGGCTCAAGCCGGCTCCGGCCATAGCCGCGCGGGTCAACCGTTACAACGCCAAAGTCTCAATGCTTGACGCGGCCGGTGCAAAAGATGCGGTTACTGTCCTCGTCGACGTCCGGGATTTGTATGTGCGCTTTACCGGAGAGCGAACCGTCTACGCGTTGAACGGTGTGAACCTTTCGGTTGCGCAAGGCGAAGTGCTTGGCCTTATCGGCGAGTCCGGGTCGGGGAAAAGCGTGACTCTGCGCGCTCTCATGCGTTTGTTGCCTGAGCATAAATCGCAGCTAAAGGGCTCGATCGCGGTCGCTGGGCGGAATGTGCTGGCGCTGGGTCCAAAAGCTCTCCGCGAGCTGCGCGGGCCGGTGGTTTCCATGGTCTTTCAGGAGCCGATGCTCGCCCTCGATCCCGTTTACACCATCGGCCAGCAAATCGCCGAAACTGTCGTCGCGCACGAAGGTATTAGCCACTGGGCTGCCCGCAAGAGGGCGGTCGAAATGCTCGAGCATGTGCGAATACCCTCTGCGAGGCAGCGGCTTGACGCATATCCTCACGAACTTTCGGGCGGAATGCGGCAGAGGGCGATGATCGCGCTCGCTCTTTGCTGCCGCCCGAAAGTGCTCCTTGCGGATGAGCCGACGACCGCCCTCGACGCGACGGTGCAAATTCAGATTCTGGTGCTGTTGCGGGAGCTGCAGCGCGAATTGGGAATGGCCGTCATTTTCGTCACCCACAATATCGCCGCCGCCGCAGAAATCTGCGACCGCGTATCCGTAATGTATGCCGGCCGTATTGTAGAAACCGGCGAGGTTTCGCAAATCGTCAAGACACCCTTGCATCCCTATACTGGGGGCCTTCTAGCCTGCTCGGTTCATAAGGGCCACCGCAAGGGGCGGTTGCAATCGATCCCAGGCTCGCCACCCCGCCTCGATCAGATTATTCAGGGCTGCGCCTTCGCGCCAAGATGCAGTCACGCTAAGCCGGCCTGCCGTTCGGGGGAGATACCGATGGTGCAGCTATCCGATTGGCAGGCGGCGCGGTGCATCCTGGTGAGCGAGCGAACACTGCCGCGCACCCATTAGGTTCATTGCAAATCTGATCGCCATCCTGAACAATGATGCACCTCTGAGCTTGCCTGAAGGACGCATGATCGATCTCTACACCGCCTGGACACCCAATGGCATCAAGGTGTCCGTAACCTTAGAAGAGCTTGCAATTGCCTATAAGGTCCACTCTGTATCCCTCGGCGAGGGCGAGCAGAAACAGGAGTGGTTTCTCAAGATCAATCCCAATGGCCGCATCCCAGCCATTGTGGATCGCGACGAGGACAATTTTGCAGTCTTTGAATCGGGCGCGATCATGATCTATCTCGCTGAAAAGGCCGGCAAGCTTTTGCCCCGGGACAAAAAGGGCCGCAGCCGCGCGATACAATGGCTGATGTTTCAGATGGGCGGTATCGGCCCGATGATGGGCCAGGCCAACGTGTTCTACCGCTACTGGCACGAGGTGTACCAGCCGGCGATCGACCGTTACCAGAAAGAGAGCCGCAGACTCTTCGAAGTGCTGGATCGGCGCCTTGGCGAGAGCGAATGGCTGGCCGGCCCCGAATATTCAATCGCCGATATTGCTAATTGGTGCTGGGTGCGCAGCCATGAATGGTCCGGCGTGTCGATCGAGGGGCTGGAGCGGCTACAGCGCTGGATAGACGCGATCAACCAGCGCCCCGCAGCTATTAGAGGCGCGCAGGTTCCTTTCGAGCCCTCGCGCGGTCCGATCGAGCCCTCTCGCGCACCGAAGGAAAACGATATTGCCGAGTTCATGATCGCGAGGGGCAAGTCTATGCTTCAACGCTGATGCATAGGCGCCTGCCCTTGCCGGACAGCCAGAAGCGTGTTTCAGCCTAGCGAACCATCAACCCAACTGTCGTTCTCCGGAAAAGCAAGAAGGCGAGCTTCGAAGTGAGCGTGCGCAAACACGCACGCTTGGGCATGGGTCACCAGCGGCGCCACCGGCGCTAACGCCAGCGATACCGGCCGCATCCCCAGCCGCCGCTCCAATAGCGGCAATGCCAAACCTTTTGAATTGCGCTGTCCTTGCTTGCTTCCAGCTTAAGGGCGCCAAAATCGGTGGGCGCGGCATGCGCGGCAGTACCATACGAGACCGCCGCAGCAAAGGCAGCCGCCATGATCGCATATCTCATCGACATCCTCCCGGCCGAACACCTCCCTTCTCGGCCCTTCCAGGGTGACCGACCGAGCATATTTTATAGGGAGGTTGGCCCTTTCCTCAGCATCACGGCATGCGGTTGGGCAAGGTGGCTTAAGCCGCGCCCGCGACCACTTTCAGCCCTTGGGCAGCAAGCGCCACGCCAATTAATTGGTAGTGGCCAGGCCTTTTCTT